>Ga0209636_10002541_pt1 | contig 18610 bp, 18 predicted proteins | sample DeeMarSWOR152_54_FD_187464 | JGI IMG/M metagenome (GOLD analysis project Ga0209636, IMG submission 187464) | Marine sediment microbial communities from White Oak River estuary, North Carolina - WOR-1-52-54 (SPAdes) (version 2) | ecosystem: Environmental > Aquatic > Marine > Intertidal zone >... | reverse complement strand
GTTGTTCGTGTTCGTGATCATTAGGACCGAAGACGGCGGACGGCAGACCGCGTTAGAGGATCGTGTCCGTGAAACGTGTCCGTGCTCGTGTCTCGTGACCGTGCTCGTTATTGATTTTTTGGCATTTGGCATTTGAACTTTGATATTTTCCTTGCCTCAAACCTCTAACCTCTAACCTCCAGCTTTCTTTCCTTTTTGACATTTGAACTTTGACATTTAATATTTTGCCTCCAACCTCCCCCCTTTCCCCTCCTCACCCTTGACCTTGCATCCTCCCCTATGATATCCATTTCTCCGTGGGGGAACTGCCATGACTACACCATATCAAGGAGAAAGGGAAACCGCCCTCCTTGCGGTAACTACCGCGTCGCATCTTTTAACGGGCATTCAAAATGACCTCAAACGATCCATCCAGAAGGAGGACAAGACTCCTGTAACCGTTGCCGACTTCGGTTCCCAAGCGGTCATCTGCAGAATTATACATGAAGCGTTTCCCGAGGATCCCATTGTCGCCGAGGAAAATTCGAAGGAGCTGTCGAAGCCCGAGCATGCCGAAATCCTCTCCCAAGTCACGCATTACGTCAGCGCATTGACCCCCCGTGTCTCCCCAACGAAGGTCTGTCAGTGGATCGACTTAGGCTCAGGCCCCGTCTCACGTCGATACTGGACCCTCGACCCCATCGATGGAACCAAGGGATTTCTGAGGGGCGATCAATATGCCATTGCCTTGGCGCTTATAGAGGACGGCACTGTCAGGGTTGGGGCCTTGGCATGTCCCAATATCACCTTCGATACTCATGGAGGGGAGAGGGGTCAAGGAGGGTTATTCGTCGCCGTGAGGGGTCATGGAGCAACCCAGCTCGATATCGCCCGAGGTTCGGGTAACGAAATTCGGGTATCCAACGTCAATTCACCCCGCGAAGCACTCCTTACCGAAAGCCTGGAGCCCGCCCACTCCGATCAGCAGTTGAATCTCGAGATTGCTCGGAAACTCGGTATCCGCCGTCCCCCCCTAAGGATGGATAGCCAAGCGAAATATGCCATTTTGGCGAGGGGAGAGGCCTCCATCTATATACGAATCCCCTCGCCGAAGACTCCCGATTATCGGGAGAAAATCTGGGACCACGCTGCTGGATCAATTCTCGTTGAGGAAGCGGGCGGTAGGGTTACCGACGCCTTGGGCCGGGAATTGGATTTCAGATCGGGAAGGAGACTGGAAAAGAATTACGGCATCATCGTCACCAATGGAAGGCTCCATGAGAAGGTGGTTAATGCCTTAGGTTCCTTTCTCCCATGAGGCGAGATACTTCTGCTGTTCCTCGGTCAGCTGATCGATCCGGACCCCCATTGCCTCCAACTTCATCTTGGCAACAGCCCTATCGATCTCCACGGGTACCCCATAAACCCTCTTCTCCAACGTATGGCCACGGGAAGCCAAATATTCCGCAACAAGGGCCTGATTGGAAAAACTCATGTCCATCACGCTCGATGGATGACCCTCCGCGGATGCCAAATTGATCAGCCTGCCTTCCGCCAAGATGTAAATACGTCGGCCTCCCTCCAAAACGTGCTCCTCAACGTGCTCTCGTACTCTCCTCCTGGAAACGGTGATCTCCTCTAACCCCTCCAGATCAAGCTCCACGTTAAAGTGCCCCGAATTGGCCACAATGGCCCCATCCTTCATCAGACGAAAATGATCCCTCCCGATCACCTTCACGTCCCCGGAGACCGTGCAGAAAATATCTCCCACCGCCACAGCCTCCGCGATGGGCATCACCTGATACCCATCCATTACCGCCTCCAGCGCCCTGAGGGGATCCACTTCCGTCACCACAACGTGAGCGCCCATTCCCCTGGCCCTCATGGCCAAGCCCTTTCCACACCACCCATACCCGCAGACCACGAAGGCGCTGCCCGCAATGAGCCGATTAGTGGCCCGAATAATCCCATCAACGGTAGATTGACCCGTTCCATACCGATTATCGAAGAGATGCTTCGAATCCGCATCGTTGACCGCAACAATGGGAAACTGTAAAACGCCGCTCGCCTCCATGCTCCGAAGGCGAATCACACCCGTGGTCGTCTCCTCGGTACCCCCAATGACCCTCCCGACCATCTCCTGCCTCGCCTCTGAAGTCAACCCCTCTGCCCACGTTCTCACCCCCGGGTTAAGCTCATCCCACTTGTCCAGGGCAATGAAATGCAGAGACGAGACCAAATCCGCCCCATCATCCATGGTAACCGCGGGCCCGTGCTCCAGGGCCTTCCGTATGTGTTGGTAATAGGTCTGGCCATCCTCACCCCTTATGGCGTATACCGGGATCTCCTCCTCCGCCACGAGATACGCGGCCACATCGTCCTGAGTGCTCAGGGGATTCGAGGCGCACAGGGCTACGTCTGCGCCGCCTCCCTTTAAGGCACGCGCCAAGGTGGCCGTCTCAGAGGTAATGTGAAGACATGCCGATATCCTCACTCCCCGCAGGGGCTTCTCCCGCTCAAACCTCCCCCCCACGGCCTCCAAAACGGGCATGCTCTGCTTTGCCCATTCGACCCGTAACCTCCCCCTCTCCGCCAGACCAACATCTCTGATATCGTATTCCACTGCGCCTTACCTCTCTCTTACAATCCCGCCGCCTTCCTCAACTCCTCAACCCGATTGAGCTTCTCCCAGGTGAAATCCGGGTCATTCCTGCCGAAGTGACCGTAACACGCCGTTTTCTTGAAAATGGGGCGAAGCAGATCCAGATACCCGATTATCTTGGCCGGCCGCAGGTCGAAAAGCTCCATGATGATCTCGGCAATCTGATCCGATGGTATCTTGCCCGTCCCCCCCGTGTTGATCATCCCGGAAACGGGTTGGGCAACGCCAATAGCGTAGGCCAGCTGAACCTCACATTTATCGGCAAGCCCAGCCGCAACGACGTTTTTCGCGATGTGCCTGGCCATATACGATGCGCTCCGATCAACCTTGGAGGGGTCCTTTCCCGAAAAACTTCCCCCTCCATGGCTTCCCTGACCACCATAACTGTCAACGATGATCTTCCTCCCCGTCAAGCCACAATCCGCCTTGGGACCCCCCACCACGAATCGACCGGTGGCATTGATGAAATACTTGGTCCCCCTGTCCCTCAGATGCTCGGGGATCACTCGTTTGACCACCTCCTCCACGATCCCCTCCTCCAGCTCCTTCCTGCTGACCTCCGGTTTATGTTGAGCAGCAATCACCACCGCATCCACCCTTATGGGCTTCCCATTGAGGTACTGAACGGTCACCTGGGACTTGCCATCGGGACGGAGAAAATCAAGGGTTCCATCCCTTCTCGCCTCTGCCAGCCTCTTGGTCAACCTGTGGGCAAAAAGAATGGGCATGGGCATCAACTCCTCGGTCTCGTTACATGCATAGCCGAACATCAATCCCTGATCTCCCGCGCCCTGCTCATGCTCCCCAGTCCCATTAACGCCCATGGCGATATCCGGCGATTGACTATCAATGGAGGTAATTACGGCACAGGTCTCCCAGTCGAATCCCATGGAAGAGTCGTTATAGCCGATCTCCTTAATGGTCTTCCTGACAATGCCGGGTATATCCACGTAACAACTCGTTGTGATCTCGCCCGCCACAATTGCCATGCCCGTCGTTACCATAGCCTCACAGGCCACCCTCCCCTTCGGATCCTGCTCAATAATTGCGTCCAAAACGGCATCGGAAATCTGATCAGCTACCTTATCGGGATGTCCCTCCGTCACCGACTCTGAGGTGAACAGGTATTCCGTCATTGCCATGGATCGATCCTCCTTCTCGTCGTGAATTATCCCGTCTCGATCAAATGATAACCGAGGGTAAAATCGTCGGGAAATCGCTCCGCCATCCTCGCCTTCACCCAGTCCTCAATTTCGGCGGCTGTAGATAGTCGAGATACCTCTTCCAGGAGCTGTTTGGCCTCCTCATAGCTCGAACTCCGCAAGATCTTCTTCACCCGGGGGATATAGAAGGGGGTCATGCTCAATTCGTCGAGGCCCAACCCCAAAAGGATGAGAAGGTACGCGGGATCGGCGGCCATTTCGCCACAGATAGCCACCTCAATGCCAGCCCGGTGGCCAGCCTCCACAATACCCCTAATCATCCTTAGAATCGCCGGGTGCAGTGGTTCAAACAGATAAGAGACGTGTTCATTAATCCTATCAATGGCCAGGGCATACTGAATCAGGTCATTGGTTCCGATGCTGAGAAAATCGACTTCATGGGTCAGTACATCGGCAATTATGGAAGCCGAGGGGATTTCAATCATTGCCCCGACTTCAATGCCCTCATCGAAGGGAATCCCTTCTACGCCCAATTCCTCCTTGGCCTCCTCCAAGATCGCTTTCGCCCTCCTGATCTCGGCAACCCCTGAAATCATGGGAAAGAGGATCTTTAACTTTCCGAAGGCGCTCGCCCTCAACATTCCCCTAAGCTGGACCTTGAAGAGCTGTGGTTCTTTCAGGCTGAACCGTATGGCCCTTAACCCGAGGGCGGGATTCACCTCATGATCATACCCATAGCTCGAGAGGAATTTATCCCCGCCGACATCCAGGGTCCGGATGACCGCCGATCCGGGGGATATCCCCTCAACGATGCTCTGATAGACCTGGAATTGCTCTTCCTCCGAGGGAAGGTCCTCCCGATTCAAATACAGGATTTCCGTCCGATACAGCCCAATCCCCTCTGCCCCATGGCTAATAGCCACGGGGAGCTCTTCTGCCAACTCGATGTTCGCTCCCATTTTGACCCGATATCCATCGCGGGTCTCTGCGGGCAGGGCCGCATACTTGAGCACCTCCCTCTCGAGTAATCTGATCTGTTTCTGCCTGTTAGTATATTCCTCGGAAGTCTCCTCATCGGGGTTGATGACAACCGTCCCCGAGTATCCGTCGATGATCAGGAGATCCCCTCCATTGATCAAGGAGGTGGCTGTCTCCAATCCCACAACAGCGGGAATACCCATTGACCTGGATAGGATAGCGGTGTGAGAGATCCTCCCGCCGATGTCAGTGATAAAACCGGCCACGTGATTGAGGTTCATCTGGATGGTATCGGCGGGAGATAGATCGTGGGCCACCACGATGACATTCCCCCTGATCTTGGCCAAATCATCGTAATCCTTTCCCGCCAAATTCCGGAAGATCCTTTGAGCCACATAATGAACGTCGTTCTTCCTCTCCCTCAGGTATTCATCCTCGATGGTATCGAAGGCGGCGTTCAGCTTCCCAATGATGATATCCAAGGCCCACTCTGCATTGATCCTCCGAGTCTCAATTACCTCTATGGTGTCCTGGATCAACATCTTATCATCCAAGATCATCAGGTGAACGTCCAGGATAAAGAAGTGCCTTCTCACCTCCTCCGCCAAAATCTTCTCCTTGATCTCCCGGAGTTGGTCCTTTGACCTCTCAATGGCCCGTTTAAATCGTTTGATCTCCGAGGCTATCCGGCGAGCTTCGATGGCCTTATGGGGTACACTCACCCTTCCCCGATGCACCAAAAAGGCCCTTCCCATGACGATCCCGGAACTTGCCGCAGTCCCCTTCAGCGCTTGTATGGAGCCCTGCTCCATGGCTAATCTTCCCCGAACTTGTTCTTAAAAAGCTCTCCCAACGCGTTGAGGGCCTCACGAGAGTCGGGCCCCTGAGCTTTAAGGGTTACCGTGGAATCCTTTGCCGCTGCCAACATCATAACCCCCATGATGCTCTTGGCGTTCACCTCCAGGCCGTCCTTCTCGATCTTGATGTCGCTGGCGAATTGATTTGCCTGCTTCACCAGCAGCGCAGCCGCCCTCGCGTGAAGGCCCAATTTATTTCTAATGACGAAACTCCGAACCTCGATTTCCATGGCCCGAATGGGTCTCCCAACGGCAAATGAGGCCGAGGGGAGATATGGCGATCTCGCCGAAGATATGTATTATACCACAAAATCAGTATCGCACCCCTCACTCCATGTTTTTGACATTTGGCATTGATTCTCGTGTCCGTGATCATTAGGACCGAAGACCGCAGACCGATGACCGCGGATAACACAAAAAAGACGGCGGACGGCAGACCGCGTAAACTAGACCGCTGACCGACGACAGAAGACCGCGGAACGCAAAGACCGGACCGATGACGGCCAACAGAGATCGTGCTGGTGTCCCTTTGTCATTTGGATTTTGAACTTTGACATTTGGCATTTACTATCGTGTCCGTGGTCCGTGTCCGTTATTTGTTATTTGATATTTCGCCTCTAACCTCTAACCTCCAGCTTTCTTTCCTTTTTGGCATTTGAACTTTGACATTTTCCTTGCCTCCAACCTCAAACCTCAAACGTTTTCCGCCACATACGCCTAGCTCTGTTTCACATTCTTCTTCAGTATCTCGCTGGCCAGGTTGATATTCTTTTGCCCGTATGTCTTGATGAACTCCGCCAATTCCGCCAAATTTTCTTCACCTTCGTAGGTAGAAAGTTTGAGCAACATGGGGAGGTTCACCCCGGTAATCACCTCGATCTTCCATTCCTCCAGAAAGGAAAGGCTAATATTTGAAGGGGTTCCCCCGAACATATCGGTTAAGATGAGGACTCCCTTCCCCCTATCGACCTTTCGAATAGCTTCGGAGATCTTCTCCTTAATCTCCTCAACCCCTTCCGTGGGATTGATGGATACGGCCTCGAAATGCTTGAGCTTCCCCAAAATCAATTCCGCCACGGCCAGTAATTCCTCTCCAAGCCTCAAATGAGCGACAATAATGATCCCCACCATCTCCCCTCTCCTACCCCTTTCCGATGTCCCTATGAGTCGTTCTCAGGATGACATCTCCACCCTTGAGGCTCTTCCGCAGGTACGCCTCCACGGCATTCGCCACCACGATAGATCGGTGCCTCCCGCCGGTGCATCCAACGGCAATGGTCAGATAGGTCTTCCCCTCCTTTTGGTACAGGGGAATGAGGAATCCCACTAACTCCTGAAACCGCCTCAGGAATTGCCTCGTCTCCTTCCACTTCAACACATACTTGGTAACCCGCTCATCCTCTCCAGTCAACCGCTTTAATTCCTCAACGAAGTATGGGTTGGGGAGAAATCTCACATCCACCAGCAAATCAGCCTCATGGGGAATGCCATAGCTATATCCGAAGGAGAGCAGCGTAATGATCATCTTCCTCAGCCGCGATTCGTCTGAAAAATATTTCCTGATCTCATCCTGGAGTTCGTGAACGGTGAAGTCCGATGTGTCGATCACTTTATCGGCCATATCCCGCATGATTCCGAGCCCCTCCCGTTCCGACTCGATTCCCTCGAGAACAGGCCTACCGACAGCAAGGGGATGTTGGCGCCGAGTCTCCCGATACCTTCTCACCAGGATCTCGTCGGAGGACTCCAAGAAGAGGATTTCGATTGGATACCCCTCTTCTCGCACCTGGTGAATGATTTGACGAACCCCTTCCAAGAACTCCTTTCCCCGAATATCGACACCCAGTGCCGCCTTGGTTATCTGGCCCGCTGATTGCGAGCAGAGCTCCACGAACGTGGGGAAGAGCACGACGGGAAGGTTGTCCACACAATAAAAGCCCATGTCTTCCAACGCCTTGATGGCGGTGGTCTTTCCCGACCCGGAAAGACCGCTGATGAGCACAACCCTCAAATTCCTCACTCTACCTCGTCTCCATGTGGCTTATCATCGCTCCTCTCGAGGGCGATCTTCCTCGTCAATTTCTTGTCCAGCTCCGCTGCGGCATGGTACCCCATTCCCTTCAAAAGGTGGTTTTTTGCCGCGACCTCAACAATGGTGGCCAGATTTCGACCAGGGGTTACGGGGATACGCATCAAGGGAAGCTCGACCCCGCATATCGTGTACCCCTGCTCCTCCAAGCCCAGACGATCATAATCCGCATGCCATTCCACGAGCTCCACTACCAATTCCACCTTCTTCCTCTGCCGGATCGCCTCCACCCCGAAAAGGCTTTTAATATCGATAATCCCCAGACCTCGAATTTCCATATGGTGTTTGACGAGGTCGAACCCGCTGCCGATGACGGTCGAAGGAGGTTCCTTTCTGACCTGAACCACGTCGTCTGCCACCAATCGATGGCCCCTCATGATCAGGTCCAATGCGCATTCGCTTTTACCGATCCCGCTTGGCCCTAAAATGAGCACTCCGACGCCGAAAATATCAACCAATACCCCGTGAGCGCTCGCCGCAACCGACAACCTGCGCTCCAAGAACTTCGAGGCACGCTGGATGAAAAAGTGGCTCCCGAGCTTCGTCCGGAAAAGGGGAATATTTGCCTTTTCGCTCTCTCGAATGAGGGATTTAGGAATTCTATCGCTTGCCGAGAAAACGAAGCACGGGATGTCGAGCGAGCAGATTTTCCTGATGATTTCTTCCCGCTTCTTTGGGGGGAGTGCCTTGAGGTAGGAAAGCTCGGTATTTCCTAAAAGCTGAATCCCGTGGGGTTGAATATGATCGGTGAAGCCCGCCAGGGCGAGACCGAGTTTATTGATACGAGACTCGGTGATTTTTTTCCTCAGCCCCTTCTTCCCCGCAACGAGCCTTAAATCCAGACCATATTCCTTCTCCTTCCTTAACTCCTCCACCAAAATAACGCCCATTTCCCCATTCCACCGTGGAAGAGAAACCACCTCCTAAAACTTCTCGTCCTCTTCAGCGATGATCCTGAAGAGATCCTGGCGGTCACTCGCCTCCATTAAGCGATTTCGAAAACCCGAATCCTTCAGGAGGCGTGAAATCCTCGCCAAGGCCTTCAAATGTACTCCCGCCGAATTTTCGGGCGCGACCAGGAGGAAGAAAAGATGCGTCGGTTTGTTATCGATCGATTCGAAATTGACCCCCTTAATGCTCCGGCCAAAGGAGGTAACCAGTCCCTTGATCCCCTTCATCTTCCCATGGGGAATAGCAATACCGTCGCCAATTCCCGTGCTTCCCAATTTCTCCCTCTCCAACAGGACCTCGACGACCTTATCCCGGTCCGGCAGTTTTCCTCTTTCGACCAATACGTTGGACAACTCCTCCAAGATACCTTTCTTGCTGGTTGAACTCAAATCTTGGATGACGGAAGCTTCATCCAAAATATCCGTGATCTTCATCTCACCCCGCCTCCGATATTTCCCCTCAAACGCTGCTGGCCAAAAAAATAAGCCTCTCTCCCATCGGTGCCGGACTTGCTTCTTTAATCCCTGGGAGTTCAGGCCCTCCTATCGCTCGAACTCCTTTTCGGCCATCTGGCCAGTCTTGTGCCTCCTGATCTTCCCGCGGCGTTTCTTGATCTGTCTCCCCACCTTATCCATGACATTATCGATGGCCGAATACATGTCATCGGACCTTTCTTCCCCGTTGATACTAACGCCCTCGCCCTTAATCGTCACCTCTGCGATGTTCCTGAACTTCTCTACGGAAAGAACGACATGGACTTCTACGGGATTGTCCAGATACCTTCTCATCTTCATCAATTTCTGCTTGGCATACTCCCTTATGCCATCGTTGGAATCCATATGCCTAAAGGTGAAACTGATCTGCATTCCCGCTCCTCTCCCTATTTTCTCTTGATGATGGCCTTCATCAGAATAGCTTCCTTCTCTCGTTGGAGGATAGGATCCTCAGGTACTCCCGATACTTCGCAACAGTCCTCCTGGCGATATCGATATTATATCCCCTTAAGAGCTTGACGATCTTCTCGTCGCTAAACGGATTGCGCGGGTTCTCCCGAGCGATGATCTCTCGAATCAAGTGCTTAACGCTCTCTGAGGCATGATCCTCGCCCCGAATGGAACTGATGCTGTTGTTGAAGAAGAACTTGAGCTCGAATATTCCCTGAGGGGTATGGACATATTTATTGTTCGTGGCACGGCTGATAGTTGACTCATGCATCTGAATATCTTCGGCCACATCCCGTAAGACGAGGGGTTTCAAGTAGTTCACGCCATTATCCAGGAACTCCTGTTGGAACTTAACGATGCTCTCCGTCACCTTATAGATGGTTTTCTGTCTCTGATAAATGCTCTTGATCAGCCAAACGGCCGATTTCAACTTATCCTGAATGTACTTTCGATCTCCCTCCTGGGAGCTGGAGTGGCTCGACAGGATATTTCGGTACAGCGCATTGATCTTCAGCCTCGGAACATCATCCTCGTTGAGGGCGATCACGTAATCCCCCTCGATCTTGTAGATAAATACGTCGGGAATGATGGTCTGGGGTTCATCGACCGCAAAGGCCCTTCCCGGTTTCGGCTCTAAGTCGGAGATCAATTTGACCGCCTCCATCACTCGAGCCGTCGGAACACCGAGTTTCTTGGCAATATGCTGAAAATTCCTGTTCTTGAGGTACGCTAAATGGTGGCTCACGATCTGCTCGGCGATGGAATCCCTCAGCTTCAAGTCCCTGAGCTGCAGCAGCAGGCACTCCTTGAGATCCCGAGCACCTACCCCAACGGGGTCGAACTGTTGAATCTTCTTCAGGAGTTCCTCGACGCGCAGTTCATCGCCCCCCGTCGCATGGGCGACCTCCTCAATGGTGACCTTGAGATACCCATCCTCATCGATGTTTCCGATGATCCACAGGCCGATCCGTTCCTCTTCCTCGGTGAGGTCGGAAAGCCGCAGTTGCCACATCAGGTGATCCACCAGGTTCGTCTTTTTGAAGACGAAATTCTCGAAGGAGGGCTTTTCATCAGTATCCACAAAGCCTCGGTAGGAAACCAAGTTGTAGTTCTCCACGTAGCTCTCCCAGTCGAAGTCATCGCTCCCCTCCCCCTCGCCCTTTACCTCCGGGGTTCGCTCCGGTTCTACCACAACCTCCGGCTCGCGATCCCCCTTTGGCTCATCCTCCTCGTCCAGCTCGCTCACTTCCAACAGGGGATTCTCCTTGATCTCGTCCTCGATCAAGTCTACCAATTCCATCCTGGTGAGCTGGAGCAACTTGATGGCCTGCTGAAGCTGCGGGGTGATCACCAACTGCTGAGTCTGTTTGAGACTCTGTTTAATCTCAAGTGCCATGATCCAACTCCGTCCCCGCCCCCATTAGTGGATAAGACGAAAACTCTCACCCAAGTAGATCTTTCGCGCCCTCTTACTTTGGGCAATCTCCTCAGGTGTCCCCTTCTCTAAAATCCTTCCCTCATTGATAATATAGGCTCTGTCGCAGACTCCCAGTGTTTCTCGCACGTTATGATCGGTAATGATAATTCCAATCCCCTTGGATTTCAACTGAAAAATAATGTTTTGGATATCGACAACGGCGATGGGGTCAATTCCAGCGAACGGTTCATCCAAGAGGATAAACAGCGGTGATAGAACGAGGGCCCTGGTGATCTCCACTCGCCTCTGTTCCCCTCCCGAGAGGGTGTAGGCCCTCCTCTTCGCGATGGACGAAATGCCCAATTCCCCCAGCAAGCCGTCCAGCCTCTTTTGCCTATCCTTGGCGGACATATCGAGGGTCTCCAGAATGGCAAGGATGTTTTCCTCGACCGTCAGCTTCCTGAAGACCGACGGCTCCTGCGGTAAGTACCCGACCCCCCTCCTGGCCCTCATATACATAGGATACGTCGTCAAATCCTCACCGTTGAGGTAAACCCGGCCACTGGTCGGCTTGATAAGCCCAGTGATCAGGTAGAAAGCCGTGGTCTTCCCCGCTCCGTTTGGGCCCAAAAGCCCCACTACCTCTCCCCCTCTTATTTCGAGGCTGACATCATCGACCGCCCTCTTCTCCCCGAAGGATTTCGTCAATCCTTCCATTCGTAAGGTAATCATCGCTATGAGCCTCGTCTCTGAGAGGGAGCCTTGCCCTTCCCCTCCACCTCCTCAGGTGAAATGGTCACATCAGGTCGTTCCACCTCAACCCAGTCACGATCGATGAGAATGGTAATCTTATCCCCCACGACGACGTTCTTCCCCTGCCGGATAACCGGCCTTCCCGTGAGAACGATCTTCCTCTCGGCATTATGAAAGACCGCCTTCTCACCCGTTGCCCTCCTGTCTAACTGAACGATCCTCACCGCGCCCTCGGCGACGATCTGGTTCAGCTTGCTTGTTGTCTCGTCATAATAGATAATTAATCGATCCGAATACAGGGTTACATCCTCTTGATTGGCGACGACGTTTCCCTTGAAGGTGACCACATGTCCCTTATAATCCCACTCCAACGCATCCGATTTGATTCGAATGGGCTGAGAGCTCTCCCTGAAATCAAAACCGAGGCCCCTCGTGGTCAGTTCCTCGGCGGCCGGAGAGCTTATGGGAACGCTCATCGCCGCCAGCAGGAAAACAATGGAAACCCCTGGAAACCAGCGTTTCATTGCCTCCACCGTGGTAGCATGCCCTGCCACCCCCTGAGGGACTCCGAGAGGACTGTCTCCACCCTGCCGCCCATGGTAAGTTTGCCAGTAACGAGATCGATGGACATCCCCATTCCGGTTATCTCCATACCCTTTCCCGCGATATCGACCCGCTGAGAAGATCTGATCTTCCTTTCCCCGTCGTCGTACTGGAGGCTGTCAGTCATCACCTGATACCCGTCGGCGCTCGAGATAACGATATTCCCCTGGAGCTCGATATCCCTGGTCTCGTGGAGGATCTTCCCGCTGTCCCCCGTCAATCGGACCGCGCCCCCCTTTTCGATATAGAACACGGCCTCAATACCTTCCAACACGGTCGTCTTCCCCCCGAGGAAATGTCGAGCCTCCTTAGCCTCCAGTTCCCATCCCTTCAGGCCTGACTTATCCCCCACGAGGTGGATATTCTTCGAAGTCAAGTCGGCCTCCACCTCCACGGGAGGGGAACCCTGCTCCTCACCCCTTCGGCTCCGCTGGATAGCGAACAGGGTTACCGCGGCCACAACACAGATCAACGATATGAGAAAAATCCTCAACCACCTCACTATCTCAGGTACCTCTCCATCAATTCGGACCACTTCCCCTGGGCCTTCAGAATCAGCTCGATAATCTCCCTAACCGCGCCCCTTCCCCCCTGCTTCCGGGAGACATAATCAGCATATGGCTTCAACTCCTCAATTCCATCGGCGACGACGGCGGAAAAGCCCACCCTTGTCAGCAGCGGCAGATCGACAACGTCATCCCCGATAAACCCCACTTCTCGATCTTTCAACCCTTTCTCTCTCAAAATGGCCTGATAGACCTCCAATTTATCGTGGATGTTTTGGTAAACGGAATCGATCCCCAATTCTCGGGCCCGGTGAGAGACGACCTGGGATTGTCTCCCCGTAATGATGGCAACATCGATGTTCGCGCGCATCAGCATTTTGATTCCATGCCCATCCCTCACATCGAAACATTTGGTCTCGACCCCTCGATCGTCGATGACAATCCGCCCATCGGTCAATACCCCATCCACATCCAGGATCAAAAGCTTGACGTTTTTTGCCTTCTCCATGCCCCTTGAGCTCATGAGACCACTCCAGCCTTCAGCGGATCATGGGGTACTCCTTGAATCCCCCCGTTCCAGGAGAGCGACGGCCAGGATTTAAGACCCTCTTGGCGCTCTCCACGCTCATAGCTCACCATCCTTCACAATTCGGTCGATCTCCCTCACCTGCGCTAACAAGAACCCTACTTCGTCAAGGCAGAGGCTGTTGGCACCGTCGCACAGTGCCCGGGAGGGATCCTCATGCACCTCCATGAACAGGGCATCAATTCCCGTTGCCGTGGCGGCCCTCGCCAATTGGGGAACCAATTCCCGCTGCCCCCCTGAGCGATCACCACCTGCCCCCGGCAGCTGCACGCTATGGGTAGCATCGTAGACGACGGGATAACCGAAGGACCTCATGATGGCCAGTGATCTCATATCACTGACCAGGTTGTTGTATCCGAAGGTCGTTCCCCGCTCCGTCAACAGCAGGTTTTCATTTCCCGTGGAGGTAACCTTCTCGATCACAGTGCGCATATCCCACGGGGCGAGGAAGGGGCCCTTCTTGATGTTGATCGTCCTTCCCGTCCTCGCCACTTCCACAATGAAATCCGTCTGCCTGCAGAGGAAAGCCGGGATTTGCATGATGTCCAAAACGACCGATGCCTTCTCAATCTCCTCGAATCGATGGACATCGGAAAGCAGCGGAAGATCCAGCTCCTCCTTCACCCGACGTAAAATCCTCAAGCCCTCATCTACCCCCGGCCCCCTGTAGGAATGGATGGAAGACCGGTTGGCCTTATCGTATGAGCTCTTGAAGATGAGGTCCATCCCGACCCGTGAGGCGATCTCCTTGACCCTCTGAGCAATCCTCAGGGTCACCTCCTCGCCTTCGATCACGCACGGGCCCGCAAGCAGCACCAAGGGCTTATTCCCTCCAATGATGACGGAATTGACCTGGACTTCCCTGGTGGCCATCTACCCTCCCCGTCGGGAGCGTGTCCTCCCGCCCTTCCGTCTCACCGAGCGACTGCCCTTGCTTCCCAACGACGCCCTGATAAAATCGCGGAACAGGGGGTGGGGGTCCATGGAACGGGACTTGAATTCCGGATGGAACTGGCATCCCAGAAACCACGGATGGTCCTTGAGCTCCATGATCTCCACCAACTCCCCATCCGGGGATTCGCCGCTCACCCTCAGTCCGGCCTTGGTCAACATCTCCCTGTATCCATTATTGAACTCATACCGATGTCGGTGCCGTTCCCAGATCATCTTCCTGTTATAGGCCCGAAAGGCCAGGCTCTTATTTTCCAGCCTGCAGGGGTAAGCACCGAGCCTCATCGTCCCCCCTTTATCCGAATGGACGTCGCGCTTCTGGACTACCTTATTCCGGTCAACCCACTCCTCCATGAGGTAGATGACCGGGGCCGGTGTATTGACGTCGAATTCCGAGCTGTGGGCCTTCTTCAGCCCGGCCACGTTCCTCGAGAATTCGATAACCGCAGCCTGCATCCCGAGGCAAATCCCGAAGAAGGGGATCTTGTTCTCCCTGGCATACTTGACCGCCTTGATCTTTCCCTCAATTCCCCTCGTTCCAAATCCCCCAGGTACCAGAATCCCGCGGGCATCCCTGAGCAATTCTTCCGGCCTCTCCTTCTCCAGTCTCTCGGAATCGACGTAGTCCAGGTCGACCCGACAATCGTTGACGATCCCCCCGTGGATCAAAGCCTCGTGCAAGCTCTTATAGGAATCCTTAAGATGAACATACTTCCCCACCACGGCTATGGTGGTTGAATGTTTTGAATTCTTTATCTTCTTGACCAGCCGTTCCCAGGGCGCTAAATTGGGCCGGCCCGTCCAGATGTTGAGCAATTCGACCAACCTGCCGTCCAAGCCCTCCTGGTGGAAGACGATGGGAACTTCGTAGATGGATTCCACGTCCTTGGCCGTGATGACCGCATCCTTTTCGACATTGCAAAACAGGGCGATCTTCTCCTTGACCTGAGGGGTAAGAAAACGACTCGTTCGGCAGAGGATGATATCGGGCTGAACCCCGATCTCCCGAAGGGCCTTGACGCTATGTTGGGTGGGTTTGGTCTTGAGCTCTCCGGCGGTCTCAATATAGGGAACCAGGGTCAGGTGGATATAGACCGTGTTCTCCCTCCCCACATCGCTCCGTAATTGACGGATGGCCTCCAAGAAAGGAAGGCTCTCGATATCCCCCACCGTGCCGCCCACCTCCACAATCACCACGTCGACCCCGTCGGCCAAATCGAGCACCTTACTCTTAATCTCATCCGTAATGTGGGGGATAACCTGCACGGTCCCGCCCAGGTATTCGCCCCTCCTCTCCTTGGAGATGACGGCATCGTATATCTGGCCGGTCGTGAAATTGTTCTGCCTCCCCATCTTCGCTTGGGTGTACCGTTCATAGTGGCCGAGATCCAGGTCCGTCTCGGCTCCGTCATCGGTGACGAAGACCTCGCCGTGTTGGAAGGGATTCATGGTGCCCGGATCAACATTGATATAGGGGTCGAATTTTAACAGGCTTACCGTCAAGCCCCGACTCTCCATCAGAGCTCCGATGGATGCCGAGGCCAACCCCTTCCCCAGGGAAGAGACGACTCCTCCCGTAATGAAGATAAACTTCGACCTCAAGCCTTACTCACCCCTCATGAAGATATCCATGATGTGGTAACCTTCTTCGATACAGACCCCGCTCCCTCTGACAGCATTCTCATCGAAGCCCATCCCCGTCGGCCAACTCCTCTTACGACGGGAATCGTAGATAGCAAACGGAACGGGATCCGGGGCATGGGTCCTGAGCGCAATGGGTGTGGCGTGATCCGGGAGCACCATCACGCGGTAGTCCTTCACCTCTCGCATTCCCTCAAGTATCGTCCCCACCACCTCCTTATCAAAGGCCTCGATGCTCTCTATCTTCTTCGAAATATCTCCACTGTGGCCTGCCTCATCCGGTGCTTCCACGTGAATAAACACCAAATCCTTTTCCGCCAATTCCTTGAGGCCATAGGTCGCCTTTCCACGATAATTGGTGTCGAAATACCCCGTCGCCCCGGGCACGTCGATTACATCCAACCCCGCATACAGTCCAAGACCCTTGAGCAAATCCACCGCGCAGATCATCGAACCCTGTACCCCGAACCTCTCAGCCAGCGTGGGAATCTGGGGCTTTCTGCCCTGACCCCAGGGCCAAATGGAATTAGCCGGTTTCAGCCCCTTTTCCATTCTGGCGTGGTTGATGGGATGGTCCTTCAACAGGATCTGCGAACGGGTGAGGAGTTCGACGATGCCGTCCTCGCCTCCCACCGCCGGGAGGTAATCGAAGATTCCCTTCCCCACGATGTCGTGAGGTGGTGCAAGCCGCAGGCTCTCGATGGCCTTTTGGTTCCCCCCACATTTCCAGACCATGAGATGACGGTAGCTGAGGCCGGGATAGAATCGAATTTCCTCGGTTCCCATCTCCCCGTCGATATCCTGGATGATCTGGCGGGCTTCATCCGACGATATGTGGCCCGCGGTGAAATCATCCATGATCACCTGAGAACCGAGGACCTCGAGGGTAACCAGGTTGCAGCGAAAGGCCACGTCGTCCGCTTCGAGGGAAACCCTCATGCTGGCCGCCTCGAGGGGACCTCTTCCCGTAAAATATTGGGCGGGGTCGTATCCAAGGAGGGACATATTGGCGATTTCGGTTCCGCTGGAGAATCCGGGCGGGATGGTCTTCACCAATCCAACGTCGCCATTTCTGGCGATCCAGTCCATATTGGGCGTGGTTGCGACCATCAAAGGGGTCTTCCCCCCTAATTCCTCCAACGGATAGTCGGCCATGCCATCGCCGACCAACACGACGTACTTCATTGATCGCCTTCAAATGGTCTCGTGCGCAAATTGCCTGGGCAACAATCCAGGTCACCGTTGCCATTGTAAACTATAACAAAAGATGGCTGAAAGTCAAACGAAAAGGCGGCGCGCGAAGCAAAATGTGTGCCAACTTCACCAGTGGTTTATCACGGGATCATTATGGAGAAGGAATTTAGGAAAAAGGGCCTTCTTCACGTAATTCACCACCCTTTCGGCATCGGCCCTGGCCTCTTGCCGCCTCCCGAGCGGGATGGATAGATGGGGATCCCTCAGGGTATCTTCCCGGAACCCCAGTCGCCGGCCCATTTCCCCGAAGCTCGGGGGGATGTTGTCCTCCAGTTCAACCCCGTTCATAGTTGCCCAGGCAAGGGTCCACGCCTTGGCCACATTGGCAACTTCGTATCCCCCTCCTCCCAGGGCAATCCAGGGGATTGAGAGGCCTTTCAACATCTCGATCACCCGAGTAAATCCCCGGGTGGTTAAACAGAGATGGGTGAGCGGGTCGCTGTAGAACGTATCGACTCCCAGTTGAGTCACCATCACTTCGGGCTTGAATCCCCTTATCAGCGGGGGGACGACCTCTTCAAAGGCCCAAAGGTATGTCTCGTCATCGGTGAAAGGATGGAGCGGAACGTTTACCGAATATCCCTCCCCCTCCCCCTTTCCCATCTCGTACTCAAATCCCGATCCTGGAAAGAGAAAGTTACCGCTTTCGTGCAGCGATATGGTCATCACCCGGTTTGTCTCGTAGAAGGCCCATTGGACGCCATCCCCATGGTGGGCGTCGATATCGATGTAGGCCACCCGTTTGCCTCGACTCAAGAGCCAGAGGATGGTAATAACGGGATCATTCACATAACAGAAGCCCGAGGCGCGATCTCGCAAGGCGTGATGGAGCCCCCCCGCGATGTTGAAGGCAATATGGGCCTCCCCGTCGGCTACCAGCTGAGCACCCTGAATGCTCGCCCCGGTAGCGAGCAACGACCACCCCCAAAGGCCCTCAAATATGGGATTATCTCCCGGCCCTAGACCGTACATGAAGGCATCCCCCAGCGGGGAGCCCTGGCTGGCCCGCTTCAAGGCATCCAGATAGTCCCGGCTGTGGAATAGGGAGAGTTCCTCCTCCGTCGCTTCCCGAGTCTCGACGAGTCTCGCCGACGGAAGGCCGAGCAGCTCATACGCCCGGATCAATTCATAGGTCAGTTTGAGGCGAACGATCTTCAGTGGATGGGCGGGGCCATAATCGTAATCGGCATACCTATCGGTGTAAATGAAGGCAGTCCGCATGAGGCGTGTCCGTGTTCGTGCTCGTGTTTCGTGTCCGTGAGATTCGTGCTCGTGC
>Ga0209636_10002540_pt1 | contig 18610 bp, 23 predicted proteins | sample DeeMarSWOR152_54_FD_187464 | JGI IMG/M metagenome (GOLD analysis project Ga0209636, IMG submission 187464) | Marine sediment microbial communities from White Oak River estuary, North Carolina - WOR-1-52-54 (SPAdes) (version 2) | ecosystem: Environmental > Aquatic > Marine > Intertidal zone >... | reverse complement strand
TCGAGAAATATTGAGTCTTATAGTGCCATCCGCCAATCTTCGCCTCAGTTACAGCACGGTCACCGCGCTCCTTGCTCGTTCCAAGACCATCGTATGTCCCGTCGCTTCTGATGATTCGACTAAACTTCACCAGGGATTCATCCTCATCGAACACTTCAACCAAAGCTTCACCTAGATGAAGAACCCTCCCGTCCAACTTTACATGTTCTATATCTATCATAGAACCCGCAGTTGGGAAGCTAGCCCCGACAGTCTGCCTAAAAAGCCTCTCCACCTCCTCAATCGGAGTACCTTTCTCGAGCAGTCTCTCCGCCATATCCACAGCCGCTAAGAAGTTCCCCCCACAAGCCTTGTAGTAATGATGCCCATTCATAGTCTCCGCAACTGACCTCCGAATGTCATCAAGTTCCTTCTTTGATAAAGCTGGAAACTCCACATCCAAAAAGCGGCTGCCCTCCCAAAGCACTGCAGGAGCCGCTGCCTCCTCAGCCCTCTCCAACACGGCTTCGCCCTCCTGCACAAGCCCTGCCAATTCCTCCTTCAACTTTTCAGGCGATTGATCCTTGGCAGCTGTACGCCAAATAATGCCCCAGTTCTCAGGAGCCAACTCCCTTCCAAGTTTGAGGAGTCTCAATCGATGCGCCGGGTCTCGGATTCTCCGACTGACCTTGATTTGCCTCTCCGGTATCAGAATCGCGTGTTCCCCAGGAATCTTAACCTCGGTGGTTAACGTAGGCCTTCTGGCTCCAAATCTTCTCCTCTCAACTTGCACTACGAGTTGTTTCTTTTCTGAATCCCAGTTTTGCCTTTTCGCGACCCTACCAGTTGCTGACCCTACGTCCACCAAGAACGAGCCTGCTTCTTCAGTTTCGATTACTCCTTTGTAGATTCCATTGGCAGTAACTGACCACTCTCTGATGATAACATCGTGAAGATGGGATTGTAGAATTAACTTGAAGGCATCAACGGTTTCTGTCCTTCCTAAAACGCGAACTCCCTGGCGATCTCGCCGGTCATGGACATCGAGATCAGGTGATTCACTCTGTTCTTCCACCCCAAATCGCGCCCTCATACTGCGAGATGGTTGGACTATTCCAAAGCCGTAATCCAAAAGAAGCTTAGTTAAGGCTGTTGAATATACACCTCGGACTCGAGCTTTAGCCAAGAAAGACCCTCACTTCAAGAACCTGCTTTCTCAACTCGATAGAGATTCCCCACTCTTGAGACATGAAATTCTACACCCAAGATTTTCTGAGCAAGCCACATGTTCGTGTCCAAGTGATCAGTTATGGTTCTAGTCAGGTAGATCGAAGTGCCTCCCGCCAATGCTACGTAAGGCACAAGCATATCCGCAAGATGCACATCAACCGTTGGTTCAGCCTTCAACTCATTCCAGAGGTTTTCGGCAGCCTCTCTTCCCACCACTTCACTCGGCTTGCGTAGTTCGCCGATCGCGTCTCCTCCCAGAAGCACTCCGCCATCGGTTTTCGCCCACAACACGAGCGAGCTGCCTTTCTGAACCGGGTTAGACCTGTCATTGACCACACGAATATCCGCTTCATAACCATGGGATCTAAGGTATTTGTTGGCGGCCTCGGCTTGTCGCTTTGCAACCCTTCTGTCCTCCAGAAAGGTGCAGATAGAGACACCCCTCATCTCGTCCACAGCTCCAAAATCCTCAAGGTGCAGGGGATTGAGGTGTGGACACGGCTCAACCTCCAACGAAACTTCGCCCATGCCCTTCGGGTAGTAACCGTATTTCTCAATGTCTATGGATCCTTTCAAGCTCATGCGCTCCAAAACCGGGAGGAGTACATATTTTAGATAGTTCATGGTGGGGGAATGACGGACATCAGTTCCGCCCTTGGCTATGTGGACTCGCACGGTGTGTCTGGCGAAGGCGCAGAGAGGCAGGATAGTAAGCAACAACATAGGTATGCTACCAGCTGTGCCAATCTCAGCACGTATATCACCTCCGCTAATCTCCCGCGGTTCGAACCAGAGTTCCTGAGAATCTAGTGTCACACCATCCGTCTCAGCGTCACAGAGCTTCGCAGCCGTGAGCACAGCTTCCAGATGTTGGGGACGTAGTCCTGGTTGACTCCGTTTCTTGCGGATGTTGCGGATGTGTAGTGGCTCGCCTATGATGCCTGCCAAGGCTATGGAGAGGCGTAAGATTGTGCCGCTACCACTTTTCTGGCTTCCGTCAACCTCCAACACTTCAGAGCCTCAAATCATGATGTTAGTTAGGATAGAACAAGGAGGACCATTCTAAAATAGCTTGTTGGAAGCTTATGAGCCCATTTCTCTTTGGAGGCCTTGTTTTCCACGCTTTTCATTTTCGAAGTTCCATGCGCTACGATGACAAATCTTTTATTTCAATCAGATTACTTTGGAATTTGAGAGTGCTAATTTGAGAAGCTTATGGCTTGCGGCTTTCGTAGGCTTTCTGGTCACAGTTGTTCTTGGAGCAGCGTTTCCAATAATCGGTCATTTAATTGGTGGACTGGTTGCGGGATTGATAGCTGGAGGCAGCATAGGCAGAGGAGCACTAGCCGGCTTTCTAGCAGGAATATTCGGCGGAATAATTATTGCAGTACTCATCCTCATCGGATCAATAGGAGTAGGCGGAATTGTGGGCGGAGTGTTCGGGGGACTGATAGGGGGCCTAGTGGGTGCGATCATAGGAATCGCAGCAATCATACTCAGCCTCTTCGGAGCAATAGTGGCAGCCATTGGAGGCCTAATAGGCGGAGCAATAGCAAAATAGTAGTAGCCCTAGAAGACTCAATCTTTCAAAGCTATGATTGCGTATGTAACAGAGACATATATAACTACGTATTGGTTCTTAGTTATTTTAGATAGTTATGTGCTGAGGGACGTTTATGAGCGAAAGGAAGTTAGGCATTGATGAGTTGTTGGAGAGGATCGACGAGCTTCTGAGTATTTTGAAGATGGTCTCAAGGGATCTTACCGATATTTCGAAGGAGCTCAAGGCAGTTGGTGTTCCTGAGACTGTACCTACACCCACACCCACAGCCGAAATGCGCACAACTGATGATGTTCGAGTTTTGTTTCCCAAAGACTTAGAGGAAATGCTGACGTTTGAAGAGAGTGAAGAATACGTCGTTGTGAAGCCTCGCCAGTATCTGGGCTCAGACAATTTTGCCAAGATAGCCTCAATCATCCGCGAGGCTGGTGGGGAATACATCAGCGCTGGGAAGGAATCACATTTCCGCATTCCAAGAGAGCTCTAAAATAGATTGAACATTCAGAGGCTATACAGACCATATCTAGCAATTTAGTTAACAAGAAATTCGGAGAAATCTTCTAGTCCTTTCTTGTTATGGAGCAGCTGTATCCTGATCGGTGTTATAGAGATTCGCCTCTTCTCTTTGATGGCGTGAAGATCCGTTCCAGGCTTATCGTCAGGATAACTGGATAAAGCCCAGCCTGCTATTTTATATCCATCTTCCTGATTTGCATGTATGTCGCCGTAGCCTTTGTAGGATAAGCGGGTGATTTCTACCTCATTGGATTCCGCTCTTTCCGGCACATTTATTGAGATGATGTCGATGTCTTGGGGCATCCCATAACCAAGCACGTATTCTGCGGCTTTCTCCGCAAGAGCTGCTGGCAATTTTAGCTCTTCCATTGTGACTTTCTTCTTCTCCACCTGCCGATCGGTAATCTTCTGTATGCAGTACGAGACCGCTATTGCTGGAACTTTATGGATAGCTGCTTCAAGGGCAGCACCAAGTGTTCCTGAGTTAAGTAGGTCATCTATTCCAAGGTTTGGACCCAGATTTATGCCAGCCATGAGGAGTTCTGGTGGATGTCTCATTATTTTGTTTGTTGCTAGAAGGAAGGCGTCTGCTGGCGTGCCTGTGGTTGCATAGGCTTTAGAGCCATCTGCTAGACTTGTTTCGATCAATTCTATCTGCTCGGTAGTAAGGGCTTTCCCGACCCCGCTCCGTTCATCTTCTGGAGCGACAACTACTACGTCTCCAATTTTTTCCATTCTTTTCTTTAGGGCAAGTAGGCCAATGGATTGTATGCCGTCGTCGTTAATCAAAAGGATTGTGGGCATCTCACAGCTCTCCGAGTTGTAGCGCATTTGAGCTTGTGTCTGCTATTAAGATAAGTCTACCTATCACACCAGTGTGTTACTTGGGTTTTACTGATTTTCAATTTATACCGTATTTTCATAACAATTTAATGTGTGCTGACATAAGAAATTCTCTTTTGTGAACGTGTTGAATGAAAGAGAAGAGATTCTGAAAGAGATGGTTGATAAAGTTGGTGACGATATCAGTAGAGAAACCGTCGCCCAGAAGACGGAACAATTCATGAAATATGGAAACATTTTCCTCTTCTTTGAGGTAATGAATCTCAGAAAGGAACTTCAGATTCTGAAGAGTAAAACGCAATCTCCCCTCGCCATACAGCACAGGAAACGTTGAGACGGTAAAATAAATGCTGTCTCGCAACATCGTATCTATCAAGAAATAATGTTGAAACTGCAACGCGAGTGCATACACAAAAGCTTTTCATAAAGAACGCGCCTCTTGTCTTCTCGGTAAGGCATGAGCGAGAAAATATGGAAAATAATCAAAGCGAATTTGCTTGATACAAGACTCGTTTCAGCAGGGTTTTTGCTGTTGGCTGTGGTTTTTCTGGATTTCCTATTCTTGCGCCGGATTATACCAGAGCTTGATACACTTGAGCATTTTCTGTTTGGTTTCGTTTTGTCCGAATTCGCGAACAATACCGCAAGCTCGCTGGCTCTGGAAGAGTTGCTGACCAGAAAGCTTGGACAGAAGGATTCTCAGCGAGTAAACTTGTTGATAAGATTGTTGGGTTTTCTCTTGATAGGGGGCTTGTTGTGGGAGGCAAGTGAGCGATTCGTCTTCCCTCTCTTCGGGTCTACGCCTGAGCCGTTCTTCAGCTTCCCGATAACCCTAACCAATATAGATGGAACGATAGACGTGACTGTTGGAGCCGTAGGATGTTTTATGGCGTGGTATCTGGCGAAGTCGCGACCTTTACATACTTCCAAACTCGCACAACATTCTTAAATATCGTTCAATGAAAACCTTGCAAAGAAAGAGCGTAAACTAATGTACGCAGTTGGACACCTAGCTATCGGTTACATAACAGGAAAAACTACGGAGAAACTAATGAATATAGAAGTTAACCTTCCCCTCCTTTTGCTAGTGTCCATCGTCTCCGACATCGACTTGCTCATCCCCGGTCTGGAACACCGAGGACCCACCCACTCCCTCATCATCCTCACTCTACTTTTCCTTCCTCTCTTTAGAGTCTATGGAAAAAAGGCAGCACCTTACTTCGTAGCCCTTGCACAACACTCTCTGATCGGAGACTACGTCACAGGAGGCGTCCAGCTTCTCTGGCCATTAACCACTCACATCTACGGCTTCGCTTTTGAAGCAACCAGTTTAGCCGCGGTAGTCTTGGAGTGGGGGTTCTTCCTCGCCAGCCTTACAATTATGCTAAAGATGAAAGATATACAGAAACTCCTCCAAAAACACCCCTCCAATCTCCTACTGTCCGTGCCGGTAGCCACAGTCCTGCTTCCCACGATGGCAAGCTTTCCGCTCTCCGTTCCTCTAGAACTCGTTGTCCCCCACCTCATCTATCTAACGCTTTTTACCCTCTCCATCCTACTAGACGTTAAATACGTCTTGAGGAAAACCCGAAATGCATGCACATGCGTCAGGGAGCGCTCATTGAGGCTCAGAGTGTTGTCTCTTTGAGATTTCATCCTAAAAATCTGAGTATGTAGTCGTTCACAGTTTGCAGCAGCTTCTCCTCAAGGTTGATTTTGTAGTGCTCCGCCAAGACGAAGATCATGTAGAGAAGATCTGAAAGCTCGGTGGCCAGCATCTCCCTTGTTTTCGGCTTGTCTGGTGGTTTGAAACCCTCCAATCCTTTGACAACAGAAGCCACTTCCCCAGCTTCCTCAAGAATATCCGTAACCATTACGAATGGGTCCCACGGTCTTCCTCTCTTTTCGTCGAGTCTCCTATTCATCTTGACGAAGGCTTTCCAGCAGAAGTGCTGTGCGTCAGACAAAGTAGTTGACATAGTATCACCAGTGAGTTGAATTTTAGAATTCTAAAGCAATTAAGAATTTCTTCTATATTCAGTTGCATGCGCATTTTATCGTGGGTCTTTGAGCACTCTTAGGACTTTCTCGATGTATCTTGTATGTAACCTTTCATGGTCAACAAATCTTCTCAGCATCTTTCTAGCTGTCCAGAGATTGCAGACCGTCGCTTCTGGGTCTACATGTTTTCTTGGCTGGAAGACTCCACTCCACTTCTCTTCTGGTAGATTCTGCAAATTATGGACTGCAACTTCTCTTGTAAGATGAAGTAATTCGAAAACATCTTCTGGAAATTCCTCAGCCAAGTCTATGTCCAGACGTGTGATGTACCACCATTCTACAATTCCTATGTGTCTCAAACAGTTTCTGATCGTACGAGGCTTTCTGGGCGGTTGCCAATCCAAAACATCTCCGTCCAAGTTGGAAACAAGTTTCAGTAGATCACTTCGAGAGTATCCCATCAACCGTATCGTCCTCTCTATGTCTTCATAATTAATCGAGAGAACCTCTGACCAAAACAATGGTTCAGGCTTACCAGCCTCTACCGGGTTGTAAGTCACGCGAAGAATCTCTCCTTCTATGATGTCTATTTCGTCAGCCTTAATACTAGGCTGTTCGCCATGCCCGCTCAACCACTCAATCCACTCAACTACAGCAGCCCTCACTTTGTTCAAGGCGCTTGCAGGAGTACTTCCAAAAACCCAGCAACCAGGGCAATCTGGAACAAAAGCTCCGGTCCCGCCAGAGCCAACCTCTAAACAGACAAGCAATTCCATTTGTCTCATATCCCTTATTGCTTCCAGCATTTCACCTAGTAAAATAGCTTCTAAATTTAAAAAGTATAAGACTGACTTTTACGTTTGTTTATATCTCAAAACGAGTTCTTGATTCACACAAAACTAGGATCTAAAGCTATATGCGCTTCTCAATTGATAGCTGTAGCGTACGTTAAATCCTTCAAACTCGCCTGTAGGCTCTTCCCACCGAACCTCGGCATTTGTAACCCTAGCTCCTGAAGGCCCGTGCCTACAGAACTCCACCATCCTCTCAACAGCCTCCTTCTCACCCTCAAACACAGCCTCCACCCGCCCATCCCTACGATTCCTCACCCAACCAGCCACACCCAAGCGCCCAGCCAAACGCCTAGTCTCAAACCTGAAGAAGACACCCTGAACCCTACCGCTAACAAAGACATGAACCCTAACACCCATAACAAGCCACCACCCACAACGTCAAAACGCACAAACGACCCAAAGACCGCGAAAAGAGTCGTTCATCTTGCACTTGTTAAAGCATGTCTGCTAAGGCGCCTTCCTAAACTTAACCGTTTGATCCGACAACTCCAACTCATAGATCTGATTCACATCGAAGTCGATAGCAAGCTCTTCATACTCCTGTTCCGTCAGAAACAGAATAATCTTCGGAAGACTGAACTCAGCTCTCTTCGGAATTATGGGAAGCTGCTGCTGCAAAGCCTGAACAACGCCCTGAACCATCCTCGCCTCCTCTGTCGATGGCTGAATCGCGAATCTCGGAACTCTACGCTCCTCAATCAACTCTATTCGCTTCCCAAGATTTCCATCCGGGTCCCGAATAGACTCTATCCTTTGAACTCTCACCCTTATCATGACAACCACTCTCCATTATAATGCAAAGAAGCCTTTATGCCTTTCCCGAAAATGTTCACTCCATCTCTATCGTCGCAGGCGGCTTTGGGGTCACATCATAGTAGACACTAGAAACATTAGAACATCCTTGGAGGATCTTCTGAGCAGTCTTTCTCAAGGTCTCCCATGGAATAGTGGATACTTTCGCGGTCAAGAAGTCATGTGTTTCAATTGCTCGAATGGCCATAACATAGGGTTGCTTTGACCGCTTCTCTTGGACTGCATAAAAGACCCGAGTGAGAGACGTATTTTCTCTAAGCACCTCGGTTTCTAGGGCAACAAGGTCGTCTATCGGCGGCTCATGAATGGAACCATTTGCCGTCTGAGTCTTGATCGCGACAATCTCTCCATAATGGCGTTTACTGCCCTTTATGCCTGTTGCTCTATCCCTGAAAACCTTCACGGATATATGCTCTGCCGGAATCTTGAGGACCTTCGCGGTAGTCTTCACTACATTCGAGAGCCTTGGATGCTCAAGAGACTCCTTGTTGTCGATGATGGCAACGAAGTACTGGCTAGGCTTATGTTTGGTCAGAAATCCCTCCGCCATGGCGGTAGCCTCCTTCAGCGATTCCAGCTTGTCAATCTTGACCTCCCCCACGACTCTTACCGAAAGCCCTGGACCTGGAAAGGGCTGGCGTTCAGACATCTCGGAAGGAATCCCGAGGAATCTGGCCACTCTTCTGACTTGCTCTTTGTAAAGCGTAGCAAGAGGCTCAATAACTTGGAATCCATAATACTCGGTGGGAGTTATTCCAGCCTGTGAAAGGACATTGTGCTGAGTCTTTATTCCCCCAACTGTCTCAACGATGTCCGCCTGAATGGTCCCCTGCACAAGAAACGGGCAACCTTCTCTCTCAGCGAGCTCGCTCAGAGTTTCATAAAATGCTTCTTGAAACGCCCTACGCTTCTCCTCAGCGTCGCGCAGTCCCTTCAGCGCCTTCAAGAAACGCTCCTGAACTCTGAGCACCCTAATAGGCAGGTTTAGGGGAGGCCTAGAGAGAATCTCACTCACCCTGTCTGGTTCCCCGATTCGCATGAAAGCGTCGTCAATCATCACACAGAGGAGATTTTCTCCAAGGGCGCGGTGGGTCAGTACGGCGCATGTTGTGCTGTCAACACCCCCAGAAACGGCTATAAGAGCCCTCTCACGGCCAATTACTTTTCTGATCGCGATCACTTGCTTGTCGACGAATTCTTGAGGGTCAAACTTCTGCAAAGCAGAGGGCTCCTTCAGATCAGTTTTTGAACTATCTCTCTGTTTATATACTTGCCGCCTCGAGGCATTCTGCCTATTCCTACGACTCGAAAAATGACTTTGGCAGAGATCGGTTGGGAAAGTGTCTTGAGATTTTTGAATCTTATGAAGGTTGTCCTAGGATTTCCTTGCAAGAAGTCCTTGTATTCCTTATAGGACCTCGGAGAGGTTTCGTCTCTGTAAATCCTCCAAAGATGGTCAGCCTCTCCGGTGATTCGCTCAACGAACTCGGCGGACCCTCGAATCTCCTTGAGGGGATGCGTCAAGTAGAAAAGAAGCCTGTTCGTTTTCTTGGGTCCGACTAGTCCTCTACGAACAAAGGCGTGGAACTTCTTTCCCGCTTCCAATCGGTCGCAGAGCCTATCCCACCACATAGGAGTGATCAACAAAATGTACGCATACCGCTCTGACACCTAGAACACCGACCATTGTCAACCAAAACATCTGCTTGTCTGACCTTATAAAATAATCCGACTTTTACTTCACAAACATACGCGTAAGAACCCAGATATTTCATAGTGTCCTCTACACTCAGCAGTAAATTCTACTATCACTGAAGATGGTGACGTTCCCCTTTTTCTGTAGGGTGCGTGTTCTGGTGAAGGGTGGATAAGAACAAGCCATAGATATTTGCTTGATGACTTCGAAAGTTCTACTGTATAACAGAGTGATACCAGTCTATCACAAACTCTGGCAGCTTCAAGCCTCTTTCACTTAATCTTTCAACTAATTTAACTGGCAAGGGGCTCAAAACATATGCTGCTCGCATATAGAACCTTCTGGGTTGGCCTGGCTTCACCGTTTCTTCTAGGATTATGCGAAAGTCTGACTTTTCAGCTAGAGTTGACTTTCTCGTGCCGGTGATTGCAAGTACAATTCCTTTGAATTCTTTGAAGACGTCACACCAGAGAACAACCGGTCTTGTTCCTCCGGAGAATGATAAGAGTATCTCAAGATCTCCAGCTCTAGGACGCGGAGTGTTTACCCCCCGGGATATGAAGACGTTGTCTCCTAAGAAACTCTTGATATGGAAGAGTCTTACACCAGTCATTTTGACAATCTCATTTGCTGTGCCCTTTCCGCCAAGAAAAACGTTTGTTCGTCTTTCTAGCACGTCAACGAGGTGTGTATAGGTTTCTGACTTCATATTCGAGTCGATCATTGGCCCCAGCTTTGCGAATTCTTCCTCGCACAGCTGAAATACTCCGTCTACTTGTAGGTTTCTGAAGATCGCTTCGGTCATAATGCACAGAAGGAGAAGACTTCCCAGCTCGAACATATCGCCCATTATGCCGGTCTCGCTGTATTCAAGAGAAGGCTTCAATCTTCCACGTCCTTTCAACCTGACTATATGGCCGTATTTGCGGACTGTCTGAGCCAGCGGTGAGTTCACGTTCGAGGTTACTAGTCCCATAGAGAACCTAGACGTTTTTCTGTCTTCAATGTATGTTGCCAAATCTTGTGCCATCGCTAATGGATCTTCAGATAAGCCGCTTCCTGAGTTGATCAGGAGTAAAGTCTTCTTGTATCTTCTTTCCAGCTGGGCAGCTGCATCATACATGTTCTTTCCAGGAAAGCCTGGGTCATCCGGACTCAACACAATCTTGTTTCTCCAGCCTACTTTGCTCATTGCAATTTGGCTCATCGCAGCGTTCAAAGAGTGCAATGACCTGCCTGAACCCGCGCAGACCACACAGTCGGCGGATTTCAGTTCTTCGTACAGTGGCAATAGATTCTTTCTTCTTATGCCTAGAATGTTCTCTCTTATTCTGTTGACGTAGCCTATGTGGCTGATTTTGTTTCTGATCCCACTCACACCCCAATTCAAATCTCGAACTACAATGCGCAGTTTCAAAGATCTTCTAGAAGCCTTAGGAACTTTTCTTTCTTCTTGAAGCCTTTGTTTCTTTCTGCTTTAAGTATGACATGTTGCACCCAATCCCTTAATTTAGAATAGTAATCTCCTTCAGATGAGTTCTCTCTCTTCACTTTTTTGGCTTGTGATTGAGGTGACCCCTCCAATGGCTCTTTCGTCGATTTCATGGTTCGCACCTAACACATTTGGGCAGAGGATAACCCGTCTTACTTAGTTTTGTAGTGTTTCTGCTGATGGAGATCTATTCTGGACCCAACTGAATTTTCTGTGGAGGGCCCTTGGATAATACTGCTTCCAGTCATAGCCAACTCGTTTCCCCCATTCATAATAGATACGCGGGTCAATGTAGCTCTTTAAAGAAGTTGTGAGGTTGAAATCCCGTGTCTCCTTTTGGGCCTCTATCTTAAACTTGAGCCTTTCAATCGCCGTTCTATCACGATTTCTACGACTCGTTAACCTCTGCCTTAGCTTTTTCATCTGCTCTCTGTGATTAGCCTTAAGTTTCTTGAGACTTTGTCTTTGACGCGCCACTCGACCTCGTTGAAGCCTAACGCGTCTCTTCAGGAAGGGGCCGCTTCTTCCACGGGGCCTCTGTCTTTCGTTGAGCTGGAATTGACAGGACTCCAGCTTCTTCTTCATCTCGTTCAGCCTCTCCTGCTTCTTCTGCAATCTCTCGCTGTATTTTTCTTTCCCCTCCATAATCTTCTGCTTTAGCTTGCTTTGAGCTTCTTTCGCTCGGCACCTCAGAGTCTTCAGTCTGGTCTTTCTCCTTTCCAGAGAAGACTTCCAAGTCTTGGGGATAGTGCGTCTATGGTTGCAGACCTTGGCTGCTTCAAGATTCGCGATAGTAGCGATATACTTCTTTAGGTAATCAGGGGCTTCATGTCTCACAAAAGCTTTCTGTAGCCTCGCCTCAGCGGCTTCTGAAGCATAATTGGTACGGAATACCTTTGCTGACAAACCTTCTAGGACCTCATCCAGGAACTCGCTCACATGTTTCGAGCTAACCCCTTGGAAAAGGGGGACGCCTGCCTTCGCTGCGAATTCCTCTAGGTTCCTTATGACACCAATTGGGAGTTGGTCTCTAACGACATGATGTATAGAGTCCTTTCCGAGGAAGTCGAAAGTCACCTCGTCATCACCATGGAAGTGTATATGTTCTGGTCTGAGAGTGGATGCGCCTATCGTGTCTGCCTCATCAGGGTCCTTCTCATCACCGACCCTGATTTTCAGCCTGTCAATGAGAAAGGAGACCGTGGCTATCTTTCTACGCCTGATATCATGGGCGTCGAGGCTTTCCCAGATATGTCTTTGGACACGGTTAAGGTTCTGGCGAAGTCTTCTCGCCTTCTCAAACTTCTCGATATCCTTCCGCTGTTTCAGGATGCTGGAGTCGGAAAACCATACATACTTCATCTTGCCAGTCAGCTTATCTTGCCAACGTGCGATCCACATGGCGTCACGTTGCCAGCGTATAGCCTTCCAGTTTCCTGGCGGTCTCGGAGCATCTGGCGAAAGGTTGAGTTCGACATCCTCCTCTCGAGGGCCTTCCTTCCAGCGCCCTCTTAAAGGGTGTCTACCACGACCCATAAAAATGCAGCTGGGCTCAACAGCATAGTTGGCCACCTCCACCGTTTCACCGTCAACCCAAGCGTATCCGTAGCACTCTTTGTTCGCATTTCTTTTAGCCTTTCTCTGGAACGCCAGTTTTCTCTTCTTCTTTCTCGAGAGATTCGCCTTCCACCTTCGCTCCTCTTGGACAGAGGAAAGGACCTCTGAATAGTCGACCTCTCCGGGCTTCGCATGGATGCCTAGTTTCTTGGAAAAATCGCGGTGGAAGTTTTTGGCGAAGACGCGGTCTTCAACATATGGAGTCCCGACTTTCTTAGCCCAAGCGAGAGCCATTTCCTCCTGCTCAGACGTCAGCTTAATCCTATTCCCCTTCACCTTGATTGTGAGCCCTTTTCCCTCATAGCGGGGAGGAACTAGGACGCCCTTATGGCTCAGCTTCTCCATCTATCTTCTCCGCCAAGTAGATTCGTAAACGGCATAACAGATAACTTAAACCTTGCTTACTTCAGCTCCATTTTTTCCCTTCTTTCTAGGCACATCTAAGACTTCTCCAATCTGTGTACAACAGTATGAAGCGTCGGATTTGAAGCCACGCTGGGCGGATGATATCTCCCGCAAACCCCCTTTTCTGAGTTTCAGCGATGTACATCTGAAAAACGTTTTATACATAGTGTGCATGCAGCCGAGAAGATGCGGTAGATTACAAATTAAAACAGTAAATTCTATTAAGGCTACAGCTACATATTAGCCAGATAATATGGAGACTTAGGTGAATCACGATGAAGCTTGTAACGGTTCTGCTTCCCGAAGCTTATCTGGAGGGGCTCGATGACCTTGTCAGGGCGGCCATGTATCCGAGTCGAAGCGCGGCCATCCGCGCAGCCGTCAGAGATCTGCTGAAAAGAGAACTGTGGACCAGACGGGAAGAATAAAAACAAATTAAGTCTACTATTCCATCCTTGAGCAACTATCTAAACAAGAAATTTTACATCCATTAAAAATCATGATTTCGATTCATTGCAAGTAGAAGATCGATCTAGCTTCAGCTACGATCGGAACTACCACATGATCTAGGACCATGGAACAGACGCAAGAGATGTCTCTCTGATGACAAGTCACCTTGGCAGCCTTTAATCAAAGGCATCCCAGTCTTTCAAGCTCCCCCCTCAGTAGTTCAAAATCGCTTTCCAGAACACTCCTATACTTCGGGTTGTAAAGTACGGCTGCTGGATGGTACATTGGAATAAGAAGTACCTTAAAACCTAGAAGCTCCACCTCGTATTTTCTTCCATGGATTTTTGCAATACCTGCTCCTTCTAATCCACATCTGGAGAGAATATAAGAGGTTGAGTGTCTGCCTAGTGTCGCGATGATTTTAGGCTTTATGATCTTGATTTGCTGATCAAGGTAAGGAACGCATTCTTTAATCTCGCTTGCTGAAGGGTCTCGGTTCTCTGGCGGCCTGCACTTAAGAATATTGGCTATGTAGACCTTGTTTCGGGAGAGCCCGATCTTTGAAAGCATTTCGTCAAGGATCTCCCCAGCTAAGCCGACGAAAGGCTTACCCTTCACGTCTTCCCAGTAACCAGGGGCCTCACCAATAAACATCACATCTGCATTAATGTCGCCCTCTCCGGAAACAGGGTTCTTGCGTTTCTTCGATAACCCACATTTTTTGCAAGCCATAACCTCAGTGGCGAATTCTTCCATAAGTTCCTCCTTAGACATTAAGGGAGTAACCACCTGATTCAACAGTCTTCATGTAATTCAATCACTTTAGGGTCTTCGTTTATAGTAGCGATGATTCTGTTATCACTCTTACATCTTTTCGGGAGCCTCTATGCCGAGCAGGCTGAGAGCGTTTCGAAAGACGCTTCTTGTTGCGTCTACAAGCATAAGTCTAGCATCGCTCAATCCTTTTGGGTCAGCTTTGATTACAGGCAGGGCAGCATAGAATTTGTTGAACTTGTCTGCAAGAGCATTAGCGAAGTCGGCGATTTCGTTTGGTCTCAGGTTCTCGGCTGCGTCCGTGAAGACTTCAGGAAAGCGCGCTAATGTTAGGATTATGTCACGCTCCAGCTCGTCTTTCAAGAGTGAATAGTCGGGGTTTTCTGGTTTCCTACCTGCTTTTCTCAGAATACTGCAGGCTCTTGCATGCGAATATTGGATGTAGGGCGCGCTGTTTTTCTCGAAATCCAAAACTCGATCCCATGTAAAAACTACAGGTTTTGATGGATCAACTTCAACAAGTGCGTACTTGAGAGCTCCGATTCCAACCCAATTTGAGATTTTGCGCTTCTCTTCATTTGACAAATGTGGGGACCTTTTTGAAACCTCATCATACGCCCTATTTACAGCCTCATCTATAACCTGATCCAGAGTGATGTAGCGTCCTGTGCGGCTTGACATTCGGTAGCCAGGTAGACTGACCAAGTTATAAGCGAAGTGAACCAGATTCTCCGCCTGATCCGTATAGCCAAGAGCGTACAAAGCCAGTTTTAACTGGAGCTGAGCCAGAGCCTGTTCCATCCCAACTACATTGATCACCTTCTCAGCTCTCTCAAACTTCCACAGGCTGTATGGGATGTCACGGGTCGTGTATAAGGTGGTACCATCCGCTCTCACCAACGTCAGAGACGGAACCTCATAGCCATATCTTAAACCCAGCTTTTCCCTAAGATCAAGATTATTAACAACCTTTTCAGCATCGAACTCCAAAACGCCTCCTACACGGAAAACAAACGGAGTTTTCTTCAATTTCTCAAGAGTGCGCTCAACAGCGCTACTCCACGCAAAACTGCTCTCCCAATCCCATGAGTCAAACGAAATCCCAATGCCATGAAGAGTTTTCTTAAGACCATCAATGCAGATTTGGCTGATTTCTCTGACCAAGTTTTTCGCTTCTTCCTCACCAGCCTCGTATTCTCGGACCAGATCATTCATCTTGACTTCGGGGTTCTCATCCTCCTGAACCACTTTGAGAAGCTTGTCAAAAAGCTTTGGAAATCTGCTGTTAAGCTCGGCTGCAACGGATGTCCAGTCGTCCAGTTCTTGTTGCAGTTTCAAAGCTTCTTCTGTTGCTCCAAGCTCTTTTGCTTGCTTGGTCTCCTCTTTGAGGCGGTCGATTTCTGTTATGCAGCTTGTTATCGTGTAGATTTTGCCTATGAAATGGTCGGGCTTTCCCTCAGGTTTGGGCTGTCCAAGCTTTTGGTAGCCGTAGGCGACGACTGCTGCTTGGCGGCCTACATCATCTATGTAGTAGTGTCGAAAGACCTTGTGTCTGCGAGCCTTCAGAATGGATGCAAGAGCGTCTCCTAATATGGGGTTTCTTGCCTGTCCGATGTGAATGGGACTGATTGGATTAGCACTTGTGTGTTCGACGACGATTTTCCTAGGTTCGTCGGTCTTGACGTATCCGTATTCGGTGTCAAGAGTTGTGATGGACTCTAAGGTAAGCTCAGAGAACTCTGGAAGGTTTACGTAGAAGTTGATGTATCCCTTTCCGGCTGCTTTGAGTGACAGGATCAACGCAAATTGAGATGCGTCTATGGATTGCACAACCTTCTCTGCCATTTCAATAGGCTTCACCCTAGTTTGTTTGGCTAGCTGAAAACAGAGCGAAGAACTAAGCTCGCCGAATTCGGAACTTGGAGGAAATTCTAGCATGATCTGAGGGATGGAAATCTGAGAATATAGTCTGCCTAGAGCATCCTTTAAGGCAGCTTCACACTCCCCACGAAACTCCGCAAAGGGATTGACGGAAACCATCTGACACTCACCTTTTGGCGGGCCCGCGGGGATTCGAACCCCGGATCTCCGGCTCCGGAGGCTTACACACTGTCTTGTCAGAGCAGTTCGGTGCCTTAATCCAAGCTGGGCCACGGGCCCTCGCTCAACAGAATCGGTGCCAACGCACATTAATATTGCTATGCTATGTTTCGACGAGTTCCTCGCTTAGCCACCACGCCTTCATCTTTCCAGACTTTCTTCCAGGATAGTATTCGACTATGGGTTTTCCAAGCTGCTTCTTGGAGCGCTTTTTGATCTTTCTGAGCCTGTTTAGAATCAACCATCGGTTCGTTTGGAGAATGTCCGCAAGCTCCGAGGTAGTCGCTGATTTATAGTGAAGAAGATGGTCCAAGATTTTGTGGTCGATGTCGTCTATGCAAAAGGCGTGGGGATTCACCCTATCCTTCTCATATGTCAACAGTTCAAGTTCAGCCAAGGACTTCTTGATCTTGGAAATATCGGCTTCAAGCTTCCTGATTTTCTTTTCCAGCTCAGATATTTTGTCGGGTCTAGGAATCTCTTGTAGTCTATCGACTATGGCCTCGCGGATGAAGTTGCTTCGCTGACCGTCGGGAACACGGAGAATAAGCTCCTCATAGATTTCCTTAGGTATCTTGGCGGACACAACCGTAAGCTCGCCCATCTTCATTTCCCATATCTACTTTTATCTGAGAAATAAAAAGTTGATTGAGATTCCGCCTCTCAAAGGGAGAGTATCTGAACAGAAATGGTGGCTGAAAGAATCAAAGTCATGTTAAGTAAGCTTGCTCGCATGACGAAGATCAATGAGAAGTGTCTTAGGATAGTCAGGGCGCCAGGAAGAGCCAATTTGATCGGCGAACACACAGACTACAACGAAGGTTATGTCCTGCCTTGTACGGTCAACAAAGAGATGATAATGGCAGTCCAGCCTCACAAGGAAGAAGTAGTCCTCCGCTCTATGAACCTGAATGTAACAACAAGATTCTCGTTGGAAAACATCAGGTTCGATCCTGAAGAGCGATGGGCGAATTATCCAAAAGGTGTGGCTCATCTTTCCTGCAGTCAGGCTACAAAATAGACGGAATGATCGGGGTAGTTCATAGCACGATACCGATGGAAGCAGGAGTGGGCTCATCTGCGGCTCTAGAGGTCGCTAACGCAATGATATTCAAGCGGTTACATGGCTCTGAAATTAACCCTCTAGGTCTAGCCTCAACCTGCTTTAGGGCCGAAACAGAGTTTGTAGGGACCAGATGCGGAATAATGGATCAATTCGCCTCAGCATTGGGTCAGAAGGACAGCTTCTTGTTCCTTGACTGCCGAAATCTACGTATGCAAGATTCCTGAAGGAGCTGGCGAACTAAAAACGATCGCGATTTAGTGTCCTAGGATGGCAGTTGCAGTTCTAGTCTGTCATGTGAAGACGTTTGGGAAACCTTTTAAAGAAGACGCTAGACACACTAGATCGAGAATTATAAGGTGAGGACTAATGGCCGATAAAACCACTATATCGGTTATCAAGTGTGATGTTGGTTCGTTGGCTGGACACCATGTTGTGCCAAAACCCTTACTTACAATAGGCAAAAAACGCCTGGGAGAGGCTAAAGAAAACAAGCTCATCAACAGTTATTACGTCTTCCATGCTGGGGACGACCTTGAACTCCTTATGGTTCACAAGAGAGGAGAGGACAACCCGGATATTCACAAGCTTGCTTGGGACATATTTCGAGAGGCCGCCAAAAAGGCTGCAAATTTGAAACTCTATGGTGCGGGTCAGGATATTCTAAAGACCGCTTTCAGCGGCAACGTTCGAGGAATGGGACCCGGCGTCGCGGAGATGGAAATCGAGGAAAGGCAGTCGGATCCAATAGTCGTCTTTGCTGCCGATAAGACTGAGCCAGGCGCCTTTAATTATCCTATATTCCGTATATTCGCCGATCCAATGAACACCGCAGGGTTGGTAATAGACCCAAACATGGCTGGAGGCTTCAAATTCGAAGTGCTCGATGTGATTGAGAACAAGAAAGTAGTTGTAAAATGTCCTGAAGAGATGTACGAACTGATTGCCATCATTGGAACGCCTGGACGCTATGTGGTTTCTCATGTGCGGCGGGCTCGGGACGACCTTATATGCACGGCAACCAGCACAACTAGACTCTCCCTTATTGCAGGCAAATACGTAGGGAAAGACGACCCGGTCTCCATTGTTAGGGCTCAGCACGGCTTACCCGCGCTTGGGGAGATTTTAGCCCCGTTCATGCACAGCTATTTTGTGGAAGGCTGGATGCGGGGCAGCCACTGGGGGCCACTCATGCCAGTTGGATTGAAGAACAGCA
>Ga0209636_10002539_pt1 | contig 18610 bp, 18 predicted proteins | sample DeeMarSWOR152_54_FD_187464 | JGI IMG/M metagenome (GOLD analysis project Ga0209636, IMG submission 187464) | Marine sediment microbial communities from White Oak River estuary, North Carolina - WOR-1-52-54 (SPAdes) (version 2) | ecosystem: Environmental > Aquatic > Marine > Intertidal zone >... | reverse complement strand
ATAACGGTGCGGCGGATATGTGAAGTTGCGTAGCGTAGCGGAGCAATTTGGGTGAGCGACCGTAGGGAGCGAACCACATATCCGCCAGTTATACGAAGTTGCGTAGCCCTTTTAATTAAATATTTTTTGTTTTTAATTTTTTGTTTTGATGATGATTAAATGCATTAATGATAATAAACCAATTACGATAACCCTCTTGCCATCTCATATTATCTGAAATTTTAAATCTTCAAAAGGGTGAGCGATTCGTTTTTATGTGTATCTGAAGTTTTGCGGAACATAGTGGAGCAAAATTTGGGTGTAGCGTAGCGAAACCAGATACACACGAGTTATGCGAAGTTGCGTAGCCGCTCATGAAAATCGCTTTTCTGCGGAGCAATTTTGTATAACAAGGGTATATCGGCATTGCCATTATCCTCCATTTGAAAGAAATTTTATTAATTAATCTTATTTGATTAAAAATAGATAAAAAAGAGGATTCCTATAGGTAAATTTAAAAAACAATGAAAAAAATAATTTTACCCCTGCTTTTGTTAGCAGGAGTAATGCTTACATCGTTTGCGTGTGCTGAAAATTACAACACGGAAAATCAATGCGGAATTTTAGGGGAGCACGATAAAATAATTTTTACCGGGAAAACACAGTCATTTCATAAAGAACCAATACCTGAAATAAAAATTAAGGTAATTGTAGACGGAAAGGAGCAACCGATTATAACAAGAGAAGCTGATAAGGAGAGGGGTACGGGAGCAGAATGTGCGCCCCATAACGAGATAGAATCTGCATCTGACGGCGAGTACAATGCAATCATATACCTGCCAAAAAACACGGCAGAGAAATCAAATATAAAATTACATATTGAAAAACCGACATACAAGTCAAGAGAAATAGAAATAAGGGAACTTACAAAAATTAAAGATGGGGAGTACATACATTATGAAGATATAACTCCTGAAAGACATATCGGCGCGGCATTTTATGTTTCTGCAATAATCCTGATTTTAATTTATATCCTGATTTCATTTGAAATTCTTCACAGAACGCTTGCGGCATTACTTGGCGCTGCATTTCTCTTATTTGTAAGTTACGTATTCGGTCATTTCAACACTGATTTCTTTATACTCTCCTTTGAAAACGCAAAGAATTACATTGACTTCAATGTGATTTTCCTCTTAATGGGAATGATGCTCATTGTAGGTGTTATGAAGCGAACGGGTGTTTTTCAGTGGATGGCATTCAAAGCCTACCAGATGGCAAAAGGGGATCTGTGGAAACTTGCACTTATCCTGATGATTGTTACAGCATTCACTTCTGCATTTCTGGATAATGTCACTACAATGTTACTTCTGACGCCTGTTTCAATTGAAATTGCCCTCATTCTTCGCATAACTCCATGGTCACTTCTTCTGCCGGAGGTTTTGGCATCGAATATCGGGGGCACGGCAACACTAATTGGGGACCCGCCGAATATTATGATCGGTTCTTATGCCAACCTTACATTCATGGATTTTGTGATCGCACTTACACCGGTTGTAATTATTTCCATGGTCGCACTGATATTTATGATGAAATTTAAATACGGTGGGGAGTATAAAAAAGCAAAACTGACACCAGAAAATATTGATAAATTATTAAAACGCCTTGAAGAGGAATATAAGATTACAAATACCGCACTTCTTAAACATTCCCTCGTGATCCTGATTTTTGTTGTAATTCTTTTTATTTTGCACGGCACGTTTCACATGGAGCCGAGCATTGCAGCACTCATCGGAGCGTCGCTTCTCATGATTAGCGCGGTTGTGATTGATAAAGTGGACGTTGCCCATATGATCGAGAGAGAAATTGAATGGCCGACCCTTGTATTTTTCATGATGCTTTTCATAGTTGTTGGAGCAGCTGTGGAGACAGGGCTTATACAGATGATCGCGGAAGGGGTCCAGAACGTCAGCGGCGGTGATTTAGCTATAGCGGTAATATTAATCCTGTGGGTTTCTGCAATCATGAGCATGATCGTGGATAATATCCCGTTTACTGCAACAATGCTCCCCATTGTTTTATACCTCTCGCAGGTCATCCCTGGAGTTGAGGCAAATATTCTATGGTGGGCTCTTGCCCTTGGAGCATGTTTCGGCGGCAACGGAACATTAATAGGGGCATCGGCAAATGTCGTTACTGCTGGATTAGCGGAAAAAGCGGGACACTCGATCACATTTATTAACTTTATGAAAGTCGGCCTTCCCGTGATGATAGTCACCATGATAATCTCAACCATATGGATGCTTTTCGTGTTCCCTCATGTAATGTAAAACAAAATAATGTAAAAAATATTTAAACTCAAAAATCAGAATAAATAATAAGGATGATAGTGAATACAATAATTTGCGCAACCAAAGGGTCAGAGGGCTGCAAACTTGCAGAAAATAAGGCAATAGAAATTGCAAAAAAGAATAATTCGAAACTGGTATTCCTGTATGTAATTGATATAAAATTTATGGAAAAGAGCAGTGGGGGGGGAGAATGGACAGAGGACGATGTCACATCAGGTCTTAAAAATATAGGGGGGGTTATCCTTGATCTTGCATCAGAAAAAGCAGTTGAGGCGGGTATGTCCCAGGATAATGTATTAATTGAGGAGAGGGAGGGGGATATTGCTTCCCAGATAAAAAAATCGGTAGACGAAAACAATGCTGATCTGGTTATAGTGGGGCACCCCGCAACTGATATGGGTTTCCTGGAGAGGCACCTGCTCAGGAGGGATGGGATGGAAAACTTTATAAATCAGCTTAAAGAGAAGATCGGGTGTGAGATCATGATTGTTTAGACGAGTAAAAAAATTAGTGCTGATGAAAATACTTGCAATATCGGATTTTCATGGTTGTATGGACGTGCTGGAACCTTTGCTTGGGGCAGTAAAAGAGCATAAACCGGACGTTATCTGCTTTTGCGGGGATGTTATGAAGGGTTATGCAAGAGGCGACGAATGGTTGAGTGCAAAAAGCGAAGGCAGAAAACCCGTAAAGGACACCGAGGGGATAGAAAAAGAGTTTGCAGACGATGAAGAGTTCTTAAGAAAATTTTATGGTGAACTATCTTCCCCGGGCATTCCAGTCCTGGCAATTCCCGGGAATATGGATGCCCCGAAAGAACGGCACTCTGATATCATGCGGGATTTAACGGATAAACACAAAACCGTTCATCTCATTCACGGTGATTCATATAAGATGGGGGATTACTGGTTTGTCGGCTACGGGGGCGAGATTTCCGATGAAGAGGACGAAGACTTTTTTGTGCAGATTTCAAGCAGGAGCAGGGTGGAGAAGGAATTGCGCGAGGAACTGGATAACCTGCAGGGTAAAAAAATTATCCTGCTTACGCATTCCCCGCCGCTGGCAGGTAAAGTGGACTTTGAAAAGGGAAGGCATAAGGGCTCGGGGTTTGTTGCGGAAATTATCAAAACTTACTCGCCCGAACTTGTGCTCTGCGGCCATGCCCACACCAGGGGGGTAAAGGAAGAGATAGGCGAAACAGTTGTTGTCAACACCGGGGCACTGAAGTATAAAAGTGCGGCGCTTATTGAATTGGACGGGAATATAAACGTAAGGTTTCTTGAAATCTAATTTATATTTATTTTTTGTTATTAATAAAATTAATATAATAAACAGAAAATGAGACCTTATGTTATATTGAACTGTGCGATGAGTCTGGACGGCAAAATAGGGGGTAAAACGGGTGATGAGAAAGAACGCATTGTCTTTTCAAACGATCTGGATAAGCAGAGGGTCAGGGAATTGAGGAGAAATGTTAATGGAATAATGGTCGGCATAAATACCGTGCTGGTGGATGACCCGCATCTCACGGCAAGCGAGCATAAAGAATATAATCCCGTGAGGATTGTGATAGACAGTGTTGCCCGCACACCTGTCGAGGCGGAGGTGCTGGACGGCAGGGCAAGGACGGTGATAGTTGTATCGAAGAGAGCACCATCCAGCAAGATAGAAGCACTGGCAAAAAAAGCGGAGGTACTGGTGTCAGGCACTAACAGGGTTGACCTGGAGGATGCCCTTTCCATACTTTACAAGAAAGGTGTTGAAAAGTTACTCCTGGAGGGCGGCGGGGAATTGAACCGTTCAATGCTCGATCTGGGTCTGGTGGACGAGATATTTGTCACAGTGGCGCCGGTGATCGTTGGCGAGGGCGTTAAATTAATCGAGGGCGAACTGAGAAAAAAAATAAAACTGAGTCTAGTAGGGATAAGACAGTACCGCAACCAGGTTGTTTTGCATTACGTGATCAAGTGATTCTTGAGAATGGATCAAAAAGTGTTTAGGTAGCCAATCAGACAGTTACTTGCTTGAATTTTGCTTTCTTCAAAAAATCTATTAATTCATCCTTGGTAGGGTGTTTTCCTTCTTCATTTGAAATGTAGCATGCTGCAACGGCATTTGCAAGCATAATCCTTTCTCTTTCTTTCAGACCGATTGCTTTCCCGTATATGTATCCTCCACCCCAAGCATCTCCTGCTCCAGTATGTTTTTTAACATTAACATCAAAAGTTTCAACAACATATTTTCTATCTTTCCAGAATGTGCAGGAGAAATTTTCTGTATGAAGACATATCTCAACATCTTTCACCGGCTTTGACGATAAATATTTTTCAAATTCATCCTCATTAACGCTTACCATGTCAACCAGGCCATCATCCAGAATTTTTGTAACATCCCGTATATCCTTTCTAAAAGATGGGTCTCCGGGATCAAAGAATGTTTTTCCTTTTCCATTTTTTTTAACCAGTTCAAGAACGTATCTTGCGAGTTCAGTGCCTTTTTTGTTCAGTGCCCAATCGGAAATACATACCACATCAGCATCAGCGATAAGTTTTTTGTCATCATCTGTAATGTCTTTGACGGAAAATCCTTCAGTTGACCCCTGATCGCTGAACATAATATTTCCTTCTTTCAATTCAATTGCAGATGTTGATGCGAGTTCTCCATTCCTCTTTACATGAGATATTTTAAAATTATCATTTTCCGAAAAATTTTTTAAAAACTCGTATCCGATATTGTTTGTTTTTGCTATAAGGTATGCTTCGGCACCAAGAGATGAAACGGCAGATGCACAGTTTGCGGCTTTGCCTCCTCTCAATAACATATTTTTTGTGGGTATGTTTCCCCCACCTTGTTCTATTATTTTTTCAGCATCCTTTAAAAATGCCTCTTTCTTTCCTTCATACCGGACAGAAAGATCAATACAAAAGTGGGGCATAAAAACAACTTTTGGCTTTTCTTCTTCTTTTCTAACTTTTCTAAGTTTCTCAGTTAATATTTCTTTTTCCATCATTCTTCATCAAACCTTTTTTCTTTTTCAACCTCTTCAATAGCTTCGTTGTATTTTGACCAAATATTGCCTTTTTCCTTAATTTTAAATAATTCAAACAGAACATCATCAATTCTGGCAAATGCTATCCTATGAAAAACCATTTCGTTGAAAAGAGAGAGTATTATAATACTCAATACAATTAGACCTAAAACCCAACTTATAAAGGGCTCTACTTTAAAAGGCGAAGATAAACATATAAGAATCAGACCATAAACGGAATAACAAATAAAAAATGTCAAAAATAAGGAGTATAAACGCTCGAATAGAAAGCACTGGAATGACTCATGATCCCAGTAGAGTTTATGTTTATTTAGATAGCTCCCAGATCTTGCTAACTCACTTCTAAAGCAGGCATATTTATAATCTCCTATCTGCCAGGCAAATCCTTTATCTATGACATCTTCCTTGATGTCATCTTTTGAAAAGTTTAGTTTGCCATAATGGCTTTCGAGAATAAATTTGTATATGAATCCAACTATTTTATCCTCGATCCAGATCCATCTAGATCTAAAAACTGATTTAGAAACTGATTTAAAAAGTGGCATAACAAAAAATAATACAGAGCGAGAAGCTATCCCCAGAACATAAGCGAAGAAAAGTCCTAAAAATCCCGATCCAATGTCAATATCTAAAAAGAATCTCCAAGTTTCTGGAAATATCATTACAAGATTGTTATAATCGCATAGATTATCCGCAACGAATAGATTTACTGCATAAATGAAAGGAGAGAAAAGCAAGATAATAAGAATTCCTATCCCAAGGTCTATTACAACTTCGGTTATTTGTGGGAGATTCCCTACTAAAGGTACATTATCTGCCATTTTTGTTTTATTATAAATATTTTGACTAATCCAAAACCTATGGATGCCCACCAATCAACTCTAAACCCATTCCCTCATCAAACCCGCACATTAAATTCATGTTCTGCACCGCATTCCTCGATGCCCCTTTAATTAAATTGATCATTTCAACTTACTTTTTGCTATAATCTTATCCACTTCTTTCAAAAACTCTTCTGCATCATTAATTACATCATTGGCAAGGTCATCAGAAATTTCTATCATAATATCATAATCAACTCGCATCCTTATCTGGAGATCTCTGCTTAATGCACTTGCAAGATCTTGGGTGATTATACCTGACTTCACATACAATTTCTGTATTTCAGATATAACACCACGATGCGTCTTTACCTGAACTTTCTTTAATGCAAGAAGTGCTTTTGCAGCGTGAAGCATTGAATAATAACCATCATGTGCTGCTTCATCATAATAGCAATCTTCATACAAATCCTTTGCACGCTTTAACTTTCTCTTTGCCTCAGTTAAATGTGAATTAACCAGTTTCTCGTAATCAACAGAGTTTGATTCCTTCATTTTTAATTGAAAAATAGAATGGGCTTCCAATATTCTTCATTTGAGTAAATTCAACATCGGTCAGGTTCAATATTTCTGGAACAAATCCATTTCTCAATATTTTTCCTATGCTGTCGTCCAATGCTCTTGACAGGTGCTCTTTTGAAACGATTAATAAATCAATATCGCTTTCTTCCTTATCTTCGCCTTTTGCAACACTGCCGAATAACACGATAGAGGATACTTTATCCCCAAACTTGGTTTTTAAATCCTCTGCTATTTCCTTTGCGAGTTGGTAACGGTTCATCTTTAATAAAGATTGCTTGTTATTATTGATTATACATTGCATTAATAAACGATTAAATATGAGGATATTTGTATTTACAATCAAACCTATGGATGCCCCGCAATCATCTCAAGCCCTTCTTTCTCATCAAACCCGCACATCAAACTCATGTTATAATTTTGCAATTTCATGAGTAGCATAAACTTTTACAGTGTTTTGTTGTTCTTTAAGCGGTCTGTCATTGGACCATACAGCAATATTCAATTTCAGGGCAAGAGCAATATAAGGCACATCCTTAATGTCCGGCGATACTTCTTTTGCTTTTTCTATGAACGGCTTGATTTCCTCAATCGGGACAAGTGCAATTCGTCTCTGGAATAATTCCAATAACTCATCAAAGTCATCATCTGTTCTTTCTGTCTTCTTTTTGATAAGTCCCCTGTATTTCTCAAATCCGGTGAAGATAAATTCAGGTGCATAGAGATGTAAATCCTCCCTGAACAGGAGTTCTGAAGTAATATTCCTCTTGATTAGTGCTGCAAATAGTATATTCGCGTCCACAACCAGATCCATTTTTATTTCTCATCAGAAACATATCTTCCCGCAAGTTTTTTACTTAGATCATCGCCCAACTTCAAGGCTTCTTCCTCCGTGAGCGTGCTTTTGGATTTAAACTTCCTTAAAAATTCCAAGTCCTCTATTTTCTGCATGAATGATTGCCTTGCTACTTCAGACCAGTTAATTTCAGGGAAAGACACCATCCTGTGCTTTAGTTCATCAGGGACTGCCAATGTTATTGTTGCCATTTTTAATATATCTATTCATAGTATGTGCATATAAATAAATTATGTGCATATGTATAAATATACTTGAGAAATTCACGGGTGCCCCGCGATCATCTCCAGCCCTTCTTTCTCATCAAACCCGCACATCAAATTCATGTTCTGCACTGCATTTCCCGACGCTCCTTTGATTAGATTGTCTATCGTTGAGATAATTAAAATCCTGTTGCCGTGGGGGTCAAAATGCACTCCAATGTCGCAGTAATTGGTGTTTACAACATTTTTCACGTAAGGCGTGTCAACTATCCTGATAAATTTCTCTTCCTTATAAAAATCTTTATAATGTTCCTTGAGATCAACATCCCCCGGGTTTCCAAAAACATGCACGTTCGTCAATATTCCCCTGGTTATCGGCATAAGTGTTGGGGTAAATGAAATTTTGATATCAAAAAAGTTCCCCAATATTTGCTCCATTTCCGGCCGGTGCCTATGTCCGATTACCTTGTATGGCTTCAGATTATCATGAACCTCGCAGTGATGCAAAAATTCACTTAACCCTGCTCCAGCACCGCTCGTTCCTGATTTTGAATCCACGACAACTTTATCCAGATCAAGTTTGGATTTAAATTTTGTCAGCGGAGCAATACCTAACACAGCAGAGATAACATAGCATCCAGGATTTGCAAGCAGATTCGCTTTCTTTATCTTTTCCCTGAACAATTCCGGGAATCCTTTGACCGCTTCATCTATCAACACCGGGCTCTTGTGTTGTATCCCATATACCTCTTCATAGGTATCCTTGTCCAACCTGTAGTCGGCACTCAGGTCTACTACCTTAATGCCGCGTTCAAGTAATCGGGGGGCGATTTCCATTGCCTGCCCGTTCGGGGTACAGGTAAAAACCACATCAGACTCGATTTCAGAATCCATACCCCTGAATTTCTCATCAAAAATTTCAAGCAAATTCTGATGAACCTCCGATACCTGCTTGCCGGAGTAAGTCCTTGAAACCGCGTCTATACTTTCCACCCCCGGATGATTTGCAAGTATCCTTATCAACTCTCCCCCGGTGTAGCCGGACGCACCTATTATCGATACCGATACCATTTTATTGTTTTTTGGGTTTATTATTCTATTCTTAAAATTTAAAAAAGAAAAAACATGAATAAAGAATTAAAAAAGGATATAGCGGATTTTTCAAAAAAATTGGTTGACAAAGATAATTTCCTGGCGGTAAGCCACCATGACGCTGACGGTATATCAGCGTGCGCGATTATGGTTGATGTGCTTGGTAAGTTATCCAGGAAAGTGGATTTTATGATCATTAAACAGCTGGACAGCTCAACAATAACCCGGGTCAAAGAATCTTCCGAAGAAATGACAGATCCAAGAGTGGTTTTTACGGATATGGGCAGCGGGCAGTTATCCCTGATCGAAAAAAACATAGAGGATTTTTATGTGATCGATCATCATCCCCCCTCCAGAAAAGAAAGGCATTCAAGGGAGATAAACCCGCATTTCTACGGCTATGACGGCGGAGGTGACGTTTCCGGCTCAGGGATGGCTTATTTCGTCGCAAAATCCCTGGGGTACAGAGACATGGCGGATATCGCGATAGTCGGGGCGGTAGGGGATATGCAGGATTACAACGGAAAATTACATTCCCTGAACCGCATAATCCTTGAAGACGGGGCAGATGAGGGAATACTAAAATTGGGACACGATTTGAGAATTTTCGGCCGCCAAAGCAGACCGCTGCCGCAGATGTTAGCTTTCTGCTCCGATCCTTTCATCCCCGGGCTTACGGGGGAGGTCATCGCCTGCAGGGACTTTATTGAGGACCTGGGCATTGAATTGATGAACGGCGAAGGTAATTTCAGATCCTATGTTGAGTTAAGCGAAGAGGAAAGGAAGGACATATCAACTGCGTTGTACACGAGGATGCTGGATTTTAACACCCCCGAGTTCATAATACATGGAATGTTCGGTGAAGTATATTCTTTGCTTAAAGAAAAGAAAGGAACAGAACTCAGGGATGCTAAAGAGTTTGCTACTCTGATGAATGCATGCGGGAGGCAGGAGAAATCTGAAATCGGGGTCAGGGTTTGCCTGGGTGACAGGGAGAAATATTTGAAAAAAGCCCGCTATTTATTGCAGACACATAGAAAGATGTTGAGGGATGGTTTAGAAAACTTGAAAGCATGGGGCGTTCGGGAGATGCCCTGCCTTTACTATTTTGATGCAGGGATGTGCATCAATGAAAGTGTGATCGGGGTTGTGGCTGGGATGGCTTACGGAGCCCGCATAATTCCCCCGAACAAACCAATTTTAGCGCTGGCGGACGACAAGGATGATGCGTCCAAGGTTAAGGTATCCTCGAGGGCCAACTGGGGGCTGGTCAGGAGAGGGATTCATTTAGGCAATGCTATGCGAATCGCCTGCGAAAAACTTGGAGGAGAAGGAGGAGGGCATGATATCGCAGCAGGTGCGCGCATACCAAAGGATGCAAAAGAAAAATTCCTGGAGATTGCAAATGAGATCTTTGAGAGGCAATTGAAATAGAATACCATACACGGATATAAATCCCGAACAACTTATCGCTAGGATGTGTAATTGAATCGATTAGTGCGAGTGGGCTTAACACCTCGTTGCCTTAGTGCTTACACCTCTCGCCTATCAAACCTATCTTCTATAGGAGACTCAGTCTACTTCTTTTTGGGGATTGCTTCGGGCTTAGATGCTTTCAGCCCTTATCAAATTACAGCGTGGCTACCCAGCAATGCCTTGTTAGACAACTGGTAGACTAGAGGCTGCGGCCCATTGTTCCTCTCGTACTAAATGAACCTTCTCCTCAAGTAGACAACAACTCCGGTAGGTGCCCCCAAACTGTCTCGCGACGTTCTAAACCCAGCTCACGTTTCCTTTTAATAGGCGAACAACCTCACCCTTGGGTGCTTGTGCACACCCAGGATAGAAAGAGCCGACAGCGAAGTAGCAAGCCGCGGGGTCGATGTGTACTCTTGCCCGCGACAACTCCATTATCCCCGGGGTAGCTTTTCCATCAGCCTGAACCCCCATCAAGGGGGTGTCAGGGTTCGCTAGACTTCTCTTTCGAGTTAAGATTCCTTGCTAGTCAGAATCTAATCAGGCTGGCTTTTGGTCTTATCCTCTACAGTGGGTTTCTGACCCACTTGAGCCAACCATTGGATACCGTTGATAAGTTTTCAACGGTGTACCGCCCCAGCCGAACTACCTGCCTGTTGGTGTCCTCTTTCGAGTTAGAAATGCGACAATAAAAGGGTGGTGTCTCATCGTTGACTACACAATCCCCGCAAGGATTGCTTTAACATCTCCCACCTACACTGCGCAACCATTATCACATCCCAACAACAAACTGTAGTGAAGCTCCACGGGGTCTTCGCGCCCCACCGGAATTCCCTGGCCTTCTCACCAGATAAGTAGGTTCACCGAGCCTCTGTTCGGGACAGCAGGATTCTCGTTAAGTCATTCATGCAAGCCGCCAATTAAGCGGCAAGGTATTACGCTACCTTAAGAGGGTCATAGTTACCCCCGCCGTTTAACGGTCCTTCGCTTCGTTGAACCGAAGTTTCAGATACCGCCACTGGGCAGGCATCGGCCCCTATACACATCCTTTCGAACTTGCAGGGACCTATGTTTTTATTAAACAGTCGGAATCCCCTTGTTATTGAAATCTACCCTCTACTCGAGGATAGACGCTCCTTATACCAAAGCCACGGAGCCAATTTGCCGACTTCCCTGAACAGAGTTATCTCGCCACACCTGAGGTTTTTAACCTTGGGGCACCAGTGTCAGTTCTGGGTACGATCATATGATGTCCTTTCATTTTTCTTTTCACGGGCTCCTGGAGCCATTCAAACTTCCTAATGGAAGCCATTTGCAGTTTAAGTTGCATCTCTCCGTTACGGAACTCCACAACTTTATCTTGCTTAGATACGCCACCTCCATAAAGGTGGTGGAGTATTTGGACTATCCAGAAGCGTCAAAAAATGACCTTCGTTACCGAGTGTAATCATATGGTGCAGGAATGTTAACCTGCTTCCCTTTCGTTATACGAATTACGAATACCTTAGGATCGACTAACCCTCGACTGATGAACATTGTCGAGGAACCCTTGCCCTTCAGGTGGTATCAATTCTCATGATACTTTGCTGTTACTACCAGCAGGATTCTTAATCTTGAATGATCCATTCTTCCTTATGGAAAAACTTCTGCTCACTCAAGACACCTTCCTACTCGATCTCTTATCGAGCGTTGTGGTATCGGTGACTGGCTTAGTCCCGTCCATTTTTGGGGCTCTAAGACTCGGTGAGTGATCTGTTACGAACTCCTTAGAGGATGGCTGCTTCTAAGCCAACCTTCTCACTGTCTTAGACCTAAAACGCCCTTGCTTACACTTAGCCAGCACTTTGGGACCTTAACCACAATCAGGGTTATTTCCCTCTCGGACAACAAGCTTACCCCGTTGCCCCGTTTCCAACCTTCTATGATGATAACCAATTCGGAGTTTGACAAGATAGGGAGGGCTCTCGCCCCCTTACTACCTAATCAGTGCTCTACATAGATATCTATCTCCAGTCAGAATGGACTGAGGTCCATTTCGGAAGGAACCTGCTATTGCCATACTCGATTAGCATTTCACTCCTATCCCGAGGTCACGAGAACGAGTTGAGCTCAGAACCTCTTGCGGACTTCCATCTCTCAGATGAGAGACTTCATCCTGCCCCGGGTTAGATCGTATGGCTTCAGGTCGTACTCATGCGATTCGTGGCCTCATCAACCATGTCCCTCACACCGAAATGCTGCGGACAATTGCTTTCGCTTATCCTTTCGGATCACCGCATACGTACACTCCCTGCCACGTGTTTCCAGACGGACGATATGATTGCCAAAATTATGCTCGTATCCTTCGCATAATTGTAAGCAACAATATCTAGCCATCACCACATAGTTTCAGATGCTTTTCACCTCCTGTCAAGGATACTTTTCAGCTTTCCCTCACGGTACTAGTGCGCTATCGGTCTTGAAACGTATTTAGAGTTTGGAGTTGATGTCTCCAATCTTCATGAGCGATATCCAACGCCCATTACTCTGGGACTCTAAAAAGCCATATGGACTTAGATTACGGGGCTATCACCCTTTTAAGCGTCCCGTTCCAGGGAACCTCATCTCATCCACTAAGGCATATTAGAGCCACACCACATCCCTGTTTGCTTTCACAAACAGATTCAGTTTGCTCTTCTCGGATTTCGATCGCCTCTACTTCCCGAATCGCTATTGCTTTCTTTTCCTATGGATACTAAGATGTTTCAATCCTCCATGTTTCCCTTTAGGATTCCAAAGAATCCCAAATTATTCGAAAATCCTTGGTTCAAAGGCAGCATGCGCCTCGCCAAGGCGTATCACCGCTTGCCGTGTTCTTTTTCGGCGTTCAAGCCAAGCCATCCACTATGTGATTTAATTTACACATCCTTGTGGCGAGTTGCTCAGAATTTATATCTGTGTATGGTATCATAAAATCAACCCTTCATTCATAACCAAATGATCATGAATTGCACGTATTTATTATATTATTGTTAATTTAAGAATATAAATATAAATATTAGGATGGAGAACGGCAAGTTTATAACTTTTGAGGGCATTGACGGCTCGGGGCTGACAACCCAAGCCGGATTGTTGAAGGGTTGGTTGGCAGACAAGGGTTATGAGGTTTATTTGACAAAGGAGCCAACCTCCGGGCCGGTGGGGGTGCAAATAAAATTAGCGTTAAGCAAACGACTTAAAGTGGATACCACAACCCTGGCGTTGTTATTTGCTGCAGACAGGATGGATCACCTGCACAATGATGTGCTTCCGAAGATAAATGAAGGAGTTATCGTTATCTGCGACCGTTATCTTCTCTCATCTTACTCCTACCAATCAATCGATAATGATCTTGAATGGCTTAGGGAGATAAACTCAAGAGCAAAAAAGCCCGACTTAACGATACTTTTTGACGTCCCGGTGTTAATTTCACAGAGAAGAATGCGAAAGCAGAGATGGCATGTTGAGTTGTTCGAAGAGGCGGATAAACTTGAAAAGGTCAGGGAGAATTATCTAAGGATCGCGAAGGATTTGAGAGAGGATGGAGAGGTGATAGAGACAGTGGACGGAAATAAGCCGATAGAGAATGTCAGGGACGATGTTATAAAGATCATCGAATCCGTGATCTAAACAAAAAACATAAATCGACATTTGTTTCAGCCAGAAATTTTGGAGGGACTCTTGGAAGGTTCCGTTTTCGTTTGGAGCAGTTGTTCCCGATCCATATACAACCAGCTCCACCACAGTGCAATCAATGGGGTGAGCACAAAGGCAATAAATGCATAAAATATCATTTCAACCAGGAAACCGATAATTGATCCGATAAGTGGTATGAAACTGAGTGGTATTTCCACCGCAAGATATACGATCACACAAACAATCGATATGCCCAGAATTATAAGCCACATTAAAATGACGTCCGACATGTGGTTCATAAAGAACCTATATGCTGCTTTTATGCCGCCTATTGCCCCAGTGTCCGATATAACCACCGCATAGTTCACGACCGCAAGAACTATGCTGATTATCAGCGCATACAACATCCAGAGTATCATTACCACGAAAAATAATAGAAATGAATATACTACGGTTTCAGCACCGCCAGAATAATCCGCCACGCCACCGATACTCCCTGCAAATAGTATCAAGAATATTATTCCAATGATTATGAGCGGCAGGAGTATTATTATTGTAACCATTAAATTTGCAAGGAACAGGGAGATAAACTTTCTTTTCCCGTACTCCACCATTGTTTCAAACTCTGTTTTCCCTGTTTCAATGGCTTCCTTTACCATGCCTATGAGTCCCGCCATGAAGAATGCGTCTATCAAAAGGGTTATTATCACCACAAACAGTATAAGTAAGACTACAATTATTACGATACTACCTAATGATCCAATTATTGCATCAATATTTTCAAAATCTTCCAAAAATAATCCAGTACCGAAGCCCACCCCCAATACTGCAAATACCATAACCACAATAATAGTAATACCCAGAACAAGTTGTATTATCCAGCTTAATAGAGGCGGAACACCCAAAATGAGATTGTTTCTCCATAATTCAAACCCGTCGGTTAAAATCTCCGTTAAATCCTTTTTCATTTTTTATAAATTATATTTTTTGATAAAATGTGGCTTACACTTCGTATAAGACACATTCAATACAACAAAGTTGTATTGAATACTTTTTTCTAAAAAGTTTTTAAATCAATATCTCCTTTTCATCCCTTATTATTCTAACCCCCCCTTCTCGAACCACCCCACCAATAATCTGCATCTCAGATTTACTTCCGTATTTCTCTATAATCTCCTCTGCATCCTCTTTTCCTGTTATCACACAAAAACCAATGCCCATATTAAATGTCCTGTACATTTCCTCATCCCCGACTCCATGTCTTTGAATTTCCTTAAATATCCCCGGAACCCTCGGCATATTATCCAGGAGAAATCCATACTCATTGGATAATCTTTTCAGATTTAGAAATCCTCCGCCGGTTATGTTGGCAAGCCCATGAATGTCATAGTTATTGATCAACGCCATAACCTCCTTTACATAAATTCGTGTCGGAGTTAGAAGTTCATACCACATACTTTCCGGGAGAACCTTTCTCGCAAGAGTTAATCCATTTGAGTGGATGCCGGAACTCTTAAGCCCGATTATGCTGTCTCCAGCACCCACTTTCTCCCCGATAATAATTTTATCTTTTTTGACGATACCGATCGCTGCTCCCGCCAGATCAAATCCAAGACCCATCCTTCTTTCTTGCTTGTTTCTATAACCAGTAAGTATCTCGGGCAAGGTAGCCGTTTCGCCTCCAATTACCGCGATATCCGCTTTTTGTGCACCACTGGCTATTCCGGAGGCTATATCCTTTATGATCTCAATATCTCCTGCATCCGCTTTCTCTACTGCCAGATAATCCACCATTGCTAACGGCTCCGCCCCGATGCAGATTAGATCATTAACGTTCATCGCCACCACGTCCTCGCCTATTGTCGTGTAATCGCCCAGGGCTTGAGCAACAAGCACCTTACTGCCAACTCCATCGGCACACATCGCCAGAGCGTAATCATTCTTAAGGTCAATCAAATTTGCAAAACTTCCAATATCCCGCATCACCTCCCCTACCCTGCCCTCCCTGATTTTAAAAGTTGATCTGAGTCTGTTGGAGATCGCTTTAACAACCATGTCCTCCTTTCTTATATCAACGCCTGCCTCTGCATAAGTAATTTCTTGCATATTTTATTATTTATAAATTTAAAATTTAAAAAGTTCTATGTCCGCACCAGGCAGTTCTATCACCCCGCAATTCCTTTCTGAAACCCTGCCAATGTTTGCTATTTTCGTATCCCCGACTTTATCTTCTCTGCCGCCGTTCTCGTGGATATGAGAACTCACAGCCAACTTTGGAGAATACTCTTCGATAAATCTTCTCAATGCTTCGCTGCCAACGTGAAAGCCGCCCTGAATTTCATCGCATGCCGTATCTTTCGGGGGGAAATGCGACATAACTATGAACTCCGCGGTATCAACCTCATCTGCCGTTGATTTCAATTTCCCGTATATTTCATCCTCACTCAATTCAAACGGCGTTTTAAAGGGCGTTGGGTTAGAGCCCCCCAGGCAGATGAAGGTTATCCCCTCAATGATCATCACTTTTTCATGGAAATTAACACCATATTCATCAAAAACCCCTGGTATTTCGCGGGAATCGCAATTCCCGGGTATGCAGAAAACCCTGAAATCCTTGAATGTTTTAAGAACATATTCAACATCCCTTCTATTTTCATTCATGTCGCCGATGCCCCTGCTGAAATCGCCTGCTATAAAAACGCACTCAATATCATTCCGCTTAGCGAATTTAGCCGCCCCGGGGATATTTCCCATATCCCCGTGAATATCCGCGATACACAAAACCCTCATTTTAAGATTTTTTTATAATTTAAGAATTTAAAAAGAAATAAAAATTATTTTAAAAACTCCTCAAGCCTGCTCATCCCCTCGGCAATCCTCTCCAGTGAATTCGCGTAAGAAAATCTTATATGTCCTTCCGCAGCACTTCCGAAATCAATCCCCGGGGTTACCGCAACCTTTGTATTATCAAGAATTTCAAGTGCCAGTTTAAAGGAATCGTCCCCGAATTCTCTCGCATCTGCAAGCACATAGAACGCGCCGCCAGGTGTTTTTTGGACTCCGAATCCTATCTTCTGCAGTCTTTTAACCATGAATCTTCTTCTCTTGTCATATACTCTAACCATATTTTCGACGTCCCCGTCTGCGCAGCGAAGCGCGGAAATACCTGCCCACTGCACAAACTCGCATGTGGATATAAGAAAACTCTGGGCTATCTTCTGCATGGGTCTTATAAATTCCTCGGGGGCGATTAAATAACCCAACCGCCACCCGGTCATAGCATACTTCTTTGAAAATCCATTGAGAACGAACGCATCGTCGGTAAATTCCAGGATGGAATGGGCTTTTCCCTCATAAGTCAGCCCGTGGTATATTTCGTCAGAGACGATCACGGCATCAGATTCCGAGATTTCCTTTAATGTTTCTTTTTCGATAACCATGCCCGTGGGGTTTGACGGCGAATTGACGAGAACCGCCTTTGTTTTACCGGATATTTTTTCATTTATTTTTCCGGGTTTGCAGGCGAATCCTTCGCTGCCGCTCAACTCAACAAACCGGGGGTTCGCGTTAAAAAATCTTATGAAATTCGGGTAGCATGCGTAATAAGGATTTGACATGATCACCTCATCGGATGACTCAAGAACCGCCGCAAATATCAATAGCATCGCAGGTGATGTTCCAGAAGTTACGATAACCTGCTCCGGTGAAACTTCAACGTTATATTCTCTTTTATAATATAAGGAGATTTCCTCTCTCAACTCCGGAAGACCCATGCTGTGAGTGTATTTTGTCTTACCCTCACCTATTGCTTTTATTGCCGCATCTTTAACGCATGCCGGAGTGTCGAAATCCGGCTCGCCAACTTCGAGATGGATGACATCTTCGCCTGATTTTTGCATCATCTGTGCTTTCTCCAGGATCTCCATTACCATAAACGGTGTCGTTCCAGACGCTCTTTTCGAGACAGCGTACATTTTTATAAATAATAAAACACTAAATAAAATCCTTCAATCTCCTGATCGCATGATGCTTCTCCTTCTTGTCAATTTTTGCCCCGTCGATCGCATCTTTTAGTGTCTGGATTGAATGATCATAGACCTTCCTGTTGACCGGGTACGGGAAACCGTCTTTTCCGCCGTGGGTGAAAGAGAACTTTACTGGGTCTTTCCATGAGGGTTCCGTACCGTAAACCAGATCCGAGATTAACGCTAATGCTCTTATCTTCATCGGACCCATTCCCTTAAGGGAAACAAGTTCCTCGTAATTTTTTGGCTGCAGCTCAAATGCATTCTGCAAAACTTTAAAACCCGAGGGGCTTATATCAATATCCAGGATGGGATGATGCCTGGGCATCGTGACTTCGCTGAACTGGGTTAATGTTTTCTGCGCGGGTTCCCTGGTTAACCTGAAGTATTTTTTCAGATGCTCCGGGTTATCGTTAACCAGATCAACGCTCACCTTTCTCGTTTTCTCGCTTTCTTTTGCAGCCATGTCCAAAACATCCTTTTCCTCTCTATCGCAGCACACCCCCGTATGGGGCTCATTGACGAATT
>Ga0209636_10002538_pt1 | contig 18611 bp, 13 predicted proteins | sample DeeMarSWOR152_54_FD_187464 | JGI IMG/M metagenome (GOLD analysis project Ga0209636, IMG submission 187464) | Marine sediment microbial communities from White Oak River estuary, North Carolina - WOR-1-52-54 (SPAdes) (version 2) | ecosystem: Environmental > Aquatic > Marine > Intertidal zone >... | reverse complement strand
TCGCCATTCTTCTTCTGTTTCATAGATAAGGCATAGGTGATCATGAGGGTTGAGGGCTTTCAGAGCCTCACTAAGGGTTACGAATTGAGAGAACATATTTTTCGTGATAATGTTATCACCTCCTGACTCTGGGACTAATTCCGCCACCGTATCACCAATTTAGACACTGTAAATACAGGTGAACGAGACCTTATATAATTATCTCTTTTTAGCAACATGAAGAAATTGAGGATTACATCTAGATTACAAACCTGCACTAGATTGAATATATCCAGTATTTATTTGGAATTAAATAACTAAGCAATTAAGTAAATAACGGCAGATGAATTTAGCTGTCTCTTTGATTTAAGCCTTAAAGTACGAAAAACTCCCTCTCTAGCATACTATACACTTTTACAGGCAGTGTATCTTTATACACAGGAACGATCAGCCGCGAATTATTCATGGTAATTATATCTTTGAGTTCTTGCAGGAACTTCAACACTGTATTAAAACTGGTCTGTGACATCAGATACTCTACCCCATCTAGTAAAATGACTGATTCTTCACTCTTTCTGGTGAAATCATTGATAATGTAAATTAACTTGGGGAGATCCTCTGGACTGATGGTGTGGCCCACTTCAGACCGTGATAGCCACAGCATGGGGGTCTTTGTCAACTTGTATTTCCTTCTCAGTTTTTCTGGATATGCTCTGGAAATGATAAATCCAGGTATACCATGGGTAGTCAAATCACAGAACATTTCAACAGCTTTCTCAGGTCTTTTCTCTCCAACAATGTAACATTCTGCAGGGTCCAACCAGTGGTCAAATTTTGTCTTCAACCTTTCCTCTGCAACAGGCTGTAGTAGCATTCTTGTTCGATCAATAAAAGCTGCGCACATACCAGCTAGAATCTCTAAGTCTTCGACATCTTCATCAGTGATCCTTCTCTTGCTTCTAACATTATCTGCACCCAGTGCAGCAAAAGCTTCATTCTGTACCACAATAGGAACCCAGACAAATGATTCTGATTCAGAAGTGATTTGCTTTCCTTTTTCTGGATTGTAATCCTCTATGCGTATAGTTCTTTTTTCCAGAACGCATTTGACACCAAAATACTCAGTATTCCTTAATGGGATATGCGTATTCCCATTTGGGAGCTCGACACCTTCACCAAAATGGAATTCCAGCGTTTTCTTCATAGAATTAACTAGAAAGACACCGCACCTGTCAAACCCAAGCTTTCCCATGCTTTCAGCAATAATTTGTAACCCTTTTTCCCAGCTTCCCTCTTCTTGGAGACGCATTCGTGTATTCAGGAGGATTTCAATCCTTTGTGATCTCTCCTTAATTCTCTGCTCCAGTTCTTCACCAAATTCTTTTACTTCATTGTACAGGGTCACATTTTTGATGGCAGATGAAATCACTTCACTCACAGGTTGTAACACAGCAAGATCATGGTGGTCATATGCATTGGGTGCAGCCTTTGAGATGTGGAGCGCTCCCGCACATGTATTTTCTATAATGATCGGAAGTACAATTTGAGATGTAAAAGATGCTTCTGCTTCAGGTATTTTTGTACGCGCATCTGTGTAGCCATTCCTTACCAAGAGGGGCTGTTCCCCTGTGGCAATGCAGTTACTTACCAATTCTTCACCATACTGGAAGACTTCATCACAAATTTGGCCCATTCCTTCTGAAGTATATGCACAGTATACAGATTCTGTATCTTCTGACACCCGAAAGATGGCAAAATTGTCAAATCCAACCAATTGTTGGACAGCATCTGAGATGATCCTGTAGATTTCAGTCATATCTACGGTAGAATTTACTGATTTGCTGGCTTCAAACAACGTTTTCAGCTGCATTTCCGTTCTTTTGCGATCGGTGATATCTCTGGCGATACTTAATATGGAGGGAGTTCCTTCAAACTCAATCATTCTGCTACTCAATTCAATGGGGATAATTGTGTCCTCTTTCGTGATGTGGGATGTTTCGAAAAAGACATGACCTTTCCTCTTTAATTCCTCAATTCGTTCAGGTGCTAAAAGTGTGTAGTCTGAAGGGTTTATATCCATAGGAGTCAGCTGCAACAGCTCTTCTCTGGTGTACCCCAGCTGCTCACATGCAGTTCTATTGACTTCCAAGAAGTGCCCCTCCACATCATGGATGAGCATTGCATCACTTGCATAGTTGAAAATGTCTCTAAATTTTTTCTCCGCCCCTTTTACTGCTCTTTCTGCATGCTTCTGCTCTGTAATATCTCGAAAGACCAAAACAACGCCCAGGATTCCTCCATACTCATCTCTAATGGGAGCAGCACTATCAGCAATATCTATTTCTCTTCCATCTCTCGCCACCAGAATCTTATGATCTCCCAGGTTACAAACAGATTCTTCTTGGAGCACCCTGGTTACTGGGTTCTCGATTTCTGCCCCGGGTTCTTCAGTGGTAATGGTGAAGACAGTATCTAGGAGCTTTCTGACTGCCGCTTTCTGTGTCCATCCAGTCAAGGCTTCAGCCACTGGATTCATAAAGGTGATCTGACCTTGTGTATCAGTGGCAATTATTCCATCCCCAATACTTTTCAGGGTAGTGGCCAGCCACTGTTTGCTCTCTCGGACTTTTTTTTCCATTCTATGTTTGTACAAAGCCATTTCAATGGTGGAATGTAGTTCTTTGTCCTCAATTGGTTTCAATATATACCCGTAGGGCTCTGTCATCTTTGCCCGCTGCAGCGTTTTTTCATCAGCGTAGGCAGTAAGGTATATTACGGGAATGTTAAACTGGGATCTGATAGTTTCTGCAGCTTCTATCCCATCCATGTCCCCTTTTAGCACAATATCCATTAATACTAGGTCAGGGGGTGTCTTTTGTGCAATTTTGAGCGCTTCTGCTCCAGAGGACACTAGTGCTGTGACATGATATCCCAGGTTCTGCAGACATCTTTTAATGTCTGTAGCAACTATGCTCTCATCTTCCACCACCAATATGGTTGCCATACGTTCACCTTTCTCTTTCTCTTTTAATTCTCCCATTCAATACGTTATACAAAATCTACGTTATGTTGTACAGGTTTCCTTTAGTATAAATATTATGAAAAAAATAGTGAAAATAGTGAAAATAGTGAAATCTGCTTCACAAATCCTCTGCGTCCACGTCTTTTGCAGTCTCTTACAGTGATCCCTGGTCAGGTTGCTGTTATTATGTGCTACAGAAGTGAATGAAAAGCGAAAAGGAAGGTAAGCAGAACAAATTATTTAAAAGGTGCACAGCCTGAGAATATATGGTAACTATTCTGTTCACCAGATATTATGAGATGTTAGAAGAAAAGCATATCATGCAAATTAAAAATATTTCAAAAAATGTCAAGGTAATAATAGATGAGAATGTCTTTAAAGTCATACCAGATGTTGACATTCTCATTGCAGGCACATTCAACAAAGAAATTCTAGAAAGAGCTGAGAAGTTACAATGGGTGCACGCACTGGCAGCAGGGGTCGATCGACTGCTATTCCCCGAATTTAGAGAATCTGATATTGTGTTGACCAATTCTTCAGGCGTTCACCCCATCCCTATTTCAGAACATGTTCTGGGCATGATGCTGATGCTTACGAGACGATTCAACAAATCTATGAAAAGCCAGTCCCAGAAAAAATGGGAGAGACCAACACCTGTGGAGCTACACGGAAAAACACTAGGTATTGTAGGATTTGGTTCAATTGGGGAGCGAATTGGCCAGTTAGGAAAATGTCTTGGCATGTCTGTCATTGGGATGAAAAGAAATATCACCACCACAGAGAATGCAGATGAAATCATGCCGCCTGAAAAACTCCATGATTTGCTGAATCGATCAGATTTTGTAGTTATTTCACTCCCACTGACCAAGGAAACGTTCCATCTCTTCGGCAAGAAGGAATTTCAGACAATGAAGAAGACTGCATACCTCATCAATGTATCCAGGGGGAAAATAGTCTGTGAAAAAGATTTGGTTGACGCACTTGAAGCTGAAGAAATTGCTGGAGCAGGACTGGATGTCTTTGAAGTAGAACCATTACCCGCTGAGAGCCCCTTATGGGAAGCCGAAAATGTCATTGTCACTCCGCATTACGCAGGATCGACACCAGAATACTTCAATCGGGCTATTGACATCTTTTGCGATAATTTGCAGAGATTCTTGAAAGGAGAGCCTCTGATAAATGTGGTAAACAAGAAAACAGGATATTAGCTGGTGCTGTACTATTGTAGTTGCACAGCAAATTTCCAGTGATTCTCAAGTGAGAGTGTATGCATTGAAAAGGTTCAGCCAACCTGATACGGTCTATTGGCCATCCCTGAGCGAATAGTCTGCTCTCGTAGCCTGTTCATAAGTGCTACCAGATCCTCTGCTTTCATGGTGTACAAATCTGGAAAGGTATGCAAATTGAAGCTCAATTTCCTTATCACTGTATGAATAGTTGATGTGTCTTGAGAGGAATCTGAATACCTGAACATTACAGTCTTGAAAAAATACGACCATCCCACTTTGAACTCCTCTATATCTGCCCATTTATACGAAGTTGAGCCAAATGGACCTTTTATGGTAAATCCTTCACTGTTCAAGATAATAAAGCATTTATTTACAGTAAATACGGCAAAAATGATGAAAAATAGAGGAATTGCAAGAATTGACCAACCAAACGGGTTTTTGGGTTCAATGAGAATCATCACTATACCAAGAAATATTATAAAGAGCACTGCTGGCAACAATAGAACTAAATATTTCAGTTTCTTAATCCTTAACGTTAATTTGTCATTTTTCATTATGCGCTCAAATAAGAGATCCACATTTGCATTATTAGATTGGGAAGAGCTATTGTTCATATGAATAGTTCACATGATGGAATAAAAATTTTTGCTACACAATGACTGAAACCTTATGAGAACATCACCAGAATGTAGTAGGGCTGATCGGCTAAACAGAGACATACAAATGTAAAGGAATAACATAAAACAGATTAATTTGCACAGCTTCATTCACCTAAATGAGCTTTGGATGCCACTGATATTTGTGAAGATCTATGGTATTTTTGTCATCGAAGATAACACCTTCTTTTTCCAGCAGTGTCTTTTGGAGCTCATACCCACAATGTAGCTTTAATGAGATGCGCCCCTGTTTATTGATTACTCTGTGCCAGGGCAACTGATCTTTTCGGGAAGAAGAATGTAGCACCCAGGCGACCTGGCGGGCACCCCGGGGATTTCCCGCATATGCTGCAATCTGGCCGTAGGTTGCCACTTTGCCGGGAGGTATCATCTTGATAACGTTCTTTGCTCTTTCATAAAAGGATAGTTCTCTTATCCTTTTTGGCTGATCTTTTCTGGGTTCAGTACTTTTCATAGTGACATCTTTACGTTTCTATGCTCAAAAGTAAATCTTGGATTATTTAAAGGTTCATTCCTCTTTCTTTCAGGATTTTACCTATTGTTTTTTCAGGATCTCTGAGAGCAGCTCCATACTTGCGAGAAACGTGTTCTCCCCATCCGTATGTGTCGTACGTCTCTTTGTCTTCTCCTTCAACGGGAATTTTAGCCTGTAACTTTCTGTAGTACCCTTCTCGTATCAATCCTGCATCCATCACCTTTAGTGCATCTTCTACGTCTTCGTCTGTTAGATCATGATACGATTCATAGTGGAGCACGTACTGTAAGGGTATCCTCGGTCTCACTGGAGGGTCCTGATCAGGCCAGCCCAGAACCATTCCCACAATGGGGATCACTCTGTCTGGCAAATCAAATATATCTGCAAGTGCTTCTACCCACAGAGCGCCACCAAGAAAACAGGTTCCCAGCCCCACAGATTCTGCTGCAGTGACCACATTCTGAGCCATCAAAGCCACATCTTGGACACCGAAGATCAATAATCCAATCTCTTCCATTTGATTTTGTCTTCCTTTAGCTGCAATGAATTTCTCCAGTCTCCTGAAATCTGCACAGAATAACATAAAAACAGGAGCTTTTTCTACCATTCTGAAGTATTGGGTAACATTTTCCCTTTTTTCTTTGTCCTTGCACACAATAACTGAATACATCTGACCAGTAAAGGGCGCTTGCTGGCCTGCTTTTACAATTTTCTCAATCAGTTCATTGGGCACATCTTCATCGGTGAATTTTCTAATCGATCTGTGGTGCAAGACTGTATGTATGACATCCATAAAAGAGGTTACATACGATCCTTAAAAAGGTGTTTCAAAAGAACAGTACAGAGCACAAAGAGAACACTTTAAAATGGTAACTCTTTAGCAGCCCTATGTGTATCGATTTGCATGCTCACACCACCTGTTCTGATGGAACACTGACCCCTGAAGCTCTCGTGCAGTACGCCAAAGAAAAGGGCTTGAAAGCAGTAGGTATCACCGACCACGATACAGTCTCTGGAAATGAAAGAGCACTGACAGAAGGACAGACGCAAGGTGTAGAAGTGGTTCCAGGGGTTGAATTTTCAGCTGCGTGTGAACGTGGGCAGATGCATGTACTTGGGTTTTTCATAGACTCTGAAAACAAAAAAATAGCAGAAGCTTGTGCCTGGCTGCAGAAAAAAAGAAGAGAGAGAAACATAAAAATCCTTCAAAAACTAGATAAAATGGGTATAAAAATTGAAAGAGATACTTTTGTTGAAAACACATATCTGGGGAGACCCCATATTGCCTACAAATTGGTTCAATTAGGTTATGTCAACACTATTGATGAAGCGTTTGAAACATATTTGAAAAGAGGAGCACCTGCTTATGTGGTGCGAGAAAAGCTTCCTGAAGAAGAAACCATAATCACAATAGTAAAATCTGGAGGTGTTCCTGTTTTAGCCCATCCAGTCACTGTCTTTAATGTCGAAAAAACTGTAGCGCGATTGTGTTCATACGGATTGGAAGGGATTGAAGTGTATTACCCCACCCACACTCAGGAAGACATGAACTATTTTTTTGAACTGGCAAAGACATATAACCTTGTAGTAACAGGAGGTTCAGACTTTCATGGAGAACACAAACCAGACATTGATCTGGGATGCATGAATGTTCCAGCTTTCTTGCTGGATACACTCAAGAGCAGGGCAAGTAGGGCAAGTAATGCAACCTCTCTAATCTCATCAAAAACCGAAAAGTAAGAAATATTACACTTGCACATATGTATCTTTTTCAGTAATGATGCCTTGATCAAATTCCTGAGGGACCTTGTGCACTTTGTACAGTTTTGCTGTTCCACAATCTTTGACCAGCTCAAAATAGTGGAGGCCCTCACCATTGAAAAAGTACAGCCTGGTCAGCATACAATCCAGATTTTTTTCTGCAATAATAAATACTTCTGAAGGCATGTCTGGCCATTTCTTTTTGGTTTCAAAATAGGGTATATCCTTGGGGGGCACATATATCACTCCAAGCTGTCCTTGATCTCTCTTCAAAAAGTAGATCTGGCCGTCCTTGAAGAAAAGAGTTCCCATGGTAGGGATATACTCCTCTTCTCCGCGTATATAACTGTGGAAGCGATTGTCTGCTCTTATCACCGGAACAACTATGTTTTGATCACCGTACGTATATTCAGTGGCAGAAATCAGTTTTCGAGCTCCCTGCGCCCACAAGGGGTTGTATAATCGACCGACTCCTTCGCCTGTTGTGTAATCCCAGTTGCCAAAGTAGGATATCCAGTAAAAGGTTAAGGTAGTCCATTCACTTACCAGTACATATGCATTATCCTCGGCAAACCCACTCATTTCCTTTTCAACAGCTCCTTCATCATTCTCTGGAAATGCCCTGAGTGCTCTCACTTCAGATTCATCAGAAAATCCATACACTTCTTTCATGGCTGTTAGCTCGTCTGTTGTTTCCATGAGTTTCCCATATTTTACCACTCTCCATCCAATATCGTAGTGGGCACCATTCATCACTGATTTTCTTTGAGCAAGAGATTCTATCCAGTATCCAGTGTCCCAGCCGCTGATAATCACTGCATCTTCAGGAAGGCTCTGGTCAATCCAGGTGAGCATATCCCAGAGATCGTCAGTTAACCCAGGAGTTGACCTACTCACCTGTGCACCTTCTATGTAACAGGGGACCACACTTAAAGCACAGATTGCCACAGCTGCATACACGCCTCGTGGGGTGACTTTTGCTTTTGTCTTCAGTATTTCTGGGAGCAGACCAAAGAAGATTCCCCCTGCCAGAAGAAGAGGAATGGCAAACAACATGGTATACCTGCCTCCCATGAGCATCAGCAATCCAGTACCCAGCACATACAGCACCACATAAACCAATGCTTGGAGGGAGAATTTGTCCCGCTTTACAAGAAGGAATACGATTCCAAAGGGAGCCACTACCAGCAGCAGACTGAACAGCGCGGACAGAGCAGAAAGGGTAACCTCCAAGCGCTGAATGATGGAAATGGAAATATCAGGGAGAATGACGTCGCCGGTTGGAGATGTAACTCCCACTCCCAGCAGCTGCTTCACACTGGTCAGTGCAGTAGAAAAGACTCCTTCGTCCACAAATACCTTTACCGTGATTCCAATAATGAGTACTCCTATTAAGGGAATTCCCACCCTTTTTAGGTTGGCAGGGACTTTCTCCTGAAGCACCCAGAGGATTCCCAGCAAAGCCAGCACTCCCCCTGTTGCATAATATCCATTGTAAAGGGTCCAGGGCAATGTAAACCAAAGGAAAGATAAAACAAATACGGAGAAGAGAGCGCTGTCAAATTCTTTCTTGACCGCACCCATTAGGAAATAGATGACAAAAACTGAAAAAACTAATAAAGGGAGATGCCAGTGACCTGTCCAGGTCAATGCAAACAAAAAGAGGGAAAACCCTAGAAGAGAGGACCATACATATTTCTTTTCGCTTTTGAGAGCAGCAAAAAAAAACCAGGTAGCTACCAGAGAGAACAAAATTATCCAGATATCAGTATCTGTGTAGCCAATCACTGTTCTGGATGAAATGGCCCCATTTACTGCTAGAAAGAGAGCCGCAAAGAGGCCGCCTATATCATTGGTGAGCATCTTTCCGGCAAAAAAGGCGGCTATCACCGCTAGAATAATAGGAATCGTATTGGCATAAATACACCACTGGAACAGAGTCATATCTGTAAAGGGATTGATAAGTAAGTAGGTGTACGCCAGGTAATAATGAAAGAGGGGAGGATGCTTTACAGGAGCTCCTGTAGGATGAGCAGCTAACGTATCCCACTGGGGCCTGCTTCCTTGCTCTACAATAGTGTCTGCCATTCGATAATGGTAATACGGGTCAAAGCCCAGCAAGTACTTCACATCTGTACGGATGTAGTAACTCCTGATGGAGATACCAATTCCTATGATCACAAGTAATACTACTAAGACGATAAGGGTGCGACGATTTTCAATCATGCTATTATTTTCTGTCCGTGTTTTTAAAGGTTTGTTGCAGTGTATGTGCAGGGGGTAGTGTAGTCATGGTGAGAGGGATCAGAGGGGGAAACCTTTTTCTTCTGTAACCAGAGGAGAGTCAATGTCAAAAGATCTGAATCGTCTCTTTAGAAGGTTGGGGGAAAATATCAATGCTGAGTTCTACCCCTATGCAGGTATCAAGCATTCTATCCGTCAGAGAAAAAAAGCAATATACATCAGGGTGAGTGATCTGTTCACTGATGCTCCTGAGGATGTGCTGCTGGCTTTAGGGAGAATCTTGCTGGCCAAACTGAATCGGAATCCAGTGAGCAAAAGAGATCGTACTGTATACAATCAATACATAACCAGTGAGCCCCTGCAGAAGAAAGCGTCGCACATACTCCCCCCGCGCAAAAGAAAAGTAAAAATTATTAAAGGACACTACAAGGATTTACACAAAAGTTTTCGAAGAGTCAACGCAGAGTACTTCCAGGGGGTAATGGACAAACCTGTGTTAACCTGGAGTGTGAGGCGGGCAAAACGCACCCTTGGACGGTATGATCCGGAACGAGATGTGGTGGTTATTTCACGAATACTGGATTCTCCAAAAATCTCAGAAGAATTTCTTGATTTCATTATGTACCACGAGCTGCTCCACAAAAAACACGGTATAAAACTAAGGGGGAAGAGGAGGCAGATTCACACACCACAATTCAAAGAGGATGAGAAAAAATTTCGCCACTACCAGAAAATGAAAACTTTCATGGAGAAGCTGGCTCGCAGATAGTACTTATAGTCCTCTCAAAAATTTACACCATTCAGTAAGCAGGCTAGCCAGAGAATTCAGAAAAAAGGCCAGAGAATTCACATTGGCCCACACATCAGTGAATCACTACGTGATCTATCCTGCCTTGATGACCCGCCCGATGGTGGGGACTTCCTCCTGTACTTACAGCAAAGCCTTTCTCCCCTCCGCTACCCCTCAAGCATCCGACGTTCCCACTACCGCTGCTTCCTTCCGGACCTGACGGGATTCGCAAGATAAGGAAGATTAGTCTACTTTCCTCCGAAAGGGACCTCCTCTTCCGCAGATCAAGAGGGACGGGGGTTCACAGTCGGGACGATGCGCAGTTGCAGGATTTCGTCATCGCCCATCGAGCTTCGGCCCCTGCCTAAAGACCACTTCAGGTAACAGGAATGGCCTACCTTCCCGGCCTAGTCCACTCTCCTATGCAATCACTGTTTATAAAGGTGTGGTTTCCTTTACAGACACCAAATACACCCACATACTGTTTTTTCCAAATTTCTCATATATATCTGCAAAATTTTCTTCCAGTGGGGATCGTATTTATCCACCGAATTCTGAAGATATGAGTTCTCTCTCAAAAATTTACAACATTCAGTAAGTTTGTTACCGAAAGATTTATATAGTATCATGATTATAGTAATATAGTTGAGGTGGAATCCACAGGAATCGGTCTCGAAGGGAGGTGAAAGATATTCCCTGAAAACAGGGACTTTTTCTTTTTTTTGTGTTGTCTTATATCATTTCTGATGGAATACTATGTATCTTTGAAATACCATCTGCAGAAATTTCACGCAGAAAAACCTAATGTTATAACCAAAGTTATAAGTATTCAAAAAAGAACTTCTGTATGGATTACAAAGTTATTCACGATTCCCTTCATGGTTCTGTAAAGCTGGAAGGAGTCTTTCTGGAATTGATCGATGCACCTGAACTGCAGAGGCTTCACCATATTCGCCAGCTGGGCATGGCTTATTTGGTGTTCCCTGGAGCGAACCACACTCGATTTTCACATTCTTTGGGGACCTACTTTGTGGCGTCTGAAATTGCGTCTGGCTTGAACCTTTCTCAAGAGGATCAAGATTTAGTGAACGTGGCAGCTCTCCTTCATGACATTGGTCACGGACCGTTTTCCCATACCCTAGAGTATGCATTTTACTCTGCGTGTAAGGTGAACCACACTGACCAGACATCCAGAATTATTACTGGGGACATGAACGTGATCAAAGAGCGCGAGATGTTTGATACCCCCTCTATACCAGATACATTGGAGAAGTATGCTGTAGATCCAGATAAGGTGTCAGAACTCATTCAGGGTATGAAAGCACCATACCAGTGGACTTTAACCCCCTGGCTGGAAGAAAAATCGATAACTGAGCCGAATTATCTGACTCAGATCATCCATGGTGATGTGGATGCTGATCAGCTGGACTATCTCCTGCGGGATTCCTATTACACAGGGGTGGCATATGGTATTATTGATTTCCCTTATTTGCTGCATACGCTGGAGCTCCGAAACTCTACACTAGCTGTAAATCCCAAAGGGATAGAGGCTGTGGAAGCGCTTCTGGTTGCTCGTTCATTAATGTTTACCTCAGTGTACTACCACCATGCAGTACGCATTGCAGAAACAATGCTCACCCGAGCAGCAGAAGCGTCTCTGAAAGAACACCCGGAGATTATGACCATGTCTGACTGGGAGTTTTTTTCGTATCTGGAACAGGGGACAGACTATCAGAAGGATTTGGTGACTCGGTTAAAATACAGGATATTGTTCAAGCGGGCGTTCATGGCCCACATAGATGAGCTTACCCAGGATCAGAAAAATGCAGTAGCTGAATTAGCTGAACCTGAAATCAGAAAAGAAAAAGAAAGGATTATCTGCAGGAAAGCAGGCATCAAAGAAGGATACGCGTTTATTGATGTACCAGAAAGAGATATTCTGCTGTCAGAACCCAGAATTACTAGAACTGGTATCCCTGTATATGACGGAGAATTCAAAAGTCTCTCCGAATATACGCCCACTGCAGCAGCATTACAGAAAAGGAGAGTACCCTCCTGGGGGTTAATGGTATCTACTCCCTCCCAGTATAAAGAAAGAGTTAAAAAAGTGTGCCAGAAAGTGATTTTCTCTTAAAAAAAATTAGAAAAGAAAAAGGGATAGAGCAGCACAGCCCAGCACTGCATCAAGAGGAAGTGTATTTTTTTTCCACATATTTAAATGTTTGCATACTTTCTCATATCCAGACAGTGGAACAGTGTGCATATTCCTCCCTGACCTAGATATCTATGTGGAGGAACATCCTCACCAGAAATCCGATGGCAAAGGTGAGGGCAGCTATTCCCAGGCTAATACCAGCCATCTCTGTGAACCGTTTCTTGAAAGAGAAATCTTTGACCACCGATACGTAAAAGGTGAACACAAGAATGACAAGTACTGCATTGATAACGGCAATACCCAGACAGACATAGTAGTTCTCAAAAAGGAGATAGGGAAAGATCAAGAACAGAACAGTCACCAAATATGCAGACCCAGTATACACTGACGCTTTTGCAGGGTTCTGACCTCCTTCTTCTGATTTGATGGATAGATATTCTGAAGCTCCCATGGATAATGAAGCAGCAATTCCGGTGATGAACCCCACCATGGCGATAATACTGGTATTCTGAAGGGTTAATGTAAATCCAGCTAAAGCACCCAACAGTTCAACTAATGCATCATTCAAGCCCAGAACGATAGAGCTGACATATTTGAGTCGTTCTTCATCGAGTAAGGCTATCAACTGGGTTTCATGTTCGTCTTCATCCTGTTGGATTTTTTTAGCTTCTGGAATAGATGCAGAGATCTTTTCATAGATGTCCTGGGCCGTTTCTTCTCCTCGTTCCATTAATTTAATGCCAAATGTGATTCCAAAAATCTTGGAGATCAAATAGTACTTCCACATTTTCAGTTTGCCTGGGTTCATTTTTTGGGCAGTGTATTCTTTCCAGAAGTTGTAGTGCCGCAGTTCATCCTGTGAAATTTTGTTGAGAACTTTCTTATTGTGAGGGTTTTTTATGGACCGGGACAGTTTTTGATAGATGAAATGTTCTGTTATCTCATTTTTTTGAGCAGTTAATATGACTTTTTTTGTTTCTTCGTCAAGCTCTCTTGTCATGATAATAATACTTTTGGCACTTATATAAGGGTTTGGAGGCCATTACAGCTCTACACTATGAATCTTCTCCTATTTTCATGGTTCGTTCTCATACCATACATGATACTAATTTCAGCAACTTTTTTGGGCAGGTTATTTTTGGTATCTTTTCCAGATGACTACTTTAAAACGACAGATCAAATTGGCAGCATTCATCTCACTTATCACCTGTCACCCTTCTCGTATAGTAAGAAAAAAAGAATAACTCAAAAGAGAAAGCCGGAAGCTGTGGAAATTACTGTTTCCATCTCTCTCTTTCCAAGGGAAAACATATATTTTGCATAGGTCTGTAATCCATCGGAAAGATGTTTGGAATGGATCTGAATAAACATCTCCTCCAAACTGATGGAAATCAGTGTCATGTACTTGTAGATGTGGAACACCACAGGAGAAAATAATTCGATAGGGATGTACCGGACTTCTGTTAAGGGAATGGATTCCAGCTCTCTTCCAATGTCCTTTGCCACTTCATTCACCAGGATTTTACATAGTATACTGCATTTTGCTCTTTTCTTGTGGAAGTTAATTACAAATCGTTCAAAGCGCTGTGTATAGGTACTCACCCCCAGGACGTAATATTCCTCTCCCTTTTTCAAGGTAGTTAATATGTCATTAAAGGACGTTCTTGCACCTCCCATACCTCTAAAAATCCGGGCTTCGGGAGTGATCATGGCAATAAATTGTCTCATCTCGAGCTGAGGTAGAATTTTCTTTAGATTTTCTTTTTGGATTTCTACTTTTTCTTTTTTTGCTTCTACATAGTCTAAGAGCTTTCTGGGAGGAACAGCCTCAAAATGTTTTACATTTGCCCGAATAATATAGCTGACAAGACCTTTTTCCATAAGCTTCTCCAGAAGGTAGTAGATTTTGGAACTTGCCACCCCAGACTTGTGAACTACAGGCCCTTTGGTGGAGGGACCAAGTTCGAGCAAAGCCAGGTAGACCTTTATTTCAGATTTTGTAAGCCCTATGTCCTCCAGAATTTTCAGGTCCATACCTCTTCTTTGTATTCCACCTTTATAAATGGTACCCCGATGAGGGGGAGCGAATATTTATATAACGTATTTTTTGAGATATATCGATTGATATACTCAATATATGTAATATAAATCGGTGTAAAGATCAATGACTGATAAAAATCTATATATATTAGGACTGAACTCAGCATACCATGAATCGTCGGCCTGTTTAGTTGGCAACGGAGAAATGGTTGCAGCAGTAGAAGAAGAGAGATTTAGCAGAATAAAACATGCAAAGAGAGCACGTATCAATAACCCGGACGAACTGCCTGCAAAAGCTGTAGATTTCTGTCTCAAAGAGGCACGTATTACTATTGAGGACGTGGACTATGTAGCGTATTCCTTGAATCCTGCCAAGAGATTGAAAAACATGGAAATCCCAGACACTGTGGTGGAGGGTGACTGGGGAAGTATCCAGGGGGAGCAGCTGTTTTATAACTCCCTCATGAAAATTCCAGAAAAAATGAGGGAAATGACAGACACTGTACAGTTTTACTGGGTTGATCACCATGTAGCTCATGCAGCAAGTGCTTTCTTTGTTTCTCCCTTTGACCGTTCTGCAATTCTATCCATTGATGGCATAGGAGAGACCACCACCACGTGGCTGGGGGTGGGCGAAGGAAATACTATGGAGGTTATAAGAGAACTACAGTATCCAAACTCACTGGGATTTCTCTGGGAGAAAATGACAAAGTTTCTGGGGTTCACAGAGTATGATGCAGCCAAGATCATGGGGTTAGCAGCATATGGGAATCCAGATAATTATTACTCCACATTTTTGAAATTTGTCACCATCAATGAGGGGTTTACCATTGATAATGATGTCATGAAATTCAGGATGGAAGACTATTCAGAACTGGAGGAGCTCTTTGGGAAGAAAAGGGAGAAGGGAGAGCCCATAACTGAACGGCATAAAGACATAGCAGCAGCACTCCAGAAAGTGAATGAAGAGATTGTTCTGAACTTGGCCAATTATCTGTATGAGAAAACAGGTTCAGAAAATATCTGTATTGCAGGAGGAGTGGGGCTAAATTGTGTGACAAATGGTATGCTCGAGGAAAGAGGGCCCTTCAAACAGATGTACATACAGCCTGCTGCCCATGATGCGGGAACTGCAGTTGGGGCTGCATACTACGTCTGGTGTTCTCTTTTGAACAGAAGGAGAACATACGTAATGGATACACCCTTTACAGGTCCCCACTATTCGGATAGAGAGATAAAGGCTGTACTGGATAGATCTGGTCTTTTTTATACCTATGTGGAGAATATAGAAGAGAAGGCAGCCTCTTTAATTGCAGCAGGAAAGGTAGTTGCCTGGTTCCAGGGCAAAATGGAAATCGGACCCCGGGCGCTGGGCAACAGATCGATTCTGGCTGATCCCCGCAACCCCCAGATGAGGGCCATACTAAATGAGAAAATAAAACACAGGGAGTGGTTCAGGCCCTTTGCTCCCAGTGTGTTAGAAGAAAGGGCGAAGGACTGGTTTGAAAGCAATCCACCATCATTATCAGCCCGATTCATGCTGTTTGCATTCAAGGCAAAGGAATCCAAAAAGGAGATGATTCCTGCCGTGGTCCACGTTGATGGAACCAGCAGAATCCAGACTGTATCAAAAGAATTCAATCAGAAGTACTATCGGTTGCTGCGAGAATTTGAGAAAGTGACTGGAGTTCCATTGGTTCTCAACACCTCATTCAACAGTCGAGAACCCATTGTGTGCTCACCCCAGGATGCAGTAAACACTTTTACTAGAAATAACATGGACTATCTGGTGATGAACAACTTCTTGGTGAGCAGGAAAAAGAAGGGGTGATTCTGTGGACAAAGCCCAGCTGTTCACCATGCTGGACCAGGAACTTGAAACCGCGAATATTCCTCTTGGGGAGGTGGAAAAAGCTCAACAAGAAATTGAGAACTACCTTTCTGTCCTTGAAGGTCAGCTCCGGTTTTCCCTGTCTGTGCTCCTGGAAGACTTTGTCACAGCGAGGCGGTAGCATGACATTAGAACGGGAGAAAATCGTGCCCCACCTGAAAATGACGGGAAGAAATGTCGGATTACACTCTTTAGGAGGTACTGTGCACTCTGTACGAGATTTTGCTACCATTAACAAGAAGTGCCTGAAGAAAAATGAAGCAGCGCTCATAAAAGAACAAAAGCCTCTTTTAAGTGCATCTACTCCTTCCTTTGAGAAACCTTTGATCATGTCCTTTAAGAAAGGGGAGCAGGGCATTCCTGCTGTACGTTCAGGTGCCCGGTCAGCCTATGTAAAGGACAAGGCCTTAAAGTTCAAAGGGTGCCGCCCGAAACCAGGAGTTGAATTTCCCACCTGGGATTTGGAGTTTGGTTCTTCACAGGCAGTCACTAAGACCACAGGGTTTGGCACTCTCAGTGCAGAAAATGTTATGCGGGAGGTGTTAGCGTACTGCTTTTTTACAAAGTATGGTATGCCCCTTCTCCAGGAGCCGGTGTGTGTTTTTGAGTATGCAGATGATAAGGGGTACTGCTTGGTTTTAAGAACCCCCAAAGATGAGAGAACTGAACATCAATTAGAGTATTACGACCTGACTCTCAGAGAAGTGATTACCATAAAATTGTTGGAGAAAAAATTTGGGGTGCATATTCTCACTGGGGATGTTGCCACCAAAGGAATAGAACAGCAGTGGTATGCAGCGCAGAAGGGTAAGCTGCTGATCTCCATGAATTTTCATGGAGGGTTCAGAGGGATACTCAACAGCAATATAGGAAATGACATTTTTTATGAAAACAGTCTATACATTTGCGATTTTGATACTTTTAAAGTAATTGATATTCCTGAACATCCATCCCCTACATTTTTGAAACATTTTTGCTTGTGGTGTTTTGTTGAATTGTTCAAGACCAGTCCTTTAGTATGGGATTACCTAGATTTAGACGGTAAAACAGAAAAAGCTGTTGGATTACTTCAAAAATCTTTTTTTGAGAACAGTTGTCTGGGAACGTACTACAAAGCGCAGTTTTTCACTGAAGCTAAAAAGAGAGGGTGGGATGCAGTGGAGGAGGCATTGACTGAGGCTGCACAAACAGAAGTGTATTACCAGGTTCTCTTGGATTGTGTTCTGAATTCAGAAGTGTTAAAAATGAGTTACAAACCAGAACTAGGCATTTATGCAGTACATTAAGAGGTGAATAATGGAAATGGAAGAAGAAACAGCAAAAATAAAAGAAAAACAAATAAGAAATGTCCACCGCATGGTGCAGGCTGTGGTGAAGGAGTGCCAGCCTGAAAAAGTTATCTGCTCTCCAGACGCTGCTGCATGGAGTGAGATCACGCCAGTAACTTCCAATGGGGGAGAGACCAAGAGGCTTATGGTAATTTTGACCGCAAAAGGCTGCACGTGGGCAAAAACAGGCGGCCCCTGCACCATGTGCAATTACTGGATAAAGCGCCACAATGCTGTGACTGCAGAAGATCTGGTGAGCCAATTTACATCTGAGATTGCAAAATACAACCTGTCTAAGGAAGGGATAACCTATATCTGTATTTTTTGCAGTGGTTCATTTCTCAGTGATGCAGAAGTCCCTGAAGAAGCCAGAATTACCATCATGAGAAAAATAGCACAGTTATCTTCCATTGAAAAGGTGATGATAGAAGCACGGGCAGAACATGTGGAGAAAAATAAGGTAATGCAGCTGAAAAAGGTTCTGGGAGAGAAAATTCTGGAAGTAGGAGTGGGACTGGAAAGTGCTGACGATTTCATAAGGCAGGTCTGCATAAACAAGGGATTACCTCGCAAGACTTTTGAACGTGCGCTCAGAATCCTCAAAGAGTGCCGTTCCCAGTTACTGGCTTACGTATTGATAAAACCACCTTTCTTGACTGAAAAAGAAGCAATAGAGGATGCTGTGAACACTGCACGTTACGTATTTGAGGTGGCTGAGAAGGTTAGAATCCGGACAGTGGTAGATTTTGAAGCAATCCACGTGAAAGCACCCAGTCTGGTCTATCAATTGTACAAGAAAGATATGTTCCGCTGCGCCTGGCTGTGGAGTATTCTTGACATTGTAACAAAGGTTTCCGGGCTGGGAAGAGTTCAGGTTTTGCTGTCACCAGAAGGGTATGCATGGCATCAACTGCCCAGAAATTGCAGGAAATGTACACCGCAGATTATTGAAAAAATCTCTCAGTACAATGTCCATCAAGATGTCAATGAATTTCAAAGGCTGGATTGTGACTGCAAGAA
>Ga0209636_10002535_pt1 | contig 18619 bp, 8 predicted proteins | sample DeeMarSWOR152_54_FD_187464 | JGI IMG/M metagenome (GOLD analysis project Ga0209636, IMG submission 187464) | Marine sediment microbial communities from White Oak River estuary, North Carolina - WOR-1-52-54 (SPAdes) (version 2) | ecosystem: Environmental > Aquatic > Marine > Intertidal zone >... | reverse complement strand
GCAAGTCCTACGGGCGGGGTATCATCGGCAAGAATACCAAAATAGAAACAGAATAAATGAGCAGCCATTGCGGGGATAGGGCTTACACCGCTTATCGAGCTGAGTTTTATGATTACAGGAACTGTTAGTGATGCCATAACAATATAGGTTGCCGTTGTCGGCAGTCCCATTCCAAGTATCAGACTTGCAATTGCTGTTATCAACAGCAGAAGGAAAATATTGCCACCGGAGAGCATTCCTACAATCTGAACAATCATGCTTCCGATACCCATATTAACAATACCAACAACAATGCCTGCTGCGGCTGTTGCCAGTGCAACCGAGAGCATATTTCTCGAACCGGCAATCAGGCCCTGGCCAATAGTTGTAAAGCTCTTAATCACAGCCTGGTAAACAGAGGTCCTGCTTCTTACCGCCTGAATGATTTCCCGAGCAAAGGCAATTACCATCAGAACAACTATTGCATTAAAAGCCGCCAGCTTGGGACTGTGGCGTATAACCATTAATTCATATATCAAAACAACCAACGGAATAAGGTAATAAAATCCATTTTTCAGCACGGTCAGAAACGCAGGAATATCTGGTTTGGGCAGGCCTTTCATTCCAAGTTTTGAGGCTTCAAGATGGGCAATATAAAACAGCGCGAAATAGGATACAAAAGCAGGAATGGCAGCAGCCTTTACAACATCAAGGTAATCAATACCCAAATATTCTGCGATAATAAATGCCGCTGCGCCCATCATTGGAGGCATAAGCTGGCCGTTAGTACTTGCAGCAACCTCGGTTGCCGCTGCAATCTTTCCGGGATACCCAACCTTTTTCATTAAGGGAATGGTAAAGGTCCCCGTTGTAACAACATTGGCGATGCTCGACCCGGACACCAGACCTGTCAATCCGCTTGAGACAATGGCCGCCTTTGCCGCACCACCTTTAAATCGACCAACTAAAGAGATTGCAAGCTCGTTAAAAAAACGTCCTGCCCCAACCTTAGCAAGCATCGCGCCTAATAGCACGTACAGAAAAACCGTATTGGCGGAAACATCAAGGGGGATGCCATAAATCCCTTCTGTAGATAGAGCAATCTGGCTGAGGTACTTTCGCAGTGTTACTCCTCGAAAGGCAAAGACCGACGGCATGTAAGGGCCTAAGAAGGCGTAGAGTGTAAATAGAATGACAATAACCGAAAGAGCTGGTCCAATGGCACGCCTCGACGCCTCTAACAGAAGTACGATTAATATTACACTGATAACAATATCCCGCCCGATGGGAATACCCGCCCGCTCTGATATGCCTACCCAGTCCAGGACGATGTATAGTGAAGAAAGACATCCAGAGCCGGCGAGAATATAGTCAATAAGCGGGATATGGCGTTTTGCATTAATGAACGTCACTTCCCGCCTGTGTTTGGCGATGGGAATTGTCAGGAATACAAGTGTTATGGCAAAAGCCAGATGAACCGCCCTTATTGTTATGCTGTCCAGGATTATGAAGCGCGGTAATGCAAGTTGAAACAGAGCCCATGCTATTGAGATGACACCAATGATGGCTCTATCGGCATATCTGTTGTTTCTTAAGACCATCTAATCAATTATGAGTTTCGGGTCAATGTATTCGTCAAGACCAGCTTCTTTGTAGTATCTCAAAGCACCTTTGTGAATTGGAGCAGAAAGTCCCTTCAACATATTTTGCTTTGTCAGAACCTGATAAGCCGGGTGAAGGGATTTAAACTCCTCAAGGTTTTCAAACACCTCCTTTGTTATAGCGTATACAATATCTTGGTTGACGTTCTTTGATGTGACAAAGGTTGCCTTTACACCAATTGTTTCAACATCTTCAGTATTTAATGCACGGGGATAAAATGAATGAGGTATTGTCGACTTTGCATAGTAAGGATACTTAGCGAGCATCTTATCTATCTGGTTGCCCTTTATAGGCACGATGAATACTTTAATTCTTCCGGATGTTGCTTCCTTGATGTTGCCGTTAGGATGCCCTACAGTATAAAAGAAGCCATCGAGTCTTTCATCTTGCAATAATCCGGGCGCCTCAACAGCTTTAACATGTTCTGCAGAGATGTCTTCTTCAGTAAGGCCTGCCGCTGTCAATACATCCTTTGAGTTTTGCAGCTGTCCAGAACCGGGATTTCCCAAGTTTATCTTTTTGCCTTTCAGGTCTTTAACTTCCCTGATGCTGCTTTTACCCGATGCGATTAGGGTAATTGATTCAGGATGAACTGAAAATAGGGCCCTGAGATTCGTCTGCCTTCCAGCTTGGGACCATTCAGCCAGTCCGTGATAGGCCTGATACTGCCGGTCTGACTGAACAACACCGAACTCCAGGTCGCCGTTTATTACTGCGTTAATGTTAAATACTGAACCGCTTGTTGATTCAACAGTCGCTTTTATTCTGTATTCATCAAATTTCTTGTTAACCATTTTGCTTATGGCACCGCCTGTGGGATAATAGATACCTGTAACTCCTCCTGTACCTATTGTCACAAAATTGGCCTTTCGTTTTTTACACCCTCCCAAAAGAACGCTGATACCGATAAAAATAATTGCAAAAAAGCGTACAGTCTTCATCCATTTTACCCCTTTGATCCTCTTTCACATCTTCAACAAAAACCCTACTTCTGGGACGAGAGTCAAATGACGACCTTGGTTCCAAGGTTCCCATCTTACTATATTTTTACTCTTACCACAACGTGCAGTCTAAGAGTTACACAAATGAAAGTAAACCTCTTTTTCAGCATCCTTGGAAGGCATGACATAGATTCTATTTGTTAACGTGGGTTCCCCTCGCCATAGAAAACCGATCCCGCCCTCCAAAACGAGAGATCGGTAGATGAACTTAAACTGTTCTCGATAGACAATACCGGCCTTAGGTCGGCAAATATAGGAATAGCAGGCTTTCTTCTGGTGATAGTTGGGGTCACTCCCTACGTGTTAACCTAATAGGACTCGCGATGTCAGACGTTCCTTATTTTCTTCCAACTTTTTTACTTTGTGTATATAATGAGCGTATGAGTGAGGTTACCCGAATTTTAGCTGCCACCGAACAGGGTAATGTTCGTGCCGTAGATGAGCTTTTTCCATTAGTCTATCAGGAGCTGCGCCAGCTTGCTGCTCAGCGGTTGAGTAAGGAATTACCCGGTCAGACGCTGCAAGCGACGGCATTAGTCCACGAGGCATACCTTCGGCTTGTCGGCGCGGAGGAGCAAAATTGGAGCAATCGGAGACATTTCTTTTCTGCTGCTGCGGAGGTGATGCGGCGGATATTGATTGAAAATGCGCGGCGAAAGAAAAGCTTAAGACATGGGGGAGGCCGCAAGCGGATTGACCTGGATGAGGCGGCAGATTTCTTAAGAACTTTATTTCGAAGGGCAAAATTGAACACCGTCTTAAGCTCCCGGTTGGAACAGAAAAAACCCACACGGTGGAAATTAGGAGAGAAACGAAATGAAAAAAGGTCTATTTCTGTTTTTGGTAACAGTTTTTTTGATAGTTGTTCATTTTGTATTAACGGTTATTGCTAGAGAAAAGCAAACCAGCTCGATAAAAGCTGTTCCTTTTACCGATGTGGAAATTACTGATTTATTCTGGGCACCGCGAATGGAACGCAATCGCGTTGTCTCCATACCTCAAATGCTCAAGCAATACGAAAGACTCGGCCATACACCCAATCTAAAGCTAATTGAGGCAGCGAGCTATGTATTGGCTAAATATCCTGACCCTCAGTTAGAAGAGTATCTCAATTTTTGCATCGATAAAATAATAGCCAATTTCAAATCAAAGGAACCGAATGAAAGGTGGAAACAGCTTAAAAATGGTGAGTTATATGTGGCAGGGCATTTTTTTGAAGCTGCGGTGGCCTATTATCAGGCAACGGGCAAAACGAAAATGCTGGATGCTACTGAGCTTGCCAATCACATCGATTCGGTTTTTGGTCCAGATAAAAGACACGATGTATCGGGACACGAAGAGGTAAAAATCGGTTTATTAAAACTATACCGCCTGACTAGAAATGAGAAATATTTTAATCTGGCGAAATTTTTTCTTGATGAAAGGGGACATAGCCGTAACGGCCGCCAGCTTTATGGCGAATACGCTCAGGACCACAAACCCGTTATAGAGCAGAACGAAGCTGTTGGACATTGTGTCCGAGCAACGTACTTATATACCCCCTTGGCGGAAATTGCTGACCTTACCGGAGATGCCCGTTATGCAGAAGCGTCAGAGAGAATATGGGAGGATGCAGTTTATAAGAAGATGTATCTTATTGGTAACTTTGGGTCTCATCGTGATTATGAAGATTTTGGGAATGCTTTCGAGTTGCCAAATTTGAGCTGCTGGAATGAAACCTGCTCAGCTATAGGCAATGTATTCTGGAACCACAAACTCTTTCTGCTCCAGCAAGATGCAAAATACATTGACATTATGGAACGGAGTCTATACAACGGCTTTCTTGTGGGAGTATCCCTAAGCGGAGACTATTATTTTTATCAAAATGTGCTTCAAACATTCGGCGATTTCGAGCGACATCCGTGGTTTGGGCCAAATTGCTGTCCTCCTAACGTTGCACGGCTAATGGCTTCTGTGGGAAATTACATTTATGCTCAAACGGAAACCGAAATTTATATTAATCTTTTCATAGCCAGTCGGGCCAAAGTAAAACTCGGCGACAAGCTTTTTAACATCACACAGGATACGCGATACCCATGGGATGGAAATGTAAAAATAAAAGTAGAACCTGAGCAGCCAGCGGAATGTGCAATTTGTGTGCGTATTCCCTGCTGGGCTCAGAATCAACCCACGCCGGGAGGATTGTATCGCTATGTGCATACAAAGACAGAAAAGCCCTCCCTTAAAGTCAACGGCCAGCCACTCAACACCCAGCTTGAAAAGGGATATGTCCTTATAAGAAGAAAGTGGAAGAAGGGCGATGTAATTGAGCTGGATTTGCCTATGCCAGTACGTCGTGTTATTGCACGTAAAGAGGTTGCGGATACTGCCAAGAGAGTTGCGCTTGAGCGAGGGCCGCTTGTGTACTGTGCCGAATCACTGGATAAGAATGGAAATGTTTTCAACCTGCTTGTTCCGGATGATACGATTTTGAGAAGCGAGTATCGGGAAGGCCTGCTGGATGGCGTGGCGGTTATCACTGGTAAAGTTGTGGCGATGTGCCGTGGCAAGGACAAGGTTAGTGTTGAGAAAGAACAACGTGACCTTACGGTGGTCCCCTATTATGCCTGGGCAAACCGGGGAAAAGGACAAATGGCGGTCTGGCTTGCCCGAGATGAATCCAAAGTGTTCTTGCCTCCTGTGCCTTCGCTTGCCTCTACAAGCCGTGTAAGCTGCTCATGCGGAGAAGGAACAATCAAGGATAGCTACCCGGGAAGAAAGGTTCCTGAGATAGCTGAGCGGTTTTATCCAAGCTCTCAGTCGGGCAGCGGTAACCTCGGCGCAATTTATGACCAAATAGAGCCAGTAAGCTCAGCTGATGGTTCATGCCCATATCTGCGGCTTAGGCCTCAGCAGGGAGACCATGCCTGGGTACAGTACGACTTCAGAACAAAAACAACAGTTTCTTCTGTTGAAGTATACTGGAAAGACGATAAGGAGTATTGTATGCTTCCGAAATCCTGGCGTGTGGTTTACTGGGGCGGCGGCCAGTGGAAGCCGGTGAAAAATTACCAGCCATACAAGGTTGAAAAAGATAAATTCAACAAGACAGCCTTTGACCCTGTCGATACAGAGCGTTTGCGGCTCGAAATACAGCTTGCGGGGCAAAAATTTGAAAAAGGACAACTTGGTCCTCCTGACGCCAATTATCTTCAAGACACAACAGTCTGGTATGAATGCGGCATCATCGAGTGGAAAGTCGAATAAACCAAGCGACTATATCAGGATTAGGTTGGTACTATTGCGGCCTGGCAAACTGAGGAAGGTGAAGCCCTATGGAATCCTGATTGTGATCTATATCCTGATCTTATCATCAATTCTATTGACCTTGAGGTATTTCTCGGAAACTGGCTGCTAGGGATTTAGGAATAATAACTGATTGTTTCAAATTCAAGTAACTGTACAAGGTGTGCTATAGTGGAGATTAATATTGTGAGCTACAAATATTCATCAATAGTTTAAACTTTATTCTTTTAGGAGTTAATATTCATAACCTCATCATGGATGCAGTAGAAATTTGAGATTTGCATGATTTTCTGGCCATAACATCACTTCCAATGAAAAGTAACAAACAAAACAATCCACCTAAAAGTAAAATCTTCCAGTTCTTACTCACGATACCGTCCTTTTCAAATAATTTTACTTTATTCATATTTATGGCTGCTCGAGACGAATAATTTCGATTGCAGATGGTTTCTCATTCATCTTCAGTTTCGCCAGCAACGGATAGTCCCAGTTATCGGTTTTTATCAGTTCAACTTTTTGTCCGTCCTGCAAAACCTCATACTCTGAGCTCGGATGGATACTTAAACTTAATTGCGTTATATGTTTATCTTTCGTTCGGTTTTCCAGTGTAAAATTGATGCGGTTGCACTTTTTATCCAAAACAATCGGCATCTCCGATATAAAGCCGTCACGGTCCAGTTCGATTTTTAAACGAATCGTTTTCGGCCAAGGAACCCTTTCATCCTGCAGTACAACCGCCAGCCGCTTGCGAAGGCCGTCACGCGGTATTACAGCAAGCTTATCACCATCGGCTTTCAGCATGCCGCCATATGCGAACCAGCCGAATATCGGGTCGCGCGTTAACACTGTAGCGGCTGTGCGAAGTGCGCCGCCGTAACCGAGGTCGATTTCACCATCATAATGCCATGGCCCTCTCGGCACCTCCGTTCCCATCCACGCCCGGCCGAATTTCGACGACATAAACTGCCAGCCCGAAGCACCGTCATTTTCCTTGCCCGGAAACCAATAGCCGTAGTTGGTTTCAGGCTGGCCAGTATTCATAAGACACCACGAGCTAAGATATGAAGCATAGCCAAGCTGCAGCCAATCGAATGGCTTGTCCGCAAAATTAATGCCGTAATCCAGAATCCCCCAGCCGCCCATCGCTGCCATATAGCTGACGCCCCTGTCAGCGCCAAGCTGATTGAAATTGGTTTCCAGCCATCCCCGGACACAAAGCCCCGCCGCCAGCTGCCTGTCCATAAAGGCCCGCGAATCCTCACACCTTACCTGCGGATGCGAATACCACTTTTTAAGTTTGACGTCCCACCACAAATGCTTATCCGGCTTCATATTATGCGTCGCACCATATTTGGCAAATGCATAAGTCGATTCGAATGCAGTACGGTCAAAGGCATACTCCGAACGGTAAGGATACTTATCGTCATAGACAAAATATTTGACTTTTTTCTCCCATTCTGCTCGCAGCCATGCCGCCTGATTTCCAAAACCCTCTCTGTCCAGAGCATCAGCCAGCTTGAGTACAATAAGCTCATTATACAATCCCCACTTATAAGTTTCGTAGTATAAAGGATAAATTTCATAAGGGTATTTATAAAATGCAACAGCAGTTCTGTATGCACGCTCAAGATAGCCCGCGGCGTTGAGATACGTGGACATCTCAGGATACTTCTTTGCAATTTCATACATATGGAAATAAAACATAACCATATGCGGATAATCATACGACCGCCAGACATGCTCTTTATCAAGGTCGCGATCTGTATAGGCCTTGCGTTTTTCCGGGTCACGATTGATATACCAATGGGGCGTACCGTAAATACCATAGGGATAAGGCTCTTCCTCGTCCGTCCGCTGCATTTTGCCCCATACAAAATGTTCGAGGTAATACTCGAGTCCCTCTATTTCCTTTTTATCAGGAAAGCTGACATTTTTGCTTGCTACAAAAGGCGCCTTGCATAAACCCGGGTCGTCACAGGTAAGTACATAAATCATTCGCCCAGTAAAAATATCCGGGTCATCAATCGTTCGCACGACCTGGTTTCGCATATCGTAAGGACCGAATACTCCGTCCCACCACACATTGGGGTCGCGAATCTGCTGGCGGTTAATAATAAATGATGCCCTCTTTTTTATAAGCGTCTCCAGGGGCTCGGTGACAAAGTATTCCAGGTAAGTCTTTCTGTCTCCATCGTGGTGAATTGTAATTTTATTCTCACCCAGACGCTTGAAAACCACTTCATAAACATAAACATCCGGCTGCGGCTTGCTTATCAATGTGATTTTTGTTTTATCGGGAAATTCAGGTTCTATACGGTCTATCTTTGCCCGCGTGTGAAGCGAAAATTTAGCGGTCAAATCCTCAGGAATTGTCATGCCGGGAACAGCCCGGACATCGAATAATCCTTCCTTGTATAGAAGCTCACGAAGCTCGTCATAGGATTGTGCGAACTGAAACCGAAAACCATAACTGACTTTGCTGTCTTCCGTACCTACCGGTCCAAGATTTAGAAATGTGTGCTTTTGTCTCCATGTCCCGCGTTCTTCATTGCCACCGCTCAGGCCGGAATGAATAAAAAGGCCGCCGCCTCTTCGTCCGCCGCTAAAATATTCAAGATGAGTGCCTTCTTTTACAGTAACCATTAAAAAAGGCGGTGCCCCGCAAGCTCGCACATAATAAATAAAAGAACCGTTACCGGAGATAAACTGATGCGGCATAAATCCATTCTCAAATATCCGCTGAGGAGTTTGACCGCGGGGGCCGACCGCACGTATACTAATTGCCAAATCACCAATTCTCACTGCTTTGTCGGTAGTCGTCTCAATTTCTATATCCCAGTCAAGTTTGCCTTCATTGAGCTTAAAGGTTTGTGCAAGGCTCAACGGGCTTTGCGAATCAGCAAATGTATATTTGACCAGGCCGTCTTCAACCAAGGCCTCCATTTGCGACTGACGAAGATTCAGGTCCTGCCAATCGCCCTGGTCAATCTGATAACGCACTATTAAAGACAAGGGACGCTGTGGATTTGTTACCTCCGCACCATATGGGTCCTTCGGACTGGCTATACCTGATACTCCTCGCTCGTCATAAGAAAAACTTATATCACTACTTTTTATTTCATCAGAAAAGGCTGGAATACAAAGAAGGCATATAAATACAAAAATACAGATTAGGAAAATAATTTTCAGTAGTTTCATGGTTTTCACCCCTCCAAACAAATTTAGGTTAATAAAATCGGGATTTCCCATTAAATCCCACAAATGCGACTCTTTCAAACTTTGATTCTAATGATAACGGATAATTGCCTCATTTGTCCATTGCTTTCCTGTAGCCATCTGGATGGTTTACCACTAAAAAACACAGTTTTATGTCAGCTTTCTGGTCTGCCGGATAATATGACGATAATCGATCCCTGTGTTAGCTTTGCGTCTATTGAAGCAGAAGGCAGCGCGACCAGTGAAGATACGTGTATCTTTGACGTGAACCGTATAGAGCCGATTGATGCGGCTACTATAAGCTGGCGAGCGACGTTTGAATACGCAGGCGGGGGTGCGGGCGCTGTGGCGTTTACAAATAATATTATTTTAGAGGATATAGCAGGGAACATTACCGGCGAGGGGGTGGTTGATATTGAGGATTTTGCGAGATTGGCTGAGCGGTGGCTGTGGGTTGGGCAGGAAGGTGAGATTGCAGAAGATGTAGCGCCGTTTCCAGACGGCGATGGGATAGTAAACTTTCTTGACTTTGCGAGACTTGTTCAGAACTGGACGAGATAGAATTATTACCGAGTCAAAAACGCACTCGATGTGTTGGAATTGGTATAACCATGTAAAAATCGCGATGCATTCGTCGTACCTTTCGAAAAATTTAACTTTTGTCAAAGTGGCTTTCTGGATTGGTTTTTGGATTATGGTTAAGGGCTCAGCCCAGAGATTATGAATATGCTCTGACCAGACTGGAGTACCCAGTTTTCCCTCATCATCCTCTTTGGCGCAACTACAACAGAGCTACAACCGTACAGCCCATTATCTCCCAATTTCACAAAAATACACTTTTCATAAGTACTTTTATATTATGGACTTATAAAATTCATAAAAAACGTAAACATTTTATATATACTATTGCTCGCTGGATGTGGTCATCGTATTGAACATACGGTGATGGGCACTAGATATGTACAGGGCGTTTCCAAATAGACTGACGGAGTTATTAGAAAATAGCAGAAAATATGTGAATTGAGAAAAAATATTCTGTGTTGGCGTCTGAGGCCCAAAATTGTTAATTTAGGCAAAAAAGTGGTTGACAAACTGGATGGGGGGTGGTATAGTTCAACTTTGTAAGTCTGCTGTGTTTTATAGACTTACAAAAGGAGAAGAGTGGTGAGAAGACTTACTTCATTTCCTGTAAGGTTTTCCCCACTTAAAGCACATTTTATTAGCACTTTTGTGGAGGAGTGAGAATGGGAAAGTCTCTCCTGATTTATTCAGCAAAATTAAGATTTGTAATAGTTTGTCTTGCCGTGTTGGCGTGCATCTCGGCAGCTGAGGCCATAAATTTGGAAACCGTAGTGGTGGGCAATCCAGGTAACATGGGAGAGCTGTCTGGAGGTGGACTGCCGAGTCGGATTTGCGGCGGAGTGGACTACGTGTACAACATCGGCAAATTCGAGGTCACGGTCGGGCAGTATTGCGAGTTCCTCAATGCGGTAGCGGCCACCGACACTTATGGACTTTACAACACAAACATGTGGAGCCATACCTACGGCTGCAAGATTCAACGCAGCGGCTCTTCGGGCAGCTATAACTATTCCGTGGCGGCCGACTGGGCCAATCGGTCAGTGAACTTTGTTTCCTGGGGCGACTCGGTGCGGTTTGCCAACTGGTTGCACAATGGCCAACCGACTGGCCCGCAGGGCTTGGCAACCACCGAGGACGGGTCGTATTACCTGAACGGGGCGACGAGCGTGGCGGCGCTTATGGCCGTCGTGCGCGAAGCGGACGCGACGTGGGTGCTTCCGTCGGAGGACGAGTGGTACAAGGCGGCCTACCACAAGAACGACGGCGTGACCGGTAACTACTTCGACTACCCGACCAGCAGCGATAGCGTGCCGAGCAATGACCTGCTCGAACCCGACCCCGGCAACAATGCAAATTTTTACCAGAGCGGCGGCTATACCATTGGCAGCCCCTACTGGCGGACGAAAGTCGGAGAGTTCGAGAACTCCGAAAGCCCCTATGGTACGTTCGACCAAGGTGGTAACGTTTGGGAATGGACTGAATCGACCCTGTTTGGGGATTCTGTGTTGATTCGGGGCGGTTCATTCTGGAACGATGCCGGTGGCAACTTAGAGGCGGAGTATAGGAACATCTACTCCCCGGTGGGCGAAAAGTACCACTTCGGATTACGCGTCTGCGAAGTTCCCGAACCGGCCACGCTCTTGCTGCTGGGATTGGGTGTGGTGATGGTGAGAAGGAAAGTAAAAGTTTAAAGCGAAAAAGGCAAAGCCATAACGTAAAATTCAAAATGAGATTGCTTTGCTACGCTCGCAATGACGGAAAAATTCCGGTCGAAGGACGGGGGAGAATAAAGCGTGCCTCGCGTAGGCAACCCCGGCCAAAGACCGGGGCACTTCGATTGATTATTGATTATTTTGAGATTGCTTCGGCCTGCGTTGCAGGCCTCGCAATGGCAAAATGTGCACCTCGAGACCTCGGAATGGCGGTTTGTGAAAAAAGCTTGCATTTTCAAAAACTATGAGTATTATACGATACAACGTGAATGTATAATATCGAGAAAATGAATTAAATATAGTTAAGGGACTTCAAATGAAAACTACGCTATCACTTCGCTTAATGTCGGTACTATTCACTATCGTAGTCGTTGGGCTTTCCTGCACAGCTGGCGCTCAAGAAGAAAGAACGGCTCAGGCGGCTTCGGCTGCTAATCTTGCAGTTGTTGCAGAGCCGTCGAGCTCCTATGTTTCGGGAGATACGACGCTTACAGCGCTGAATGATGAATATGAACCCAGGAGCTCACGGGATAGACGCCGCGGAGCATACGGCAACTGGGATAGGACAGGCACCCAATGGGTGCAGTATGACTGGAGCCGGGCCATCAGCACTAATAAGATAGATATATACTGGTGGGCTGACCGCAGGGGTGTCCATTTACCCAAAGCGTGCCGATTGAAGTACTGGGATGGTAAGGATTTTGTCGTTGTAAAAAATCCGTCAGGTTTGGGGGTAGAGGGAAATAAATATAATACTACGACATTTGACGAAGTGAGCACTTCCAAACTTAGACTCGAAATAGATTCCAACGATACCTACTCGACGGGGATTCTGGAATGGAAAGTCTATGACTCAGGCAAATCGCCTGCTTTTCCGCCTGTGGTTACGGCAGGAGTCGACAGGGTGGTTATGGTCGGAGGCAAGACCTACCTGAATGGAGCAGTAAAAACGTTGACTGGCAAAGGAACTACACCGACGGTTGTCTGGAGCAAGGCGTCGGGGCCGGGCGAAGTTGCGTTCGAGAACGCTAACGCAGCGGTGACGACAGCGACGTTCTCGGCGGCAGGTGATTATGTTCTGAAATTGACGGCTGGCAAAGAGCCATTGAGCGCCTCATCGACGCTGGCAGTTAAAGTGGAAGCGCGACCGGCTGGGCGACACCTTGATTTGGTAGATACCAAGAACTATAAGATAGACAGTCCGTTGTGGAACAGCAGAGCGAAAGCGCTGATAGTGAACTGGATACCGCACTGCATTGATAAAATTTCGGACCCGAATCTGCGCGAGGGCGGAATCAATAACTTCATCGATGCTGCAAATAAATTAGCGGGCAAGGAGGCAGGTCGGCATAGAGGATATGTTTTCTCCAATGCGTGGGTTTATAATACGATTGAGGCAATGTGCGTTGCGCTTATGGTTGACCCGCAGGGCGATAAGGAAATCATCAAGGCGCAAGAGAGAATGAAAGCGACACTGGAGGACTGGATTCCCAAGATACTGGCTGCTCAGGAACCTGATGGCTACCTGCAGACAGCTTTTACGCTCAGTAACCGGCAGCGGTGGTCGCCGAGGCACAGAGGTGACCATGAAGGTTATGTTGCGGGCTACTTCCTTGAGGCGGGTATTGCACATTACCTGATGACGAATGGAAAAGATTTGCGGCTATACAATGCGGCGAAGAAGCTGGCAGACTGCTGGGATAATAATATCGGCCCGGCGCCGAAAAAGGAATGGTACGACGGCCACCAGGCGATGGAAATCGGGCTGGTTCGGTTCGGGCGATTCGTTAATAAGGTGGAAGGTGAAGGTAAAGGCGATAAGTATATCAAGCTGGCGAAGTTTCTGCTGGACTGCCGTAAGGACGGCAGCGAATACGACCAGAGCCATCTGCCTGTCATCCAGCAGTATGAGGCGGTGGGGCATGCCGTTCGAGCAGTCTATTCCTACGCGGGGATGGCGGACGTGGCTATGGAAACCGGTGACATTGACTACCAGAGCGCGGTTATGTCACTATGGGATAATATCATCAATAAGAAGTACTATGTTACCGGTGGGGTTGGCAGCGGTGAGACGTCGGAAGGGTTCGGTCCCAATTACTCGCTGCGGAACAATGCATATTGTGAATCGTGCTCGAGCTGCGGGGAAATATTTTTCCAGCATAAGCTGAATATGACATACCACGACGCCAAGTATGCGGACCTGTATGAAGAGACTCTGTACAATGCATTGCTCGGCTCTATAGATATGGAAGGTAAGAACTTCTATTACCAGAACCCGCTGGATTCACGCGGTCCCCGTTACGATTGGCACGGCTGCCCGTGCTGCGTTGGCAATATTCCCAGAGTTCTGCTGATGCTTCCGACCTGGATGTATGTCAAGGGCGACGACAACATTTATGTGAACCTGTTTATTGGAAGCACCGTGACGGTCGAGGATGTCGGCGGCACCGATGTAGAAATGGTTCAGGCGACGGATTATCCGTGGAGCGGTAAAGTCGCTATCACGGTCAATCCCAAGGCCGAGCAGGAATTCAGCGTCAGGATTCGTGTGCCGAATCGTGATGTGAGCGCCCTCTATACAGGGACGCCTGACTGCGACGGTATTAGTTCGATTTCGGTTAATGGTTCAGCGATTGGTCCCAAGATTGAAAAGGGTTATACAGTTATCAACAGGAAGTGGAAAGCGGGTGACAAAATAGAACTTGTTCTGTCGATGAAGGTTCAGAGAATTAAAGGCAGTGATAAAATTGAGGCGACGAGGGGCAAAGTGGCTCTGCGGTATGGCCCGCTGATATACAATGTCGAGCAAGTTGACCAGGATATTAGCGAGGTGCTCCGTCCGGACTCCGCCTTGAGCACCGAGTGGAAGGGCGAACTTTTAGAAGGTGTTATGGTGATTAAGGGTACGTGGGCGGATGGCTCGGCGATGATGGCGATACCTAATTATGCCCGGAACAATCGCGAGGCGGCTGAATCTGGTGGTCGCGGCAGGAGAGGCCGTCCAGTTAGCTCCATCGTCTGGCTGAAAGAGCAGTAATCAATGTGCGAGAGTGTGGGCCGAAGGACGGCGGGTAAACATAAAGAGAATATCGAATACCGAACAAGGAATGTTGAATAGTGAAGTGAGGTGAGATTGCAACGGCCCGATTTTCATCTGGCCTCGCAATGACGGAGGAAACTCAGCGATTTGTGATTTTTGGTTTGGAGGAGATTGCAAGTTTTGAGTAGTATATAACGGCTGGAAACGGAGCTCCAGATAAGCTACAAAAGCGGGTTCAACAATTTCCGGAAGGCTCTATACAATGAAATTGAGGTTTGTAAATCGTTTCTATAAGCCGATAGAACTTCGTCTGAAGAAACGTTTCTTTAAGCCGATAAGACGTTGCCTAAAGATTGAGCTTGCTAAGAGATACAGGTCTGTGCTTGGTGTGGTTGGAAAAGTGTGCTTCATAGGCATTACAGGCAGTTGCGGCAAAACGACGACCACAGAGCTCATTGCTACAATCTTAGCAAAGCAAGGTCAAGTCCGAAAGGGCAGTCATACGAACACTGCATATTTTGTCGCCAAAACAATCTTGACGGTTCTTCCCAGGTACCGCTTCTGTGTTAACGAAGTCAGCGCTGAATTCCCCGGAGCGATGGAAAAATCAGTAAAGTTGCTGAAGCCACAAATCGGCGTGGTTACGCACATCGGTCAGGACCATTACGGTAGCTATCGTAATTTGGAATCAACGGCTGCAGAAAAAGGGAAACTCGTGGAAGCACTTCCGGTTGGTGGGGCAGCGGTGCTCAATGCAGATGACCCTTACGTATACGCAATGCGGCAACGAACAAAAGCTCAGGTTATCACTTACGGATTATCAGCCAATGCGATGGTCCGTGGGGAAAACGTATCCTGCGGCTGGCCAAGGCCGATGTCACTTGACGTTTGCTATGAGGAAAAGAGGCTTTACGTTCAAACACAGTTGTTAGGTGAGCACTGGGCTTACGCTGTATTGGCAGCGATAGCTGCCGGGATTGCTGCAGGCGTTTCGCTTGAACGTGCCGTTGAAGCAGTCAAGGCCTTTGCACCAATGCCTTATCGTATGAGCCCACATAAGACGCCTGATGGCGTTACCTTTATTAGTGACAATTGGAAGGCGCCCTTGTGGACCATACCTGCATCCATGGATTTTATGAGAAAAGCAAAGGCGGAGAGAAAAGTTGTCGTCATAGGGTCAATCTCGGATACTCCCAAGAGCTTTTATCATAGGTATCGGGCCGTTATTCGACAGGCATTGGATGTGGTAGACAAGATAGTTTTTGTTGGTGAACATTCTCGTTCAGCGCTCAGAGCACGCCCCCATCCCGAAGATGAACGTATCATAGCGTTCGACACACTTTACCAAGCCAATTCTTTCTTAAGTAATTATCTCAAAGCAGGTGACTTAGTGTTACTGAAAGGCACAGAAAATGCCGACCATCTCCAGCGAATCGTACTCTCGCGGACTAATGGTATTGCCTGTTGGCGGGAAAAATGTGGGAAAATTCGTTTCTGCGGTGATTGTCGACTCCAGCACAGTGCCTTTGTGCCAACCGATAAAGTGCAGGCAGTGGTTAGCAGCAAGTAGTTAGTAGTAAGTGGTCAGAAATTCGATTTGCGATTTGGGGGTGATTGTTTACAATTGGCCTGTGATAGCGTTTAGAAAAGGAGATTATTATGCCGGCGAATATAGCTCATATGCTGATAGCGCATAAGGCGCTACAAAAATTGAAAGATAAAGGCGTTAAAGAGTTCAGGCAGTTTGCGGAGATGCTCGATGACGGCTCGCGAGGCAAAAATTTCAAAGCATATATGAACCTCGGCAGTATCGGGCCTGACCTTTATTACTATGCACATATAGGCAAAAATATAAAAGATTTGATTACAGAAGACTTTGCCCAGACAAAAGGGGTGACGAAATGGGCGTATCATCTGCATTCGAGCCGGCCTAACGAATATCCGCTGAAATTGATTGAGATTATCTTCAGCGATGCGGTGAAAAAAAAGGGAAAAATCAAACTTTACGATGATGATATCCGCAAGTTAGCTTATGTTGCGGGACATCTGACGCATATCGCTGGCGACCAGATTATCCATCCGGTGGTCAACAGCGTGGCGGGGCCTTACTATCGCAGCGGTGCAAATCGCAAAAAACATCGGCAGTGCGAGGTTTTTCAGGATTATTTTCTCTATGAAGAGGTATATCGGCTGGAAGGGAAAAGCGGGGCGAAGTATGATTTCTTCAAGCAGAAGTTCAATAAATGGACGGACTGCGTGAAGGGGGTAACCACCAGAAATAGCGAAGAGTGGTTTCGATACTTTCTGCAGCGGGGATTTGTGGAGACATACGGGACGTTTCCATCAGAAGGTGAAATCGAAGATTCGGTGGATAATCTGCTGGTGACATTGAGGATGTGCCAGATGATTGGGCCTTATAAAAAGGCGGCGAAAGATTATCTTGAGAAGGGACAAGCAACGGGGATGTTCAAAGAGTACATAAAAGATGTGGATTATATCAAGTACTGGCGATTGGCGGTGGAGCTGGCGGTTGTTTATCTTATAGCACTGTATGAGGTGTATTTTGTGCTGAAAGAAGGAAAAGATTTTACTGAGAAGCATAAGAAGCGTTTCCTGAATATTGTCAGCGATGCGGATTTATCGTGCCCGCTGAAGCATAATATCTTCGAGAAGGCAACTGCGGCACTTAGAAATAAAGAAGATATGGAGGCGGCTATTAAGGGTCATTGCCCGCCGCTGCTTACGAAGACGAAATTTGTCACCGCCAGCAGAATATTTGAGGCCAAGAGCGATGGGGACATTGTAAAGGCGTGATTTGTGAGCTTGGTCGGAAACATCTGGTAAAATGAAATGTTATGGCAATTGGGACGTTAGTTACTTTTATTGTATATTTTGTATTGCTTTTGGGGATAGGGTTTTATTTTTACCGCAAGAATGTGAGTATCGAGGATTATCTTTTGGGGGGACGGGGGATGGGGGCGTGGGTGACGGCACTGTCGGCGCAGGCGAGCGATATGAGCAGCTGGCTTTTGATGGCACTGCCCGGTGCGATTTATCTTGGAGGAGGGTCGAAGGTGTGGATAGCAGTAGGGGTTTTTACGGGGACGGTTCTGAACTGGAAGCTGGTATCAAGCCGACTTCGAGTCTATACGCAAAAGACCAATAGTATTACTTTGCCTTGCTTTTTCGAGGAGCGGTTCGGTGACCCGACGGGACTTTTGCGGGTGATTTCGGCGATAATTATTCTGATATTCTTTACGATATATGCATCGAGCGGATTGGTGGCGACGGGGAAATTGTTCGAATCGACTTTCGGTGTTGAATATGAGACGGCGGTAGTTGTCGGCGGAGGTATAATAATTCTGTATACTTTTTTGGGTGGGTTTCTGGCGGTTTGCTGGACGGATTTGTTCCAGGGGTCACTGATGGTTATCGCTTTGATAATAGTGCCGGCGGTTGGGTACATTAAAGTCGGTGGGGTGGGGACGATAAGCGAGGCGATGGCATTGAAAGGGATACAAAGAGGTTTAATCCCTGAAGGCGGAGTGGTTTCAGCTGTGATGATAATTTCGGCACTGGGGTGGGGGATGGGTTATTTTGGCCAGCCACATATACTTGCGCGGTTTATGAGTATCAAATCGGTAGGCAAGCTAAGAGAATCGATGACGATAGCAATCGTGTGGGTTTTTCTGTCGCTTGGCGGGGCGGTGATTGTGGGATTTGTGGGGATGGGGATGTTCGATGAGCTGTCAGGTGGAGAAGAAGAAAAAGTCTTTATCTATATGATAAGCAGATTGTTTAATCCGTGGGTTGGTGGGATAATGTTGGCGGCGATACTGTCGGCAATTATGTCGACGATTGATTCGCAGCTGCTGGTTTCGTCATCGGCGTTGACGGAGGATTTCTACCAGAAGGCGATAAAAAAGAAAGCGACGGAGAAAGAAGTTATTTTGGTTGGCAGGATGTGCGTAATTATAATTTCGCTGATAGCATTGGTACTGGCGATTCGGCCGAGTGATACGATATTGGGGATAGTAGCGTATGCGTGGGGCGGTTTCGGTGCGGCGTTCGGTCCTTTGGTGTTGTTTGGGCTTTTTGGGCGTAAGACGAGCTGGCAGGCGGCGCTGGCGGGGATGGTAGTG
>Ga0209636_10002534_pt1 | contig 18620 bp, 17 predicted proteins | sample DeeMarSWOR152_54_FD_187464 | JGI IMG/M metagenome (GOLD analysis project Ga0209636, IMG submission 187464) | Marine sediment microbial communities from White Oak River estuary, North Carolina - WOR-1-52-54 (SPAdes) (version 2) | ecosystem: Environmental > Aquatic > Marine > Intertidal zone >... | reverse complement strand
GCCTTGCACACCCAACGTTCTTAATGCCGCCCACAGACTGGCTTGGTTGCTAGTCACTACAGGTAAATTCAGATCGTTTTCGAGCAATTCAATAATCTCAATTGTTCTAAGGTTGGTACAGCTGATAAAAAGTGGGGTAGAGAGTGGCTTCACATGGTTTTTGATTTTTTTATAGACACTCTCAGGGGTAAAGCTACCGATTTCTAGGTTGGTGATAGGCCTTGCATACGTGGACTCAGCCAGTTCGATCATCTTCACAACCTTCACGCCGACACTCTCAAGCCAAGCGACTGCTTTTGCGTTTGTTTCCTTGGGATAGGGCGTTGCAAGACATGCCTCTTCAATCTGCAAGTGCTGCAAAGCTTCAATCACTGCGGTTGAGGTAGTGATCACTGGTCTGTCAATGACGTCACTCAAATCCTCAGTAAATCGACGATTCCAGTCTTCTCCTTTCAAGAAGCTTCCAGATGTACACCCGTAGAGAATCATGTCAACATCGGCGCTCGCCAGCTCTTGTGCGGCTCGCTCGGCATATTCGGCCATCCGTAGCAGCTCTTCTTCTGTTTCTATGACTTGCATGACGCGGGCTGTATGCAGGGAGACCCCTTTTGGAAGCATACGCGCCAGCTCACATTCCATCGTCGTATTTGAGGAAGGGACGATCAATCCTATTCTTCCGCGCCATCCGTACATCTCATGGCCTCCTTTGAGTTGTTTCTCAACTATTCATCGCTGTAGTGTATACCATATATCTAACATCCTCAAGTGTCGCACTTCTGCACCGGACTATCACACAAATTAATGATTGCACCGAAAGGCAGAATACTCATAAGGCCACGTAGGTCAGCGGAGGCATGCCCGACCAGAGCTGACGTTCCCTTGCGTCCGTAGCGCCTTTTATCGTCGGAGGCGGGATCACTCTCGGCGCAACACCTTCCCGGGCAACGCACCGGTATGCTCTCCTTGCCGAATCACAACCTTTCCGTTCACGACTACGTGCTCGATTCCAACGGGATACTGGTGAGGATCGTTGAACGTCGCTTTGTCGATCACCGTCTCCGGGTCGAACACGGTGATGTCGGCGTATGCCCCTTCTTTGAGTACCCCACGGTCCTGAACGCCAAGAAAGCGCGCGGGCGCCGAGGTCATCCTTCGGATGGCTTCTTGCCAAGAGAAGAGCCTCCTTTGCCGCACGAATCTCCCGAGCACGCGCGGAAAAGTTCCGTAGCTGCGAGGATGTGGAGTCCCTTCACCGAGCGGGCCATAAGGAGCGAGCGCGAATCCATCCGAACCGAACATCGTTATTGGATGCCTTAACACTATTTGTAGGTATCTGTCATCAAGCCCAATGACATCGGGAATAACCACAGGGACACTCCCTCCTTCTTCGGCCAAGAGGTCGAACACAAACTCCAAGGGCTCCTGCCAATCGGGAGCGGCTTGCCTAATGGATAACCCTACCAGGGACTTGTTCTTCTCGTTCCTACATCCGCAGATCAGCACATGCGCCCAACAGGAATCCAATCCCAGCTCTCTCAGATAGCTCTGATAACCAGGGACCAGTCCCGGCTCGACCATTTCTCTCTTAATCCTCTCTCGCAGGCTAGGAGTCTTCAGTCGTTCAACCAGTGCTTCCGAACCTCCCTCATGCACCCAAGGAGGAAGGAAGTTCGCGAGGCCTCCCTGCCCAACAGGATAGGGATACATGTCCATTGTGACATCCGTTCCGTCCGCGATTGCTTTCTCAAACATGGGCAAGGTCAGCATAACTTTTGGCGCATTGAGATCCCCCATGCCCTTGTGGTGATGGATATTCATACGAACGCCAGACGTCTGGGCAATTTCCAACGCCTCCATCACGGCGGCGAGAAGTCTATCTCCTTGCCCGCGCATATGGATGTGAAAAACACCGTCGCATTTGCGCACAACCTTGCACAGCTCGATCAGTTCGTCCGTGCCCGAAAAGGAGCCCGGAGGAATAATCAATCCAGCGCTCATTCCCCAGCCTCCCGCATCGAGTGCCTCTCGTAGCACCTGTTTCATCTTGTCCAATTGCCCCTGCGAGGGTTTTCTAAGCTCGTATCCCAAGACGGCTCCCCGGATGTTGCAGTGTCCAACAAGTGGGACCGCATTCACACTAATACCGTTTTTCGCCAGGGCTTCCAGGTAGTGGTCGAAGGTCGGCCAGTTTTCCATCAGGAAGTCTGGAATGATCAATGGCGATGCTTTATACTCTCCGAGAGTGGGGGCAGCGGATAACCCGCAATTGCCAAAGACTTCGGTGGTAACGCCCTGTCGAACTTTGCTCTCTGCCTTGGGATTTGCAAGCAGGTAAGCGTCAGAGTGGCTGTGGATGTCAATGAAACCAGGAGAGACAATGAGTCCCCGAGCATCGATCACCTCTTTAGCTTCCGGCTTTTCTAGTTTTCCAACGAAAACGATCCTGTCCCCACGTATTGCCACATCTGCCCGTTTCCATGGCGCGTACGGCACGGGGTCACCAAGTCCGTCAACAACTCGACCATTTGTGATGACTAAATCGTAGCTAGCCATAGTCCCCCCTTTTCTCTTTTAAGCAGTTATGTCCACACGAGGACAACCCTAACCGTTTGAGCGTCTTAGTCTGGGGAATTCCATTGACATCCCAGCCGTGAATCCCATAGTTCTCATTTAGCATCGCGTCGTACTTCTCTCGTTCTAACAACTCCCCTTTGTAAGCACCAGACTGAATCGGGTGATCAAAGAACCTTGCAGGTAGGTAATCGTCCTTTCTGTCCAGTCCTGCGTGGACATGGTTAAACATCCGCTCCAGCGTATGGACTCGCTCGCCGATTTCCTTAACATCTTCTACACCTATGGCCCATCCCGTCGATTGGTTGATCAACTGTGTGAGATCGTCCCATCCCAGCATATCAGGGCTTTCCCAAATGCTTACAAAAAAGCACATTCCCAGGCTATTCAAGACAGCATGAAGCCGTTCGTGATCGGCGACGAGCTTCCCCTTTCCCTCATACACCGCAGGGTCGCTAGCGGTAGGGACACCATAGACGCTCTGGGCGACTTCAGGCGTGATCTTGTTATGGAAAAACTCGCAAAGTGGCGAGCCGCTGCAATGCCCGCCGCCTCGTGTCGCAAGTGCGGCTCCCAATCCATAACCCTTCGGCATTTGTACTGCTTCGTACAAATCCTGTCCCTTCATCGTCACCGCAAATTCCTCCGATCCCTTTCCGACGATCTTGGCTGCCCGCTTTGTTCCTTCTGCTAGTGTGTCTCCAAACCCTTTTCGATACGCTATTCTTTCGATGAGCGTCAAAAGTGCTTTGGCATTCCCCCAGTTGAGTGTAAGTCCCTCCGTGTCCTCTGAATCCAAAATGCCTTCCTGGAAACATTCGAACGCCCACGCAACGGATTCGGCAACCGTGTCCATGTCCATCCCGTACTCATTGCTCAACAAGTTCGCCTTAAGAATCACCGCAGGATCGGTAATGTCTAGCTTGATGCCGAAGTCTTGGATGCTGTTACACTGCATCGCCTCGCCTTCCGTCCCCGCGTACGGTCCCACCTCCACTCCATACCTGGCACGGCATTTCAAAGGACACCCAATCGGGCCGAAACGCCGTCGCTCCAAACGCTTGAACGCCTCTTCGTTCATTGCCTCGATCTTTCTCTGATCGATGTAGCCATCCTGGTAGTGACGGTAGGGAGCGGCTCCAAGAGGGTTTTTTGCATTGATCGAGGCCAATGTGCCGTGGGTGTTCAGCGTCTCTGCCACTTCCGATTCGGAGACCTTCTCCCATAAGCGATCCGATGAATCCCTGAAATGATCAGGACTTGCTACTTTGATTGGTTGGTCTCCTGTTACAGCAACGGCTTTAAGGTTCTTTGAACCCATCACCGCTCCCACACCGCACTTGGCGGCTGCCCGTGATCCGTCTACCATGACGTTTGCTCCTCGCACCAAATTCTCCCCCGCTGGTCCGATACAAAGCACCTTGGTGGTCTCTCCTGATTCAGATCGGATGGCAGCAACAGTTTGAGAAACGGTTTTCCCCCAGAGGGGTGAGGCATCCTTAATCGTCACATGCTCATTGAGAATTGCAATGTAGACAGGGTTTTCGGATCTTCCTGTTACAATAAGTGTCCCCACACCTGTGGACTTGAGGGCGCGGCCGAAATCTCCTCCCGCATTCGCGGATCCCACACCACCCGAAAACGCATTCTTCGTATCGATGCTGAGACGGACAGCCCCTGGAGCAGACGTTCCCACCAAAAGGCCGGTCCCAAACACGATGAGATTCTCGGGATCAAAGGATGTCGTACCTCGATCAAGGTTCTCAAAAAGCAAGTATTGATTCAGCCCCCTTCCACCCAAGAACCGTCTGTAAATCTTCTCTCCTACGGCGAGATAAGACACTTTCCTCGTTGTCAGATCAATGCGTAGTACCTTGCCAACTAGGTCCGTAATTTTCCAATTAGTCACGATCGGTGTTACCTCATCAGACATTCTTCTGAGTTTGTTTTTCTATGAGCCACTTGCGACTCAATAGCGCGCCAAACCCTTTAACATCCTCAGCAATCCCTCCGAGGCGAAGGCAAGCCCAAAAGCTCGCCTGATTGCTAGAGATGACCGGCTTTCCTAACTCCTGCTCGAGCTGATCGAGCACGTGAACCGTCCAGAAGTCCGTACAGCTGATGAAAATGCCGTCTATATCAGGGCCGTCCAACTGCCTCCCGAGCGTATAAGTGGTGGTTTCTGACTGGGCCTTCTCGTATTCCACAGCGGCCATCCTCACAACCCGGACTCCAAGACTCGTAAGGTAATCTGCCAGCTTTTCATTAACACGAGCCGGATAAGGGGTGCCAACAGCAATGCTTCGAAGCTTCATCGCTTCTAGAGCCATGGACACCGCCGTACTGGTTGTAATAGAGGGTGAGTTGGAGATCCGTTCCATCGTCTCGGTGATCGATTGGTTCCAGCTTTCGCCTTCCAAAAAACTTCCCGCAGTGCATGCAAACACAATGACGTTCGGCTGCACGGCCTTGATACGTTGAACGGCATCCGGGACGTCATCGGCGAGTCGTTTCACGGCTTCGTAGAGAGTGTCTGAAGGTTTCCTTCCCTTGTGGAGCACGCGGGTGGTGAATATCCCGACGTCCCCCGGAGCCATTCTGTGAAATTCGTCTTCTGCAACGACATTCGTTGCCGGCACAAGCAAGCCGACTGCAAGTCGGTACCCGTCATTTCTCTTCATGTGTCCTCCCATGCCATTTGGATTCCGCCAGGGATTCGCTATCGTCTTTCCTTTCCATAGAATTCGAGTTCAGCCCCATTCACTTGGCTTGAAATAAAGATCCAAAACCGTTGACCATACTTGGCACATCTGCGGACCGAAGACAAGCCCATAGGCTCGCCTGATTACTAGAGATGACCGGTTTTCGCAGTTCTCGTTCCAGTTTCGCTAACGCATGTACTGCACGAAAATCAGTCCCAGCAAGGAGAATCCCATCAATATCCGGCCCGTCGAGGTCTTTTGCCAACCTGTAAGCGGTCTCCTCCCACTGCGCCTCTTGATACGGCACGGAAGCCATCCTTTTTGCAATAATTCCCATCTCTTCCAAGTATTCTCTAAGCTTTTCGGCCATCTCATCCGGAAACAACGACCCAACAGCGATTCGTCGCAAGGACATATGATTTAGTGCTTCTTCGATTGCGCCGATCACTGTGACGCCAGGCACTTCCCCGATGCGTTGAATGGTCTCGATAATGCCTTGGTTCCAGGAGGGCCCGCCAATGAAGCTTCCTCCAGTGCATCCAAAAACGATGATATCCGGGCCCGCGGCCGCTATCCGTGCCACAGCATCTGGGAGGTCGGCTACGAGCCGCCTCACTGCTTGCTGCAGCGTATCCGAAGGCTTCTGATCTTTGTGTAATACACGGGTTGTATACACCGCAACGCCTTCCGGGGCCATTGCGTGAAACTCCCTTTCAGCGACCACATTGGTATCTGGTACCGCCAGGCCAATGCCGAACTGGCAGAAGTCATTTCTTGCGATGGTTTGTGCCTCCTTTGTGGTCCAGCTCTTTGACGGCACGGTAGTGCACCTAAACACGCGCTTGTTTTCTCGCAAGAAGATCTCGGATTCCATCTCCAAGCAGATTCAACGCGATGATCGTGATCGAAAGAACACTCACGACTACGATCAGATAAGTCGGTTGCTTGTACATAAAAGGCCTCGCCTCAGCAATCATCGCCCCCCACGAGGGTTGAGGGGGTTGGGCTCCCAGGCCTAGGAAGCTGAGCCCTGCGACAGTAATCACCGCACGCGGGGCGACACAGGAGGTCTGGATGATCACAGAGCTCAAGATATTTGGAAAGATCGCCCTGACAAGAATGTGGAAATGACCCGCTCCCAAAGCGCGACAAGCTTCCGTGTAGGCCATCTCTTTTATCCGCAGCACGTCGCCTCGTACCACCCGCGCGAGGACCGGCGTGCCAAACAGGCCAATGGAGAGGACGGCCGAATTCAAAGACGGACCGAGGGCTGCGGCAAGCATCACACCTAACAGGGTAGCCGGGAAGGCCTGGATGGCATCGATTATTCTGGATAAGACCAAGTCCGGTTTACCTCCAAAATACCCGCTCAAGAGCCCAAGCACTGTCCCGCCAAACGCGGAGAGACAAGCGCTCAAGAGAATAACATATAACACAATACGGGACCCATAGACTATCCGTGTGAACACGTCCCGGCCAAAATCGTCTGTCCCCAAGAAATGGACACGGCTGATCCCTTGAAGGCGATCGGCAAGACTCACCATGTATGGGTCATATCGTGTAATGAATGGGGCGAAAGCTGCCGCAAAACACAACAATACGATCCAAAAGCTTTCGAGGGGGTGGCTCTTAATGAATCGCCCGAGAGATTCCATTATTCCTCAGAATCCTCCTGTAGTCTGTCTTTGGAAAGTATTTCCCTGCTACTCATACCGAATTCGCGGGTCAAGTGCTCCGTAGGCGAGGTCGACCACCAGATTTCCCAGAGCGGCAACCACTGCTACCAGGAGAATCACGGCCTGAATAACCGCGTAGTCCCGGTTCATCACTGAGCGAACAATAAGGCGACCAAGCCCGGGGATCACGAACACGATCTCTTGAATGATAGCACCACCCAAAAACCAAACCAGCTGAGTGCCGATCAGCGAAATTACCGGGATCAACGCTGATCGAAACCCATGTTTAAGAACAACGGCGCTTTCTCGGAGTCCTTTGCTTCTTGCAGTCCGCACGAAATCCTCACCCAGCGCGTCCAACATGCATGACCTAGTGAATCGGGCAATAAACGCGCTGATAACCAATCCAAGAGAAATCGTTGGCAAAAGCATAACCTTGATGTTTGTAAGTGGGTCTTTGATGAAAGGCACGTATCCCGACGCTGGTAACAATCTGAATGTAGAGCAGACGATAAGAATCAGAATCAGTGCGCTGACATAGGATGGAATGGATTGGGCAATGAGGATACCTCCCATAAGGAGCCGTTGCCCAGCGGGCCTAATGATAGCGGCGTACAACCCAACGGGAATACCAAGCAAAGATGCAAAAGCTATGGAAAGCAAGCACAATTCCACGGAGGCAGGCCAAGCGCTCTTGAGCAAGTTCAGAGTAGGCACTCTTGAGAAGATGGACTCTCCGAAATCTCCCTGAAACACGTTTCCGAGCCATAATCCGTAGCGGTACAGGATCGGCTTGTCAAGACCCCACTGTCGAGTTACTCTGGCCACCTTTTCTGGGGTGGCGAATTCCCCCAACATGATCTCGGCAGGATTGCCAGGGAGGATGGCAATAAACAGAAAGGCAAAAAAAGAAATCAACCAGAGGGTAATGAAGGAACTTAGCACTCTCTTGAATATGTATGCACCCATGCTCTCGCCCCACCGTCCTCTCAAAGAAAGCTACAAGGACGACATTCTCGCCCCTTGATGTTGCCTCGTTGGTTCAACAGCGCCGCTTTGTCATTGGGGCCACTCCATCAAGAATCGTGAACGGTTCTCGCTGGCCCTATTTGCGCTTGGTGTCGTGGGCCGTGTCGAGAATCGCTTCGAGTTCGTCCCGTCAGAATCGAGCCAGGTGATGAAGTCTCGTCCGTGCAAGCTCACGTTGGACGTGTGAGCCTCCTCATACTCTTGTGATTGTTGTTCCTGCTTTTCCTGCCAGCGCCTCCATCACGTGATCCAGCGGAGCGATGAGCGCTTTTTCACCGCCGGCTTCGATAAACCGGATTGCGGCGCGGACCTTCGGCTCCATCGAACCCTTGGCAAAATGGTCTTCCGCGTGGTAGCGCTTCGCTTCTGCAACGGTCATCTGTGAAAGCGCTTTCTCCTGTGCAGTTTTGTAGTGCAGCTTCACGTAATTTACGTCGGTGAGGATGAGGAAGATCGTAGCCCTCACGTCCTCTGCCAGCCGAGCGCCGGCGAGATCCTTGTCGATCACGGCTTCGACCCCCACTAGTCGTCCATCTTCTCTTGCCACCGGCATGCCACCGCCTCCGGAGGCGATCACAATCGATCGCGCATCGACCAATTGCCGGATGGCTTCCTTCTCGAAGATCTCGATTGGGTCGGGAGATGGCACGACTCGGCGCCAACCGCGGCCGGCGTCTTCACGCACGTGATAGCCTCTGACCTTTTCCAGTTCCTTGGCTTGGGCTTCGGTGTAGAACGGGCCCACCGGTTTGGATGGATTCTGAAAGGCAGGATCGTTCCTGTCGACCACCACTTGCGTGACGACCGTGGCGATCGGGATGTCCCTCCGGCCGTTTGCAGCAAGAAGGTTGTGCAGAGTCTGCTGGATCATGTATCCGATCTGTCCTTGACTTTCCGCACCGCAGACGTCAAGAGGCATCGGTGCGGCCACGTCTTTGCCGGCCTCATTTTGAAGGAGAATATTTCCCACTTGTGGCCCGTTTCCATGTGTTATGACGATCTTGTACTTGCCCGATAGAACCATCTGCACCAGCTGCCGACAGGCGAGCTCAACGTTTGCCGTCTGTTCCTCGAACGTTCCCTGCTGCCCCGGTTGGAGGATGGCATTTCCACCTAGAGCAATTACCGTGACCTTTTTCTCGTAACTCATTGGATCACCTTGTCATCGGACAGTAATTTGCGAGGGGGCTAGAAGGACGGCATAACGCCCGTTCTTGCTCTAGCCCCCTTAATGCTACCTTGTCTGTTCAGCCACGCTCCACTTTGTTATTCTTCGCTCTCAAGTGGTACAAATCCATCTTCCCTCGTCCATGTTCCAACGCGTCCTCCTGGACCGTATGGATTTGGTTTTGGGGCATATCCGTCAGGAGAAGCAACATCCTCCGCTGGCTTATAAAATGGTTTTAGAGGATCCACGGATTGGTACTTATACCAACCCGGAGAGCGCTGCAGGTCCCAAGAGAAATGCGAGAACAGGTACTGTATGGCAAGTGGCGTCAGCTGACCGAGTTCCGTGGTATATTGGCCTGGGGGTAGCTCTGGGAGGTAGAATGGAATCCATACACCCCAGGTCATATCCTGGCATATCTGCCGGTCTTTCAGCTCGGTTGGAGGCAAATTGCCACCAGGCCATCCATAAGTAAACCAGTATGTCGTGGCTTTTGGTTGGGCCACCATGCAGTTTCCAGGACCACTCGCGGGGTCGTTTTGGCGACTTTGATAGACATAGCCAAGCCACTGGAACATGTGATCAACGTGAACCTTAGTGTACTTTTTCTGTTCCTCGAACCACTGAATACCAGCTTCTAGTCTCTCACAAAAATACGGGTCTTCCTTTTTGTCCAAACCCTTCATTACGTCCGATATCCAATGGTTTGTTCGGACTACATAGCCGTCTTTCGTCAGCGTTTCAACGTTCATTGTCCGATAGCTGATTTCCACCAACGCGAGGTTCCCTTCAGCGTCGCCCAGGATCCAGTTTCGAGTCCAAAAGTCTTTGCCAAACTTCATTTTTTTCAGCGCTTCGATCGCTTCGGGTACAGTCGCACACGATTCTAGGAGTATAGGACCGAGGTTAAACATGGTAATGTCGGCTTCTGGATCTTGTTCCTCTGTACTAGACACAGCAGCTCCAGTGTAGCCAAATCCCTTTTCGTTCATGCCAGTTCCCAGGCCCCATATAGCGGCCTTTGTTCCGATGTACTTGTACCCATTCTCGGGCTGGACAACCCACACTGTATGACGCGTAGGCCACCAAGCGTTATCCATCGTCGAGCCGAAGAAGATCTCATCATTGGCTGCCACAGAGCCTGTACAACCAACCAATGTGCAACCCATCTGTTCAGGCAATTCTTCGCACGCAGCAAGCAGCCCGAACACCATCAGACTCAAGATTCCCAGCACACAAACCATCCCAACTATAGAGGAATTCCTATTCACTCCAAACCTCCTTTAGAATACTAATCTGCCTGTAATCTAAGTTGCCTCTTTAGTCCAAGCCCATTCGCCAGGCTGTTTCCCCAAATGCCTTTAGTTGCCACCACTGTTGCGAAACCACCTCTGTTGCTCGTGAGGATTAAGGAGGCTAGAAGGCTGCTATACCGCAAAACGCCCTTTCTAGCCCCCTCAAATGGTCAGCCTACTTGTTCAGCCACGCCTCGTGGTAGACCGGGCACGACCAGCTCGGTTGCATCCAAATCCCTTCTACGTAAGAACGCATGGCTCCCACTTTCGGATAGAAGGACCAAATCGCGAAAGGAACATCGCAGGCGATCTTTTCCTGAATGCGATAGTAGACTTGCTTCCTTACCTCAAAGTCGGTAGCGGCGTAGCCTTCCTGAATCAACTGAGCAAACTTCTCGTCGTAGTAGTGCGGTAAGTTACCTCCTGGAGAGATTAGATTGGTGGATAGCTGTACGGACGGATCGACCCCACCGTATGAGTAGTAGGTGATGATCATCGGCCGCGTTTCTCTCAGCCGCAGCCACGTAGGCAGGTCGTATTTTTCGATCTCACATTCAATCCCGATGCTCCTAAGGGAGCTTTGGAGCAAAACGGCAGCCTTCTCCAAGGGCACATTACCCGCGGGGACCGTGACCCGAAGAGGATAGGCGTCCTCAGGGAAGTTCTCGGGATAACCCGCGGCGTCGAAGAGCGCCTTTGCCCTTTCTAGATCGTAGGGATACATCTCTTCTGTCAGCGAATTGTAGTAGGGGTTCGCCGGAGAGTAGATGTTTTCGCTTACCGTTCCCACCCCGTTTAGGACTGCCTCAAGATATCCCTGCCTGTCCATGCAGTGCGCCACCGCACGGCGGATCAGGATGTTGTCCATCGGAGGAACGTCGGTGACGAAGTGGGTCAGGTTCAGCATGTTGGGAAGACCCTCGATCAGTTTCAGAGTAGCATTCATCTCGATCCGATCAACCTGCTCAGGGGCAATGTCGGTAATATACTGAATGGTATCAGCTTCGAGATTCGCAAGTCTGGTCTGCACATCGGGCATGATGATGAAATGCAGCTCGTCCAGATACGGAAGTCCCTCCTGCCAATAGTCGTCAAACGCCTCCAATACTAGGTGGTCCCCCGGAATCCATTCCACAAACTGAAATGGCCCCGTTCCCACTGGATCGGAATCAGGACTGGGTGGATTCTCCGAGCTGAGCATCACTAGGAAGTCAAGATTCGTTAAGATCCCCCCGTAGGGCTTTGTGAGACGAAACTCCACAGTGTAATCATCTAGAACAGCAACCTCGCCGATCATTTCGACAAATCTAGCATTGGGAGCAGCTGTATCCGGGTCTTGCATTCGCTCCACGGTAAATTTCACGTCTTGAGCATTGAACGTTGTCCCATCGTGAAACTCAACGCCTTGCTGCAAATGCATGACCAGCGTCTGATCATCTTTGAATTCCCAGGACTTGGCGAGGAGAGGTTGATAAACCTCCTCTCCCGCGACGTACCGGATGAGCGGTTCCCATACGCTGAACAGTGCGGAGTGCCAGAACGGCAGATGCACACTCCCTTGGGGATCCAGTGAATCGATCGCCTGCCACAGTGCCACCTTGAGGGTTCCTCCATATTTGGGCTCTGCAGCCAGTCCGAACATGCCTACCACAAGTAGCATGCCCACAGCCAACGCCAAAATTGTGCATCCCTTTAGCCTTGACATAGTAAATACCTCCTTCTGAAACATTGGTTAAAGTTTTACCCCGGCACGAGCGACCTCGTACAGCGAACATCCCACCTCCTAACTAGCCTTTGATTGACCGAATGCCCTCGCTTCCACGGTCAGTCGGTCATGGCCTCACGCATAAGTATATTATATAGCCTATAGCGCTTTTTACAAGCCCGAAGTTTATTGCGCGTTTTACCGATATAAACATATCTTAAGGAAATAAGATATTTTAATCTTACTTAGTAATGAAAAATTAACTCACCGGATTTTTAATTCTCGTTAGAACGTTTAAGGCTAGAGGTGAATTCTTTCTTAATCTTCTCAAGGAGCGTTTTGTCTAAATAGATGTCAACAGCGGTCATCGCGAGCGCTTTGGCTGCATTGAGCAATAACTCACGCCCAAGCTCTGACACGGTGGCTTCTGCCACCTCGGTTGTGTGCCAAGTCAAGCCTTTCCCAAGGCAGATGTACGGATGGATCGAAGGTACATGATAAGCCACATCACCGATGTCCAGTGAACACATCACCCCATTGTACATCCCTTTCTCATCGATAGGCACCCCCAGGGCTCCTAGATTCTCCCCAAAAGCTGCTGCGAGCGTCTCGTTTGGAATGAGCTCCTTATACTCCCCATAGGAATGAAAATTGACTTTAGCCCCCGTCATTGTTGCAGCAGCCTTCGCGCATTGCTTCAGCTTTTCATATACTTCTCTAGCCTCTGCGATATGAGGGGCCATGGCAAAAAACATCGAAGCCGAGTAATCCGGCACCGTCACCGGGAACTCACCACCGTCCGTAATAACCCCGTGAATCATCGTGTGGTAAGGCTTGAGATGCTCGCGCAGCGCATTCACTCCATTGAACAATTGAATCGTCGCGGCGAGCGCATTGACTCCCCGATCCTGGTGCATGAAGCTATGCGCGGCTCTTCCGTGAAACTCGACTCCCACCTTCACGCGAGCCAGTGAGGTTGCACAAATCGCTGTGATATTATAGGGATGGATCATCATCGCTACATCGATTTCTTCGAAAACACCCGCCTGCGCAAGTAGGACCTTCCCACCTCCCCCCTCCTCAGCGGGGGTCCCTATCACCTCGATACTTCCATTCAACTGGCCAAGCAACGGTTTCAGGGCAAGGGCAGCGCCGACTGCTGCAGCCGCGATCAGATTATGGCCGCACCCGTGACCGATTTTGGGCAGGGCATCATATTCTGCAAGGAGTGCGACTGCGGGGCCTCTTGTGGACGCTGCTGGATAGCATGCACGAAAGGCGGTCTCCAAGTCTGCGAGGTTCCCTTCCACGTTGAAGCCGTCCTCTTCTAACAAGCTTGTTATCCATTCGGAGGCCTTGAGTTCGTGAAACGCTATTTCCGGATGTTCGTAAAGACGTTTGTTTATCGACCATATTTTTTCTCGAGCGGAGTCCACTGCCAATATGACGGCATCTTTACAGGTTTTTGCCATATAACTACCCCTATAGCGATGATTCCTCTTTCAAAAAGGGCAACCTCGGTTGCCGATGACCTCCGCAGCTGCGCCTTGTCTTATCTTGCTTGCAGCTTTTGGTTCGCAATGAAGGTCCACCCAACTAGCCACGATGCCCACGAATCCCGGTGGAACAATGGGTCCATCAGCCTTTATTGGTTCTTTTGCGTCCATTTCGCTGGCAACCCCTACAAAGACACTTCAATCGTCTTTGCTTGCACTCTTAGCAGAATGCCAGAACAAATCACGCACTAGATTCTGCTAATCAACCAGCCCACTGGCTAACCTCCGTATCGAGATCCTTTCAAGAAGCTATGTCGTCATTCTGAAACGGTTGAAAGCCGTTACAGCAAGAGTGCGAGTATTCCTTTCTGTGCATGCAGCCTATTCGCAGCTTCGTCGAAAATGACCGAATGCGCCCCATCAAGCACTTCGTCGGTCGCTCCTGCATAACCGCGTATTGCCGGGAGCATGTGCATGTATATGGCATCTTTCTTGGTGTGCTTAAACGTTTCCGCTGTAGTCTCGTAAGGTTTCCAGTCCTCAATCAATTTCTCCTTATCAATGCCGACAAACGGCAAGAATGATGCGGGCCCACAGTTGTAGACTACGTCGGCGTTGCTAGCGGCTTCCTTATAGTCATGAGTCCATACCAACTCAGTACCGAAATCGGAAGCTAGCTTTTCTCCTTGTCCAATAATCCCCTTATTATAGTACTGATCATATTCCTCTGGATTGCATATATAAAGATCAACTCCAAGTCTTGGAGCACACATGGACAATGAATGGGCCATCCCTGGATATCCCGAGTAGAATACCTTTTTGCCGCTCAGTGCCCCTCTCTTCTCCCTTATAGTAAGAAGATCGGCCATGCACTGACAGGGATGCTCGGTGTCCGATGCCATATTTATTACCGGTATGCTTATGTCTCTGGCGGCCTCTTCCATTGCCTTATGCGAGATCAATCTATGACCAATGCCATCAACCATTTTCTCCAGCACACGGTATGTGTCGGTTAGAGTTTCGCTCCCAATTTCTTTCTTCCCCCATGCGGCACCATGGTGTATACTTTTTGTTTCGATGAATTGAGCGTGCCCCCCTAGCTGAGTCATCCCCAATTCAAAGGATACCCTTGTTCTCAAGGAGGTCCTTTCAAATATCATCGCGAATGTTTTTCCTTTGAGAACCTCATGGCTTTCTCCCCTGATGAGTTTCCTTTTTAGATCCTCTGCAGTATCCAGAGCCGTTACAATCTCTTCTGTAGAAAAATCTGCCATAGCCAAAAAATTTCTCCCTTTCATGTTTGTTGCAGCCATATTGGCACCTCCTTAGAGATTCTCTTAGAATTCTGTGCGCCCTCGCCGATCTGCGGAATAGTACATACCTTCAGCCCACGGGTATCAATGCACTTGATCCTCTCGCTTGCACTTCTGAAGAACACGAAAGCCATCCACCACAAAATCCAGATCTACTGACAGAAACAACGCCATCAAACCAAGAGTGCACCATCTTCGATCCCTCCTTGCCTCGAGGAGTTCGTTGAGTTCCTTCGTTAACTGGATTGACCCAAGCATGGAATCCGACCACAGGTTAAGGACACGAATCTTGTCCACGGCGATCAATCGTTCCGCCGCCGCGCTTCCGCCATCTAGATTTACCTCCTTTTCAGCGCAAACTAGTTGCTCTTTCGCTTCATTTGGGTTTGGCAAACCCTCTGAACGCAAAATGTCCCCTGGAAAATCGATATCGTATTGACTAGGTCGGCGCAAAGATCTGTGACCTCCTACAATCTAGGGATTCTCGGTCGTGGCGCTCGCGTAAAGCGCCCTAAGGGTACGTTGTTCTGCGTTGTCAAGGTGGTCTTTTACCGTCTTTTCGGCTTGATCAGGATCCCCAGACAACAAAGCGCGAATGATCTTGGTATGCTCCTTGGTAACCTCCCGCACCAATACGATTTCGGATTCTTCCATGCTGACTTCCGCATAGGAACGAATTCGCAAAGAGCGATTGCTTACGAAGTCAAATACTTCTGCTAGGAGTGAATTGTTAACTCCTTTCAACATTGTGTTGTTCAATTGTAGATCGATGTCCATGTACTTCTTGTGCTGCAACAGGGTCAACTTATCTCTCTGAGAGGCAATTTTGCGGATTGCCTCATTATCTGCCTCCAAGGTGGTCAGCAGCGCAGCAAGATGGGGATTCGCAGCTAGACTCGACGCAACTTGGCTGGCAACGTAGGGTTCCAATAGTCGGCGGACTTCGTACGTCTCGCGAACGTCCTTCTCACCGATTCTGGTGACGTACAGTCTCTTGTTCGATCCCTGCTCGACCAATCCTTCAGTCACGAGCTTCGCGAGCGCTTCTCGTACCGGTGTCTGGCTCGTACCGAGTCTTTCCGCCAACTCCTCGATAGAGAGAGTCTGACCGGGCAGCAACTCCGAGTGCAATACCGCAGTTTTAATTGCTCTGTATGCTTTTTCGGTTAGTGTCTCGCTGAAAATGGCTTCTACCACATCCCACCTCGTAGCCAAAAGGCATAACATATACTTTATACCCTATCGCCTTTTCGCAGTCAACTTCTCAGAGATCACCCCACGTACTTGGAGATCACCCCACGTACTTGGACTCCTATGCTCCGATGTTGATGCCGTTCTGTTCTATGTGGCTTGGCATCTGTGTCACTGTAATGGTTTTTATTGCTTCACAACACAGCGACGATCTTCTAGCATGCTCCCGGAGATTGTTTGCACACTTCAGGATCCTTGTCGAATCCGGTCACTGGAAGACGCTCGCGAGCCCTTCTCAACCCATCATAATGGTAAGACCCGGCCGTTCAATAGATCGGCCGCGTTGATCGGCAGCTTAGGCGTGTACAGCTTGGCGAATCCAACTGCCGAGTAGGCGTCGACGAGCATCTGCTGGTAGACCCGACCAACGCCCTTCAACACTCCAACGTAGAACGCGTCTTGAGCTCCAAGATATCCAACATCCTCCGTCTCAATCTCACCCTGGGCGATCTTCTCTTCCTTGGCCTTCTCCATCGATTGAAGCTTCAGTCAGCACCTCACCGGTCTTGGGAACGTCCTCCTCCAGCCGCTGCAGTCACTCGGCAAACGTCTTTAGTCCGTGCCGGAGCCACACGCAGTGCACTCCAGTCGGCGAGATGAACACACCGCGCTGACGGAGGGCCTCCGCCGCCCGTTTCTGCCCGAACGCCGGTTCCTCAAGCGCAAATGCTACCACCGCCTGTTCCACCTCCTCACTGACGCGATTCGTCATGTTGGGGTCGCGACGGTTCTTCTCCTTCAGCGCTTCCATGCCGCCGTTCTCGCACGCCCTCTTCACTCGGTAAGGTATGTCCCGACTGCAACCCATCACCCGGCACGCCTCGGACACGTTCTTCGAGTGTGCAGCCGGGTCGGGCAAATTCATCTTCGATTTGATGAGCTTCTCTGCGGTGGTCTTGGTTTCGTTCTCCTTTCTGGTTGTTTCGTTCCCGGAAAGGATACGCCGTGACCACCTCTTTCGAGAGTCACTCTGTCAGACTAAGCCGTGACTACTGCGGATTGAGGCAGCAGCGCTATGTGACGGATGAATCTGCACTGTCTCGATGCCTGCTGTGAAGTCTTCGTCCTAACTTTGAACTTGCCCAAACGAGAAATGTGGTAGGGAAGGGAGAAAGGGCACGACCAGGTGACGGTGTGGTACCACGAAATAAGTTCCGGGGATTGACGGCTAAGGGCACGACCCACGACGCCTCGGCGGAACCGTCCCCAAGACGCGGACGCCGGGTTGTCATCTCGCAGCTGGAATTGTTGCCCACCCGGCCCTTCGAGGGCCATTGCCCTCACTCCCACCAAGCCCGCAGTGAATTCAGCAAACGAACTTTCCCATTCCGTTACCTCCAACCGTTTCTTCAGCTGACCTAAATCCAATAGGGATCCAGATCGATCTCCAGACTGGATTGCAGTTCACGAACCGCGGCGCAGGCAGTGCGGACAACATCGAAGTCGGGTCCCTTAATGAGCAGGGTCTCACACCCACGCCGAAATGGATGACGCACGGGGCCAAGAACCTCTACCTCAAAGCGGTGCAAGTCTGCCTCAAGCTGCGCCAGATCCTTGAGCCGCTTCGCCGCAGAGCGACTGGTGAGGAGCAGGCGTGCCAGGTGGGAGAAGGGCGGGTAAAACAGAGCCTTCCGCTCGGCAATCTCTTGCTCATAGAAGCGATCGTAGTCCCCGCTTGCGGCCGCACGCACGGCGTAATGATCGGGATAGTGCGTCTGAACGATACCAACTCCTCCTTCTACACGTCTGAAAAGCCCGGTGAGGTACTGATACGTTCGCTCGGCAGCGCGGAAGTTGGGCAAAGCAAGAAGCGCATCGACACCCACCGCTGCTACAAGCCCTAGCTGAGGAAGCGGCGGGCCCTTGGCCATCATTGGGGTCGCTACCAAGATATCGGCTGTTTCGAACAAGCCCTCTATTCCCTTCTGGAGGTGAGTTCGGAAGGTCTCCGTGTCGATTCGGACAACCCGCGCATTGGGGAATTGCTCTTTCACCTCATGCTCCACTCGTTCGGTTCCCACCCCTACAAAGCGCAACGCCCGCGAGCCGCAGTGGGAACAACGCATCAGGCCAACCGTCTTGCCACACAGGTGACAGACAAGCTGCGCCCGCTCCACATGATACGTCAGGTTCACGCCACAGTCTGGGCAGCGAAGCGGCTGGCCACACCCCTTGCACAACGCTCCCTGAAAGTACCCGCGGCGGTTTACTCCAACTAGCACACGCTTCCCTTGAGCAAGTGTCTGGTCGATTGCCTCAACAAGCGGCGTGCTTAGAATGTCCTTTTCTCCCCGTATGTCTACTACGTGCACCGTCGGCTTCGGCGTGGGCTCTTCGGGTCGGATCAGGACGAGGTCGCCTGTTTGAGCGGCATAGAAGCTTTCCATGGACGGCGCAAACGATCCCAAAACGAG
>Ga0209636_10002533_pt1 | contig 18627 bp, 16 predicted proteins | sample DeeMarSWOR152_54_FD_187464 | JGI IMG/M metagenome (GOLD analysis project Ga0209636, IMG submission 187464) | Marine sediment microbial communities from White Oak River estuary, North Carolina - WOR-1-52-54 (SPAdes) (version 2) | ecosystem: Environmental > Aquatic > Marine > Intertidal zone >... | reverse complement strand
TGAAACTGAAATCAGTTTGGATTGACGCAATTCTCATTGCTGTCGGATTGTCCACGATTCTGGTGGTTGTATGTTTTCCGTCTCAGGCTGCAGAACAAGAGAGAAAAGTCTCTGTCCTGCCGTCAGAGCTGCCGGCTGTCATAAGAAAGGCTATCCAGCAAGCCTTTCCGAAGGGCCGGATCATAAGAATTCAAAAGGAGGTTGAAGGCGAAGACCCGGGCCAGTATGATGTGGACATACATTCCGCCGGAAAAAACTACGAAGTTGAAATCTCGCCGCAAGGCAAGGTCATTGAAATCAAGGAGACGATGCCTGCAACAATAGCACAAGGCGGCCAGCAAGCCAAAAAATGGACGGAATCTTTCGGTGAGGAGAACTGCACGTTCTCTTCAGTCGGTAAGAATCGGTTCTTTATTCTGGAACTCGGCCATCAACTAATACTGGAAAGTAACAGCGAAAAAGTGGTGATTACCGTCCTGGATGAGACAAAGAAGATCGGCGGTGTGGTAACGAGAGTTGTTGAAGAACGGGAAGAGGAGAACGGAGAGTTGAAGGAGGTCTCGAGGAACTTCTTCGCCATTTGCAGAGAGCACCGCGACGTATTCTATTTCGGAGAGGAGGTGGACATTTACAGCAGCGGTAAGATAGTCAGCCACTCGGGGGCGTGGAGAGCCGACGAGAAGAATTCGAAAGCTGGCATAATGATGCCCGGGACGATTCTCTTGGGGGCCAGACATTATCAGGAGATCGCCCCCAACGCCATGGACAGGGCTGAGGTAATAAGTGATGACGTAACAATGAAGACGCCGGTAGGAACGTTCAAAAACTGCATAAGAATAGAGGAAACATCCGGAATAGACCCCAACGAAAAATGCTACAAAACGTATGCACCGGGTGTGGGCCTCATTCAAGATGAGGACCTGATTCTGACCGGATATGGCAAAGCTAAAGAAGAAACCATCTCGCTCGATGATTTACCGCCTGCGGTACGCGCTACTATAGAGAAACATGCAGCCGGAGGAAAAATCGTAGAGATTGACACCGAGACGGTAAAAGGAACACTTGTGTACGAGGCCGAGGTTGTCCTGAACGGCAGGGAGTTCGACATCCTCGTCTCTGCTGAAGGTAAGTATCTCGGCACCGAAACTGATAAAGACGCCAAGGCCTACCAAGACGATGACGACGGCGAAGATGACGATGAGGAAGGCAACGAGGGCGAAGACGACAACGGCGAAGACGAGGATGATGACGATTGAACCTAAGAATCACAGCCTTTGCTCCATACGCGATATGCACTACGAAATAAGACTTTCGGGTCACGGGCCACACGCGACGAGCAACTAAATTGTCTGGCGACAATTGCAGATTTTGGTTCATTCGGGATTTGAAAGCGGAATGTAAAGGGAAAAGAGACTGTTCATAGTTTTTCCATGATTTTTCAAATCTTTAACAAAATCACTTGAAATTGATACCCTCCTTCAGTATGATATAAACAAAGGAATTTTAACCACGGCAGACTTGCTAAACGGTAGTATGTGGAAAATATTTATTCCAAAAACTATTGTTTGCATTAAACAAATTTGAAGGAAACAAGCAAATGACTCATTACGAGAAAAGGCCCATCAAGTGCACGAAAAGAGGTTTCACGTTAATAGAACTATTGGTAGTAATCGCCATAATCGCCGTACTTTTGGCAATCCTGATGCCTGCGATGCGGAAAATCAGGGAGACGGCAAAAGAAACGGCCTGCAAATCAAATTTACGGAATGTGGGATTGGCTATGCTAATATACCTCGATGACTACGACCGCAAACTGCCTAATACGCGTAATTCCAACGGATTTCTGTGGTACGAGGCAGACGGCATTACTCTGCGAAAACCTGGTTCCAGCGACACTTATTGGGGTATTTACTACAAACAGTATCTGAAAGAGACGAAAATCTTTGGCTGTCCGAGCTTACAACGTGTTCCCAGACTGATATATGATGTTCCCGACCCTTCTGTAGCAATTCAGCACGCGGCGTTTGGTCTGAATCATCATGAGAGGGCCAGGGGCCTGAATACGGAGACGGTACGACCTCATTCCGAATTCATTTTTTGTACCGACCACTCCGAACCAAGACCGGAATGTGGTACCAGCGATGGGTTTCATAATAATGACACACCTGGCGCTATGAATCTAACGCACTATCGCAGAAGCCTGGGGGGCAGTCGTTGGTTCAGCTATCGGCAAATCTTCAGACATAATATCAGAGCTCATGAAGATGAGAGAACTGAGGGGCGATCTAACATCCTGTGGCTGGACGGACACGTTAGCCCCCTGGAAGAGACTACAGGAGACAATGTGCCAAGCAGGTGGTATACAGGCGTGAGGAAAAATTGAGAGTTTGGCTAGGCTACGGATTGATTTGTCTGCATAGCTGCTGGTGAGTTTCTCGTTCTCCAAACCTCGCTTTTACGCATCAACTCATCAACACATCCACCCATCGACCATCGCTTGTCCGCTGTAGCTTTAGCGAAGGCGGAAGCATCAAAAATTGAGTATCGAGCATCGAGCATCGAAGAAATTATTTGACTTTTCCCTCCTTTTTCGTTATTTTACTCCGTGAGATACGCTTCAGGAGCCGCGAGATTTGCTCTTCTGCACTTATTCTCTTGACTTCTCTGCGTCAATCCGTGTCTACAAAGTCCGTGTCAGTCAGGGTTTTGGAAAGTTTAGATACGCAAATTCGCCGAAAAGCTGCTTCGCTTTGCGGTCATAAGCAAGCGCAGCTTTGACCTCATCATCAAATCGGCCGAGATGCTCGCGTTTGCCTTTACAGCATATCGCAACCTCCCATTTTTTGGACATCTTATGAAACGATATACCTTTATATCTCGATGAGCAGTTGCGGTTTGGCCGTCTGTTGTAGGTATTTTGAGAATGTGTACACAGACGCAGATTACTCTTACGGTTATTCAATCCGTTCCCGTCTATATGGTCAACTAAAAGGCCTTCCGGAGCCCTTATAATTTCACGGTGCATAGCAATCATTTTATGGCCCTCACTTCGAAAGGCATAAAAACCGCCTTTATTATTCTGACAGTTCCATTTATATTTGGCGAGCCATTCGTAATCGTCGGCGTCAACGATTGCGAATTTACCCTGTGTTAACGGTATGAATCTTACGTCCTCGCTGTCAGGCGGTGGGGGTTGGGCCCGATGTGAGGTTTTCCGGCGGGCCTGGAAATTGCGACAGCAGTCATCAGGCTCGGTACGGATTAACTTGCCGGGACAATCTGGTTTGTTGGTGCAGACCAGGACCGGGCCGGTGAAACCGGTCGGCTGAACAGCGAAGATACAATGTTGACAGCTTTTCGTTTTCAAAAGTTGTAAGTTATTGGGTTGCTTTACCCTCGTCCGGTTTATACATTGTTCTGAGCCTTTCTTCGCTCAGTATCAGGCGGATTGAATCTCATCCCCCAATAATCAATAGTCAATTAGCAATTAGCTCCCCCCATAATTAGACGAACCTGCGTATTTGTGTCGAAAAATCCGTGATATTGGGTGTCCGCTTTTGAGGTAAAAGCTTGTTGACAAAGCAGTTAAAAATTTTTTAAAAATTTCGATTTTTGCTTCTACCCCCCTGCGTATTTGATTGAAAATCAGCCCCATCCCGGTCATTGCGAATCCCGCACCAATTAGGCGTGAGCCTAAGCTCAATTGGTGAGGTGCGTGGCAATCTCACGGCTCATTTAGCTAATTAACCAAAACCACTGCACAAATGATTGAAATTCGCTGCCAGCTAAAATGAGAACATTGATTGGGACCTGCTGACAAGTTACAATGTATCGTCGTTTTTAAGTGTGTGCATTGGCCGGTGTATGAGGAGCAAACCAGGATGAATGAATCCGGATTTCCCCTATGGAGTAGTACCGCAAATCGCAAATGTGATAGTATGGTGCTTGTGGAGGCCATTCAAGCCGGTTTTCGTTATCCTGCATTGGCCAATCTCGTAGAATAATGAATCCAAATGTTATTGAATATACGTAGCGAGTTATGTGGGAAATGTCGGTCTACTAAGGGCTAACAAGAAGAAAGGGAACTGCTATGCAAACAGATATTAATAGAAGAGAGCTGCTGAAATTATTGGCGGCGGGCGGTGCCGCATACTTCGGAGGTCGGAGCATTCTTGCGTTCGGTGCAAGGCCGCACAAAATCAAGCTTGTAAGCCCCGGATGCAGAAGGTCAAGAGTAAAGGTCGCCAAAATCTACCTGGGAATCCCGGAGAGCCACTATCCTAATCCCGATTTAAATTTGAAAAAGGAAGTACGTTTTTACGAATCAAATTTCACAAAACTGAAAGACGAATTAGCAGATGTTGACTTTGTGGTGAATGAATTGATATCCTCTGTGGATCAGCTTCATCGCTTTAAGGAAACGTTGAAGGACGTAGATGGTATCCTCGCAATTCATCTGACACTTTGGATTATGCCGATTCTAAACGCAATCCTGCGCCTTGGACACCCAACAATCGTTTTCTCAGCTCCATATTCCGGACATGAATGGCACACCCTCAGCGCCATTTACAAGCAAAAGCAAGGTCAAAATCTCGAATGCCTTCTTACCAGTGACTACGGACAACTGGCCGCTGCAGTAAGGCCTTTCCGAGCTATCCATCATTTGAGAGAAGCCAAGATTCTTAATATTACCACTCAATCATTCGATGAGTATGCACAGGATATAAAAAGCAAATTTGGGACAGAGATCAAGCGGATTGAGCTGCCACGGGTGCTCGATGCTTACAATACCGTCAGCGGCAGCGAGGCAGAAGCAGAAGCTGAGCTTTGGATAAAAGGAGCTGCGGAAGTTGTGGAACCGTCGAGACAAGAAATAATCAAGTCGTGCAGACTTGCACTGGCCTTTGAAAAGCTGCTGAATCAGGAAGATGCAACCGTAATGACAGCCGACTGCTATGGCAGTATGTACGAGCCACTCTGCCGCTCCTATGCCTATCCCTGTATGGGGTTCACCAGGCTCAATAACATGGGACTGGGCGGCATCTGTCAATCCGACCTGCCCTGTGCAATGACACACATACTTTTTCAAGGATTGTCAGGAAGACCCGGTTTTGTCAGCAATCCCGGCTTTGACTTTTCTAAAAACAGCGCTGTTCTGATTCACTGCATGGGCACGCCAAAGATGGATGGTCCAAATGGCCCGGCCGCTCCGTATAAGCTGCGCAGCGTTATGGAACGCCGCGAAGGGGCCGTCCCACAGGTAAAAATGCGCATCATCCAGAAAGTTACTCAGGCTGTGTTGGTCGGAACATCAACCTTACTATACTTCACCGGTCAAATTGTAGATACCCCTGAGACAGACAGAGGCTGCCGGACTAAAATCATCGTTGAGGTGGATGGCGATGCTGAGAAACTCTGGAAAAACTGGTCAAATGGCATACACCGCGTGTCATGTTACGGAGACATAACTCGGCAGCTCCGACATTTCTGCAGATTCAAACAAATAGATATGATAAATGAAGCCTGAGAGTCTTTATGTGCTAAAAAGGAGCAAGGACGAAAGAACTTCTGGAGTGAATTGGCTGCAATAGTGTATCGCAAGGCAGTAGAATTTTAGCCAGCCCGGAGATATATTGTGGAAGGCTTTGAGTTTCGACGCATTTCGGAAAACGAGAAGGAACAGGCATATTTCATGATTTGCCGGAGGACCGAATGGTTACATTCCAGGAAAATCAGTGGCTGGAGCGAGCCTTTATCGCGCGAGGAGTTTGACAGGCGGCAACGCAACGGAAGCAACTTTGGGCTGTTTAAAGGCGGACGATTGGCGGTTTTTCTCTCATTGCTGAAAGCCAGACTGCCTTACTGGGACAACGAAACGAATCGGACGGAAGTATGGTGGCTGACAACCCTGACGACGGCTATTGACTTCTCCGGCCAAAAACTCGGAGAAATGGCAGTGAAGAAGGCTGTAGAATACTTGAGGCAAAACGGACAAAAAAGCCTTTATCTCGACTGTCTCAAAGGAGATGGTTTCCTGCCGGATTATTATGAAAAACTCGGATTCAATGTTGTAATTGAGAAAGACATAATTTTTCCGAAATGCGGCCTATCACACATGGTCTTAATGAAACAGCCTCTTTGAGGGCCGGCTCACGTTCCACGAATAGATCATGGAAAATTCGCTTCTCTGAACTTCCCCAACCACTGTCCTTGAAACTCCGGTTTAGGAGTCTGTCCCTTCACTTGCCTCCCGTTTTGCATTTTTGTAATTTGAACATTTGAATTTGTTTCGAATTTCGGAACTTGTCCTGAGCACGGTCGAAGGATTTGGATATTTGTGCTTTCTCGCTCGGGTCACGAGCCACGAATTTTTCCCTTGTGCCCTTATGGCTTATGCTTTTATGCCTTGTGCACTTTTTCTCCCTTTGTGTCTTAGTGGCAAAAAAATCCTGTTATCCTGTCTAAAAACTCCCTTCTCCCTTCTGCCCTCATTTCGATATTCCTTGTTTGATATTCGATATTCCCTTTTCCCCATCCTCTGTCTTGCGTCTTCTGTCTCCTGTATTCTGTCTTCTGTTTTCTCTCAGTTCCCTATGCTCTCTGTGGCTATGGAAAATAAAGGTTAGAGAGAAACCTATGAAAATACTTTGAAAATACGCAATGGATTTTGTAATCTAATAAAATAAGAATTGATTGTGGGTATTTAACGACATGGGTGAAGGTAAATTAAAAACCGCGATTCTTGGTCTTAATGAGGGCGGCCAGCTTTTACTCAAGGTGGCCTCCCAAATAGATTGTTTGCAAATTCGGGCTGTTGCTGACAGAGATGTCAATGTTGCCGAAAGATTCGCCGCAGAATACGAATGTGTTGCCTTCGATGATTACAGACAGTTGATAATACAAAATCAGCTCGATTGTCTGTTGGTTGCAGCCGGTATGCACAGTTGCGATGAGTACGTGCGGATGGCAATGAAAAAAAAATTCAATATACTTAAGCTGGCACCGGCGGCGAGGAATTTTGAAGAGGCGGCCGAGTTTGTCCGCCTGGGCGAAGACGAAAATATACAATTTGCCATTGCCAATCCCGGCCGGTTTGCCCGCAGCTTTCTTGCTTTGCGCGAGTATCTGCAGGAAAGCCAGATTGAGCAGGTTTTTCTCATAAGTGTTTTCTGCAGTGTTGGCGACCAGAAGCATCCCGGCTGGCAGAATGACCCGAAGCTGGCCGGCGGTGGAGTGCTGTTACACAATTGTTACCAGGTAATTGATCAAATATTGTTAAATTTCGGCATACCGCAGCAAGTCTATTCATTGAATACCAACCAGGCCCAGGACAAACAGCAGCGACTTTATTTGACGGAAGATACCGCCGTCGTAACGATGAAATTTTCCGACACCTTTATCGGCAACCTTATAGCGTCTCGGCGAGCGGGGATTGGTCGAAAACAGGAATTGTTGAAGGTGTACGGGAAAGATAAAATTCTAACAGTTACTGACAAGCGGCTGATGGTCAGCGATGGTCTCGGACAGGTCAGCGAGGAATTTGAATACGATGAAGATGAGCTTGTTTGTATGACAGAACTGCTGAAGAATTTTGCTCTGAGTATATTATCGCCCGATAAAAACAAGCTTTGCAGTAGTGGCAGAGAGAATCTACAGGATATGGCCGTCATTGAATCAGCGTATCTTTCGGCTCGCACGTCTATGCCGGAGGAACCGGCCAGAGTTCTGCAGAGGGCATCCCAGCGTGGCGGCAAGGCGACAGGTATTTAGCTGGCCGATAAATAATAAAATAAGCGTTTGACAAATAATAAGGTAAGTAATAAGTTAATAGTGTAAATTGCTAACCAAACTGTTGGCTGTTATTTTGGAGGTTCTAGTATGAAAAATACAGTCTATGCTATCGTCATCGTAGTTTGCTTTGTAGCGGCTGGAATAATAGCCTATAAGTACATTTTCACTTCTGGTAGCGGTGGCGGCATTGACGATATTCCGGCCGAGGAGAAGACGTGGGTCAAATGCAACAACCCTGACTGTAAAGCCGAGTATCAGATGGGGTTGAGGGAGTACCACAAATTTATACAGGCGAACATGGACCCTATGGCGATGGCTCCGCCGCCGTTGATTTGTAAAAAGTGCGGGAAAGCAAGTGTTTTCAGAGCTGAAAAATGTGGTAATCCCGATTGTGGCATCGTCTTTTTCATCGGTAGTGTTCCTAACGATTTTCCGGACCGCTGTCCCAAATGCGGCCGCAGCGAAGACGAAGAGAAAAGAGAGGCAAGAAAGAGGCAAAAGGAAGCTGCCAAGACCGAGTAATGAGCGCAGCGGACCCAGGAGCAGAGATGTTGAGCTGCTGAACGTATCTTAAGCCCGTGCAAGTTGCCGGTGGTGCTTCGGCGTTATCCGTTTGCTTTGCTCAAGGGCGTCTCACAGTCAGGTACAACAATCCGAATAAGCAATTTTGTCAAGCCCGACTTTGATTTGAGGAGGGCTTTTTTTGCGCAGAGCTAATCCCACACCTATTGGGGAACGCAGGCAGGGGTCTAAGCTCAATAGATGCGGGATTATTCGCAGTTGAAGATTTGCTGCTTGTAATCGTTTAACTGTTCAAGAACATTGCTGTGGTAATGTTCTTTTACGATTTTCAAACCTTCGAGGTTAGAATACTTTATTTGAGCACTTTGCCTCAAATATGCTATACTGTTTTTGAGTTTTCTGTTTAGTACAAAATGAGAAAGAGCTCGATGAGAAAACACCTTGAAAAATGTTCAATGTTAGTGTTTGTGCTGCTGATAGTAATTGTTCTTTTGGGTGACGAGTGCCTCGCAAAGAGGGGCGATTATCTATCTCCAATTTCTGTTGTTGCCGATTGCGATGGGAAGGTTCTTTATGTTGCCGAGGCCACTGCCGATCAGGTTGCGGTTTTTGATATCATGTCCGGCAAGGTTACCAAGGCGATATCCGTTGGGGAGAATCCTGCCGGTCTTGCGATTTCTGCCGACGGGAGGGAGCTTTATGTGACCTGTGCGGTGCCTGCAGGTAAGGTGCAGTTGATTGACGTTCGTGGCGGCAGGGTGTCTGACAATATCGCCGTGGGCCATACTCCTGTTTCGGTTGTTGCCGGCCCGGACGGAAAGATGCTTTTTGTCTGTAATCAGTTCAACAACAACATCGGCGTTATCGACCTTGGGTCAAAGAAGCAGACCGCTACGATTACGGTGACTCGTGAACCCGTTGCTGCTGCGATTACGCCGGACGGCAAATTCCTGTTTGTAGCCAATCATCTTCCCGCCGGCGCCGCCGACGCCGATTATGTTGCTTCGGTTGTCTCGGTCATCGAGATATCAGCAAAGAAGGTCATTACGAATATCGAAATGCCCGACGGCAGTGTGAACCTTCGCGGGATAACCATCTCGCCGGACGGCAAGAACGCTTATGTGACGCATATCCTTGCCCGTTATCAGTTTCCGGTGACGTACCTTGAACGCGGCTGGGTAAATACAAATGCCATGACGATCATCGATGTACCGGGGCGTAAGTTCGTTAATACCGTGCTGGTTGATGACGTTGACCTTGGTGCGGCCAACCCGTATAGCGTTGCCTGTACGGCTGACGGCAAGAATATCCTGATAACCCATGCCGGCACATATGAGCTAAGCGTAATTGATCGCGAAGGGCTCCATTCGCGGTTGCCCCCGGCGCTGACGGCCAGAAGCTTCACGTCTGAAATCCATTCAAAAGGCGGTAGGAAGCTCTATGATGCCTCGTATTCCGCAGACGATATACCGAATGATCTTACATTTTTGGTTGGCATTCGTCGCAGATTGAAACTGGCCGGTATCGGGCCCCGCGGCCTGGCTGTCATCGGCACAAAAGTATATGCAGCAGAGTATTTCACAGACAGTATCGGCGTAGTAGATATCGACCCAAATACTCTGCCCGGAGCCAAATCGATACCGCTCGGTAAAAGCAAACCCGTGACATTTGCTCGCAAGGGTGAGGTCCTCTTCAACGATGCTTCGCTTTCCTTTCAGAAGTGGAATAGTTGCACGAGCTGCCATACGGGCGATGGACGTGCAAGTGCGCTGAATTGGGACCTGCTAAACGATGGAGTAGCCAATCCGAAGAATACCAAGAGTCTGCTCCTGGCACATAAGACTCCGCCTGCGATGATTACCGGAGTTCGTGCAAATGCAGAAGTTGCAGTCCGCAGCGGCATTCGCTACATCCAGTTTGCGGATACTACTGAAAGGAAAGCACAAGCCATCGATGAGTACCTGAAGTCTCTTAGGCCAATTGTCAGTCCGTATCTTGTCGGCGGCAAGTTGAGCAAGGCAGCTAAAAATGGCCAAAAACTCTTTAAGAAAGCGGAATGCACGCGGTGTCATGTGGGGCCGCTTTATACCAACATGGGCAAATACGACGTCGGCACGGGCACGGACGAAGAAGACTATATGGAGTTTGATACGCCCACGCTCGTGGAAGTATGGCGAACAGCCCCATATCTGCATGACGGAAGGGCCGTGACAATCAAAGAAGTTTTGACGAAGTTCAACAAAGACGACCAGCACGGCAAGACCTCGAAACTCAGCGAAGAAGAAATTGCCGACTTAGCCGAATACATCCTGACACGGTAAAATCAGGCCGTGTTACCAGCCGGTGGCAATAGATAGCAAAATGGGAACACAAGAACACCCCCAACAAGCCTTCGACGAACTCAGGCCAGGGTTTGAGGGTGCCACCCAACGTTCAATTAATAACGCAAAGCTCAGTAAGAAAAGGAAGTTGGTGACGATGCTGAAAAGACTGCCTCATCATGAGGACTATGAGATATGTGGTTTAATCGTTTAAGTGTTCAAGAACATTGCTGTGGTAATCTTGTTTTCCGATTTTTAATCCTTGGGGGTTTTTGTACCTTGTTTCAATCCTTGCCGTTAATGATATTATCCGATTTTCAGGAGATGGGTGGGTTGAAAGGAATTCAATCGGCCTAATGTTGTGCTGCTCTTGCAGCATCTGCATAGTCTCAACCATTCCGTAAGGGTTGTAGCCTGCTGCTATGGTGTAATCCAGGCCGGCCAAATCCGCCTGCCGCTCATCCTCTCTACTATATTTAAGGCTAATAAGCTGCCATGCTATCTGTGCTGCCCTGATAGCACCCTCCGATGTCTGTTTAGGAAGGGCACCGGCTGCGCCCAAGCCAAGAAGCAAAAGGGACAGCCCCTGCTGGCGGCTCATAGCTGCTGTGCTGTGTCGGGCAACCACATGGGTTATCTCGTGCCCCAGTAAGGCGGCCAGTTGGGCTTCGGTTGTCAGTTTCTCAAGCATACCCTTTGTGATAAAAATATATCCACCAGGCAGGGCACAGGCATTAACCGATTTGTGCTTCACAGCGGTAAAGTGATATTGCCAATTCGGTTTATGACAAACCCGGGCGATTTTTTGGCCGACACTGTCAATATAGTTTTGTAAGCTCTGATTGGCGATTCTGCCGCCCAGTTGCTTTTCAATCTCAGGGGCGTATTGGCGACCTATCTCAATATCCTGCTTTTCAGAAAAAAGCATGAGCTCTTGTTCGCCGGTTATGGGGTTGACGGCACAGCCGGCGCCGAGGTAAAAGACGAGGCCTAATATTAGCAGCAAAAATTTTTGAGACATAATTATGTCCGCAATTACGAAAAGTTCTGTTTGAAAATCTCGACCATATCTATTATAAAGTTTGTTTATTTTGCATGGTAACAAAAACTATGGCCGAGCAAAAATTCTGTCGAGACTGTACGCAAAACAGGGATTGCCGAAAGGCTTACAACCAATTGGGGAGCACCGAAGGCCCTTCAGTCGTAGTCAAAGTTCTTGTTGCTTTCTTGCTGCCGGTAGTGGTTTTTATCGGCTCTTTGGCAGCATTTGGAAAAGTTTTAGCCAAAGCGGTAGATTCCAAAGAGCTGCAAACGGTCCTTAGCTTTCTTATAGCAATGTTGGTGACTTTTGTTTGCATATTGATTATAAAAGCGATAAATAGATGCGTTGTAAAAAGATAAATAATTTCGATATTTCTTAAATATGAGAATTGATACTAAAGGCAGATTTTCTTTTCCTGGTGGGACGCACCCTCCGGAAAAAAAGGACCTTACCCGTGAGAGGGAAATCCAGCCGGGACCTGCGGTCAAAGAAGTTGCGGTGATGCTCAGCCAGCATACCGGTGCTGTCTGCCGGCCGCTGGTGAGAAAAGGAAACATGGTCCAGGCGGGACAGAAGATCGGCGATTCCGATGCGTACGTTTCAGCACCCGTTCATTCGCCCATTACCGGCAAGGTAAAAGAAATCGGGCTACGTTCCCACGCGGTCTTAGGCCGAAGCGAGGCGATAGTTATAGAGGCATACGAGTACAGTCCGACAAGGCGGTCATACTTTAGATTAAAGGATGATTTCAATGTGAAGGACTATTCGGCGGAACAGATATGCGAAGCAGTCCGTCAGGCGGGTATCGTCGGTATGGGTGGGGCGGGGTTCCCGACCAGGGTGAAGATAGAACCGAACCCGCGACTTCCGAAAGAGATAATGATTGTCAACGGATGTGAGTGCGAGCCGTATATCACCTGTGACTATCGGATTATGCTCGAATGGACAAAGCAAATAATGGCAGGAATTAAACTTGCGAGAAGGGCATCGGGCTGTTCACGGGTGTTTATCGGTATCGAAGATAATAAGCCTGAAGCGATAGAGGTTATGGCTGCGGCGCTTGAGACTTCGAGGAACGGTGAGAATATTGAAGTTGTGCCGGTCAAAACAAAATATCCACAGGGTGGTGAGAGGCAGCTCATAAAAGCGATTCTAAGAAAAGATGTCCCTACGGGTGGCATACCGCCAATGATTGGGGTGGTAGTGCTTAACGTTGCGACAGTAGCGGCGATTGCTGAAGCTGTCGTCTCCAATTTACCGCTGACTCATAGGGTTGTAACCGTTACCGGAGAAGCCATCGCCAAGCCTGGCAATTACTATGTCCCGATAGGAACGTCGGTCGAGGACTTAATAGAATTCTGTGGAGGAGTTACTCAAAAGTCTGCAAAGGTAGTTCTTGGCGGGCCAATGATGGGAATAGCAATTGCAGATTTGAAGACGCCGATTACGAAAACGGCCGGCGCCATAACTATATTAACGAAAGAGCAAATAGGCAGGGCTAAATTTGCAAGACGACAGACGCCCTGTATTCGCTGCGGAAGGTGCCTGGAAGTCTGCCCTGAGCATTTGAACCCGACGAAAATCGCTCATGCGGTAAAATATAATCTTTTAGATGTGGCAGAGAGCTATTATATCAGTGCCTGTACGGAGTGCGGCTGCTGTAGCTATGTCTGCCCGGCTAACATTGAAATCACCGGATATATCAAAACAGGCAAAATTTTTCTTGCCCGGCAAAGGAAAAAGATAATGGGATAATATTCGTCGTGCGTAATGTATGATGAGTCGTGCGTTACGCAATGCGAGATAGGAGAAAATGCTCAGAGACATACGAGTTTCTTGTTCGCCGCATATTAGTGGACCGCTTTCGACCCGCAGCGTAATGATAGACGTTATAATTGGCTTGGTGCCGGCTATGGCGGCGGCCGGCTACTATTTCCGCATCCACGCGCTTATTCTTGTTCCTACCTGCGTTATTTGTTCAGTAGCGACTGAGTGGCTTTGCAATCTGATTCGCAAAAAATCCAGCTCGCTCGATGACTTCAGTGCTGTCGTTACCGGCATAATCCTTGCGTTGTCACTTTCACCGAGTCTGCCTGTCTGGGCGGCGGTTATCGGCAGTGTTTTTTCCATCGCAATCGGCAAAATGGTTTTTGGCGGACTCGGCGCCAACGTCTTCAATCCTGCTATGGTCGGCAGAGCATTTCTGACAGTTTCGTTCGGTGGATTGATGACAAGCTGGACGGTCCCGGCCACAATTGATGCCAAAATGCCCAAAATTGCACCTGAAAACATAGTCAGTGCAAGGACGCAGGCGACACCATTGGCCTGGAGCAAAATGGCCATAAAGAACAAATTGGGGGCTAAAATCTATAACGACAAACAATTTAAGGCGACGCTCACGGGTGAGGTTGGTGGCTGTCTGGGTGAAACGAGCACAATCGCGATTTTAATAGGCGGCCTTTACTTATTGATAAGACGAACGATAAACTTTCATATCCCGTTGGCTGTTCTGGTCGCTGCCTTTGTCTTTGCGGCGATTGCTTACTTAATAGATTCAGATGCCTATGTCCAGCCGTTCTTCCACCTGAGCAGCGGCGGGCTATTGTTAGGGGCATTTTTCATTGCCACCGACCCTGTTACCGCTCCTTTGACGCGTAGAGGAATGTGGATTTTCGGGATCGGAGTAGGAACTATAACGATGCTTATAAGAATTGTCGGAGAATATCCTGAAGGTGTGATGTTTGCTGTTCTCTTGATGAATGCGGTAACGCCTTTGATTGATCGGTTTTGCAAGCGGATTCCGGCTGGAGGTAAGCCTAGTGCTTAAGATAAAACATTTTATTCAGCAGAGCTGGCTATTGATTGTGGCGTCGTTCTGCTTCGGGTTGCTGATAGCAGTAACCAACGCTGCGCTGTCCCCGAGAATAGAGCAGAACAGAATCAATAAACTTAATCGCCTAACTCGTGGGCTGCTGGTGGAGGCTGAGAACTTCATTGAGCTGGACACGGAAATAGAAATTGAGTCGATACAGGGCAAAAAAGAAAAAGTTACGATTTACAGGGCTGTGTCAGAGACGGGCGAATGTGTTGGCTGGAGTTTTAATGCCGCCGGGCCTGGTTTTGCAGACAAAATTGAACTGGTTGTCGCTGTTGATAAGGATTTTGAGAAGCTCGCAGGCTTTGACGTTTTGGCAAGCAATGAAACCCCCGGCTTTGGAGACCAGATAAAATACGATTACTTCCAAGACCAATTCAAGGGAGCACCGGCTGATGAAATTACGCTTGTGAGAACCGGTGATGCCAAGAAAATCGATTCTGAAATCGTTGCGATAAGCGGAGCGACGGTGAGCAGCGAAGCGGTCGTTGAGATAATAAATAACTCTGTAACCCAGATTAAAAATCAGATGCAAAAGCACGGGCTAATCAGCAATGACAAACAAGAGTGAAGCTAATGCTGGGCTTTATAAAGAAACGCTTCTGGCTGGATTGTGGCGTGAGAATCCGGTCTTTCGGCTACTATTAGGGATGTGTCCGACGTTGGCGGTTACCGCTGCGGTCAAGCCGGCCTTGACTATGGGGCTTTGCGTCATCTTTGTGCTTGTCTGCAGCAACATTGTGGTAAGTCTGATGCGTAACCTTCTCAAGCCGCATCTGCGAATCCTGATGTTTACACTGACAATATCAACGTTTGTAACCATAGCTGATTTATTCTTGAAGGCGTTTTACCCGCGGATGAGTGAGATACTCGGTCCATACGTGCCGCTTATCATTGTCAACTGCATTATTATTTGCCGGGCTGAGGCATGTGCCAGCAAGAATCGCCTTATAGTTAGTATCATCGATGCGCTGGGCATGGGTGCTGGCTTTACGCTTGCGTTGTGTGTCTTAGCTGGTGTTCGGGAGCTTTTATCGACAGGCAAAATAGTCGAGATGAAGGTAATGCCAGATGCGTTTGTTCCGTGGGCTGCGATGAGTATGCCGGTAGGAGCATTTATAACGTTAGGGCTGTTGCTAGCGCTGGTGAACGGACTTACCAGGAGCCGAAGTTAACAGGCAAGATCTATGGATACGCTTAACATTTTAATTATGGGCTTTATAGCCATCGTTGTCGTTAACAACCTCGTGTTTACGAAGTTTCTCGGTATCTGTCCCTATCTCGGCGTATCCCGCAGAATCGATATGGCTTTTGGTATGGGTATGGCAGTAACATTTGTTGTTACGCTCAGCGGGACACTAACCTGGCTGATTGACCATTTAATTCTGATGGGCACGCCATTGGAAGTTACACGATATGTCTGCTTTATATTAGTTATCGCCGGTGCCGTCCAACTGGTGGAAATGTATGTGCGAAAGTTTTTCCCCGGTTTGTATGAGAGCTTCGGGATATTTTTGCCGCTGATTACAACGAATTGTGCGATTTTAGGATTGTGTTTGTTTATAAATCTTTGGGGCATCGACAATCTGCTGGAAGCGGTGGTTCTTAGCTTCGGTGCGGGCATCGGTTTTACGATTGCCATTTGCATTATGGCTGGTATTCGCGAAAATCTTAATCTGGCTGACGTGCCGGAGTGCCTTAAGGGTGCACCGATTACCCTGATTACCGCGGGCATCCTCGCTCTGGCCTTTATGGGTTTTGCAGGAATGATAAGATAAGTGTATGTGATGCTCGATACTCGATGCGTGATATTTATGGGTTGTGAATTTGTTCAGGCGTGAACGCGATTATGGATATGAACATATAGGTGTTTAGGAAAGATGATTTTAGCTGAAATGCTGGAATTGTGGAATAGTGCGTGGCCTGCCGGGCTTACAATGTTAGGCATAGGCAGCGGCTTTGCAGTGGTGCTTTTGATCGCGAGCGCAAAGCTAAAGGTCGAGGTTGACCCGAAGGTACAACAAATCCACGAGGCCCTGCCTAACCTCGACTGCGGCGGCTGTGGTTTCGCCGGCTGCGGTCAGTATGCAAAAGCCGTTATGAAAAGTCCCGAACTGCTTGGTAGATGCGCACCCGGCGGCCCAGAAACATCGGCGAAAATCGCGAATATATTAAGTCTGCAAGTTAGCGATTCAGGCCCGCAGCAAAGACCAATCGTGCGCTGCCATGCGCACAGCGGCGACAAAACCTACTATGCGAAATACCAAGGCATACAAACCTGTATTGCCGCAAATGCTTTGGCGAATGTGCAGGCCTGCGCGTTCGGGTGCGTAGGCTTTGGCGACTGTATACGAGCGTGTAAGTTTGATGCTCTGAGCATTGTTGACGGGCTGGCCGTTGTTGACTATAAGAAGTGCACCGGCTGCACCGCCTGCTCAAAAGCCTGCCCGCGCAATCTAATCGAAATGGTTCCCTTTCATCACGAGAATATGATGATTGTTGCCTGCAGCAGTAAAGAGACCGGCAAAAGCACACGGACAATGTGCCAGGTCGGTTGTATAGGTTGCGGGCTGTGTGCCAAACAGACGGAGGTGTTCCTGGTTGAGGATAATTTGGCCCGCGTAGATTACGGGAATTACGAGCCCACCGAACAGACTGAAACCGCTGTGAGCAAGTGCCCGACCAAGGTGATTATATACGTTGGCGCGACTGCTGAGACTACGAAACAACCGGTAGAAGAGGCTGTGAGCTCTTGACTTGCAGCAGAGTGAAGGAAATTAGTTTATAATGGTTTTGTCTTGAGAAGTCCGTAAGGGGACTTTCTTTTGTTTTTGAGGGATGGGTTTTGTTAAAGGCCACTATACAAAAGAAAAGTCGGTTTTTAGAAGGCGGTCTTTTTTATGAGGCGGCCGGTTTTCAGTAGTCTTTGAAGCTTCTCATCCATTCTGGCCAGTCTTGGGGCTGGACGCTGCCGACTGTGGTCCATGGGCCGGCGGTGTCGTACTCGCGATGCCACTTAAAGGTCCATAACTGCTTAAGTCCGACCTTTCTAACAGTCCAGTCCATAAAGAGGATGTTTACGAAACCATCATGGCGGTTGACGCAGAAACGCCTCATTTCATCAATACTTCCACCCTGTCCCTGCACCCAGAACTGGCCGTCAAATTCCGGGGGTGTATCCTCCGGCCATACGGTGGCACCTGTTATAGCGCAATCCAAAAACACCGGTATGTTACCTGTGCCTGTAACGTTGGGGGTCCTCCAGAGATATGCGGGCACGCGTCTGCCTTCGGTGTTCGTTCCCTGTGGATTCAGTATCCATTGATTTATCCCGAGGCTGCCGGAAAGGATTTTGCCTGTGTTATCCGTCCACGACCAGGCTCCAAATGGAGCTCGGCCTCCTTCACTGTAAAGTTTCGTCGCCGTTGGGCAAAGGCATATCTTTGGGTCCGTGTAGTAGTCCCGCACCTCTTGCTGCCATACCCAGACCCTCCCAGGAAAATAGCCATTGTTATCTTCGGTGTACATCGCCCAGATAAGGCTCCATTGCTTGAGGTTCGACTGGCAGGCGACGGCCTTTGCCTGTTTCTTAAGCCGCTGCAAGGCCGGCATCAATATAGCCATTAGTAGCGCAATGATGGCAATCACCACTAAAAGCTCTATGAAGGTAAATCCCGTTAGAAATCCCGCCCGAATCTGGGGCACTTTGCGAATTCGCCTTAATTGTAACGGAGTAAAAGCTTCCTGTAAGGGCGGCACTTGATTGCATTGCTTGTGCATCACGATGTTTTTCTCCTGCAATCTTAAAATGCAAGCTTCTTTGAAAATCATCGGCATCGAGCACATAGTCGAGTGCCAGAAAGAACTCAAATCCCTGCTTAGCCGGGTAGAAATTCGATTTATCAACGCTCCGGTGTATAATCCAATTTGCCCCATATACCCCTCTGCACCCATTCCAAATCCTTATTGCCCGGGTGAGAGACACTGGCATAGTCGGGGTTCACATTCTCGTAGGGAGGTCGGAGCTCGGCAAGCTCCATCGTGCGCTTGTCAGTCCACTTATGGTACGTAGCGTG
>Ga0209636_10002532_pt1 | contig 18641 bp, 19 predicted proteins | sample DeeMarSWOR152_54_FD_187464 | JGI IMG/M metagenome (GOLD analysis project Ga0209636, IMG submission 187464) | Marine sediment microbial communities from White Oak River estuary, North Carolina - WOR-1-52-54 (SPAdes) (version 2) | ecosystem: Environmental > Aquatic > Marine > Intertidal zone >... | reverse complement strand
ATTCGCTCAAATTAGCTGAGTTGTTTTATTTGATGTATTCTCTTCCCAAGCCCATTATTGCCCGAGTAAATGGGGCAGCGATAGGCGGAGGAACTGGTCTGGTGGCAGTATGTGACATTGCCATTGCCACCGAAAATGCAAAGTTCAGCTTAAGTGAAGTGAAGCTGGGGTTAGTGCCGGCATGTATCTCTCCCTATGTGATTCGCAAGGTGGGTGAAGGAAGATGCAGAGAATTTTTCCTTACAGGAGAAAGATTAACGGCTAAAAGAGCCCTAGAATCAGGTCTGGTGAATAATGTGGTGCCTTTTGAAGGATTGGATCAGGCAGTACAGGAAAAAGTAGACCAGCTCATATCCAGCGGTCCCAAAGCACTGGCAATGTGCAAAGAGCTCCTAAAGAATGTACCAGGTATGGATTTTGAAACAGCCAAAGCTTATACAGCAGATATGATAGCGAGAATGCGAATTGGTGATGAAGGACAGGAAGGCATGAGCGCCTTTTTAGAAAAAAGAAAACCGAAGTGGACACAGTGATATACACGTAAGGACAGGGCTTGCCTCGCACTGAATCCCGCCTTTGGCGGGATGAAGTGTCCCTGTCCCAATAAAGGACAGTTGTAGCGTCCGACGTTTCTGTCGGACGTTCCAAAGTATGCTCGCCCGACACAAAAATCGGGCGCTACGAAGAGCAGGCTTCTCGATGTTAAGAAAGTCGCACAATGATAAATTAAGCCTTAAGAAATACAAAACCTTCGGAAAATCTCGTTCGGTTAGATTGAGGGAATTCAATTACAGTTTGCCCTATGCCTATTTTGTAACGGTAAGATGCTTTGAAGGTAGAGACTTTTTTAAGGATCAGCAATTGGCTCAAGAGGTAGCAAATTGTTTACTTGAGTTAAAATCAAAATCTAAGACTAAAATATTTGCCTATTGTTTAATGCCCGATCATTTACATTTGCTTCTCACTCCGAGTGAAAACCAAGCAAGTGTTCCGAAGTTTATGCAGATTTTTAAAGGTAAAACAACTCACATCTTTTGGAAGTATGGATTTAAAGGTAGGTTGTGGCAGAAGAGCTATCATGATCACATAATGCGTTCTTATGAAAACATGCATGAAACAGCAAAATACATTTTGAACAACCCGGTCAGAAAAGAAATAGTTGTAGAGTTTTCTGAATACCCATTTTCTGGAATAGTAGACGAATTACCTATGGTTTGACCTACGCCCGACACGATGGTCGGGCGCTACGAAGGTTACATCGCTCGAGGCTTTCATTAAGACCGCAAATGTTGTAGCGTCCGACGTTTCTGTCGGACGTTCAAAGGCTGAACAAGTACGATTTTAATAAATGATAAAGAAGATTCTGATAGCCAACCGGGGGGAGATTGCGGTTAGGGTGATAAATGCCTGCCGGGAGATGTCTGTTCCCACGGTGGCAGTTTATTCAACCGCAGATAGAAAATCTCTGCATGTGCAGATGGCGGATGAGGCGATTTGTATTGGAGAACCACCACCCTTGGAAAGCTATCTGAATATAGATAAGATCATTGCGGTTGCTAAGCAAACCGGTGCGGATGCTATTCATCCCGGATATGGATTCTTAGCGGAAAATTCTGATTTTTCCGCCAGATGTGAACAAGAAGGGCTCATCTTCATTGGGCCCAATTCTAAAGCGTTGCGACTTGTCGGGGATAAGGTGGCGTCACGTGAGACCATGACCAAAGCGAAGATACCCATAATTCCAGGAATGATGACCAAAAGGGCGGAGATGAAGGAATTCAAGGAGGCAGCAGAGAGTATCGGCTATCCAGTGATGATCAAAGCCTCGGCAGGTGGGGGAGGGAAAGGGATGCGAATTATTTATTCTCCTAAGGAATTAGAAAAAGGTATTGAAGCCGGAATGCGCGAAGCTAAGTCTGCTTTTGGAGATGAATCGGTATATCTTGAAAAATATATCGAGGAACCGCGGCATGTGGAGTTTCAGGTTTTGGCAGATAATTTTGGAAATGTGGTGCATTTGTTTGAAAGGGAATGTTCTATTCAGAGACGGCATCAGAAAATCGTGGAGGAAACGCCCTCCTGCGCCATCGATGACGAGCTTAGAAAGAAAATGGGTGAGGTTGCAAAAAAGGTGATCAAAATTTCAGGTTACAATAATGCAGGAACCGTTGAATTTCTTTTAGACAAAAATAAGAAATTCTACTTTCTGGAGGTAAATGCTCGAATCCAGGTAGAACATCCTATCACTGAGCTGGTCACCGGAGTGGACTTGGTGAAACAGCAGATAAAAATTGCATCAGGCGAAAAGCTAAAGCTAAAACAAGAGGAGATAAAACAAAGAGGGCATGCCATAGAGTGCAGAATCTATGCAGAAGATCCAGAAAACAATTTTTTCCCGTGTGCTGGAAAGATTCTCTTCATGAAGGAGCCAGCAGGACCTGGGGTCAGGCACGATTGCGGGATATACTCAGGCTTCGATGTCCCGGTATATTATGACCCGATCCTCTCAAAGGTCATCACCTGGGCGGAGACCAGAGAAGATGCCCGCGGGCGCATGATACTGGCTTTATCCGACTACATCATTTTAGGAATCAAAACTACTATAGGTTTTCTTTCCTCGGTCATGGGGCATCCGGAGTTTGCCGCTGGAAACACGCAAACTAACTTCATTGAAAAGAATATGTCCGATTGGGTGAGTAAAGAGAAACAAAAAAGATTTTTGAACGAAGCTTTACTGGCGGCAGCAGTTGCTTCGCAGATGAAAACGTCCGAGAAAAGACCTATGATTAAAGAAAAGGCGCCAGGCCCCTGGTTGACAGTGGGCAAGTGGAGTATTGGAGGAAATTAGAGTAGAGAGTAAAGAGTAAAGAGTAGAGAGTAAAGAGTAGAGAGTAGAGAGTAAAGAGTAGAGAGTTGAGAGCCTTAAAAGGAGCAAATCATAGGAGTGACCTTGCAAGACTATAAGAAATTAGAGATTTGGCATAAAGCAATGGATTATGCTGTTGAAATATATAAATTATCCGCTCGTTTACCTTCTATGGAAAAATATGGTCTAACCGCCCAAATCCGGCGTGCTGTTTGCTCCATTTCGCCGAACATTGCAGAAGGTGCAGGCTGTGAATCCTATAAAGAGTTCAGATTATTCTTAGAATATGCTCACAGATCCACTCATGAAGTGTTAACGATTTTGGAGTTAATAGAACGGCTCAAGCTTTGTGAAGACAAATATATTCCTGACTTATTACAAAAGGGGAAAGAAATCCGTGCAATGATTCATGCTTTTATAAAAAAGTTGTAAACTCTGAACTTTCAACTCTTAACTCTAAACTTTTTTGTCATGGATTTACAATTCAACATAGACCAAGGAACTTATAGAATAGAAGTAGATTTTAGGGACGGAAAATACTTGGTCACGATAGGAGACAGACAATACGAGATAGATTCCCAGCCGATCTCGGAGAATTGCCTCTCTCTTTTAGTCAATGAAAAGGCATACACTGTTTTCATTGTCGAGGAGGAGGGAAAAAAATACATATCTATTCAGGGTGAGCAATTCTGTGTAGAGGAGGCTAAGACTCAGGCTGAAGCCAGGTCCGTTACGGAATCTACCGCATTGAAGGGTGTTCCGACTATTGCCGCTCCTATGCCAGGAAAAATAGTAAAAATCTTGGTTGGGGAAGGGGATAAGGTTGAGAAGGGTCAAGGTCTGGTAATTGTGGAAGCCATGAAGATGGAAAATGAGATCAGATCGCCAAGTGCTGGAATTGTAGAAAAGATCAATTTCAAAGAAGGTGACCTGGTGGATGCCGCCGAGCCGATCATCGAATTAGAGTCCGAAGAGAAAGAGTGATTTCAACTAAAGGATTTCTGAGGAAAACAAGCTTTTGATATGATTATCCCCAAGGGAAGAAGACAAAAGTAAAAGAATATCTCCTCCCTCTGATGAGGATGTGGGATTTTTCCTGATTCATCCAAGCTTACATTCATTGCTCACCACGACAACTTTTCCTTTCATATAATACCCGTCCCAAACTTACGGGGCTGTCCATTAAGTTTGAATATTTTGCCTTCAAGCTCTTTTCTGATTCCAGAAGACTAAAAAGATTCCCGTGAAGATGGCAACCGCTCCTAAATATGTTAAAGTTGGTGGGATCTGTTTGAAGATCAGATAAGCCAGTATGGTAGCCCCCACAGGCTCTCCTAATATGGTGATTCCAACCAAATAGGCTTTTATATATTTCAGCGCCCAATTGTATAAGGTGTGACCGATCACGGTGGGAATAAGCCCCAGCAAAATGAACCAGAGAAAGGTCCTTGGAGGATAAGGATACAATGGTGTTCTCCAGATGATGCACAAGATTCCCAAAACCAAAGCGGAAATAAAATAGACCATAAATATGTAGCTGAAAAGAGAAAGCTTTTGCCTCACCACCCTGCCGCACATAAGATATGCTGCTGCCATGATTGCTCCAATCAAAGCTAAGACATCACCAAAAAAGTTCGCTTTTCCGACCCTAAAATCTCCCCCGCTTATGATGAAGCTGCCCAAAAGAGCTAAGAGTATAGCCGAGAGGATGGTTAAGTTTATCTTTTCTTTCAATAAAAGATGGGAAAGGATCGCTACGAATATTGGCTGGGTGGTTACCAAAACTACTGAATTGGAGATAGAGGTATAGTCCAAAGAAGTGATCCACGTAGCAAAATGAAGTCCCAGAAATATTCCTGAGAACAAGCTCACAATTAGAATTTTGCCTTTGATCTTTATAAGTTCAGGTAGAGACTTTCTTAAAGCTAAGGGGAGAATGAAGAGGGTGGCGAAGGACATGCGGTAAAAGGCAGTAGCTAAAGGAGGAGCTCCGGTCAGCTTGATAAAAATAGCTGCCCAGGAGACGGCTACTACTGCAACAAATAAAAGTAAGAGATTTTTTGTCACTTAAATCTCTGTTTTTTCGGTCGGGTCGCTAAGCAGGCTTGCCGCCAACGTAAATGTCTTTCCGCCGGGGAATGAATATCGCCAGAGAACAATTACTCAAAGGCAGTATCCAATGCTATCCTTTCAGGAATCATTCATCTTATTGAAAAAAACCTGCTTATATATATTTTCACCAGCATATTATATGCTTAGCTTCCTATATTAGCAAGCAGTTTGTAATTGATATATGGGTGAAAAGAATGGGGAGTTCTGAGTTTGGGTCACGAGGACTTTTTTCGATAAAGAGAAGAAATGGTAGCGAAGCCTTTATTGAAGAAGAAGACCATAAGTCCCATAAAGAGGAAAAGGAAATCCTTGAAGAGAAGACTTATTCCCTCCTTTTTTCCGGCGGGATCAGTGGAGAAACAACCACAGTTCAAATCCACTCCTCTAAGGACATTAACAGAGATAGCAAAAAGGAAGATGACCAGAAGGAGAGAGATCAAAAGTGAGGCACTTTCAGTGAATATCCCCAAAATCAGAAAGAGTCCAGCCAAAAGTTCAACCCAGGGGAGGGTCACAGCAAAGATATTTATTAGAAAGCTGGGCAAAATTTTGTAGTTATAAACGATTTTGGCGAACTGGTCGGGATGGGCGATCTTATCTAAGCTGGCGTAGACAAAGGTTATCCCCAATACCAATCTGAAGATGAGGACAACCCTTTTATCGGTTAATACAGTTATCAAGAATTTGAAGATTTTCATTTCTAATTCTCAGCTTCTATGGGAAAACCTGCCTTTTGCCATTCGGACCAACCGCCAAAGAAGGTTTTTACATTTTCGTATCCCATATCTCTAAGCTCGCGTGCCAATAGGAGGCTGGTCTCACATTCAGTTCCGTCACAATAGGTAATGATCTCCTTATCAAAAGGAAGCTTTGACAGAACCTGCGAAGAATATTCTTCAAACTCCTCCCACGGGAAATTGATTGCTCCTTTGATATGCCCGGATTTATAATCTTCAGGGAAGCGGGCATCCAGAAATATGGTTCCCTCGGACTGAAATCTCATCCTGGCATCTTCCAAACTGATGGCTGGGGGATCATCTTCTTGATATGAATAAGGCACCACCAGGCTATCTTGGTTAACCCTTGCATTCCAGCTTCCTCTAAGCGTGATTCCTTGAGGAGATAAGCTGTTGTAAATTATCCCCACGAATGAGCCAAAGACAACAATGCCTATTGACTTTAGAATGATATGAAAGAGATTGGATTTGTGGTAGGGTTGCATGCTGATCTTACTTGGTTGCCACTACGCCGGAGACTGGAACCGTAACCCGAACCATCTTGGAGTTTTCGAAACTTAAGGTGAAGGAGGTACGGAAGCTACCCTGAGCAGCATCTTTTTTTAACTCCACGGAAATTTCGGCTTTCTCGCCCGGTTTCAGACTATGGTCTTTAAGATTCAAATCCACAAAATGCTTAGGTGCGTCAATCAGATCTATAGAAAGTTCTTCCCCGGAAATGTTTTCCACAGTGAGCATCCGCTTGGCTTCCTTTACCCGCTGAATGGTATCAAAGCAGATCTCCTCCGGGGTGAGTTTGACCAAGGAATTGCTCTCACCTACCCGGGCAGTAAAATGGAGGTCCTGGAAAGGCTTGGCGGGGTCATTAGAGATGATTTGAATGCTTTTGGAGGTTTTCCCTTTTCTGATCTTCTGAGAATCGAAGGTGACCTCTAAATCTGCGGTTTCATTGGGTGCTAAACGATCTTTCGAGAGAGGAACCGTGGTGCAGCCGCATCCTGGTCTCACCCTCACAATGATAAGGGTATCCTCCCCAATATTCTTGACCTGAAATATGTGGCAGACCGAGCCTCCTTTGGGAATACAGCCGAAGTCCCATCTGGTATCAGGGAGGAAGATTCTTGCTTTGGAAAGCTTTTCTTTTTGTGCCAAGACCAAAGCATGAAGACTAAAGAAAAAAACACCCATCAAAAATAGACTCTTTGCACCAAGTCCTTTCATACAACCCTTCCTTGGAGCTAACTTGAAAAGCCTTATCCAGAACACTTAATTTTTTACGAAAAAAGGATATACCCAGTTGGAGAGTAAATGGAGATCATTTTCTTTTATCAAACAAAATCAAGCTTATGAAGTACAGATTGGAGGCTAAGTCTTCAGCATTTTCAAAATCCATTCTTTTTTCAAAATGATCCTTAAAAGCGGGTATCCCAAAACAAAGCAAGCTGCAATTTCGCCTATTCCGATATAAATCACGGTAATCCAATAGGGTAACTGGAACAAAAAATGGAGATACAAGCTCACCCCGAAAGCATTGACTAAAACAGGAGGCACCGGTGCCAAGATCGGCTTTTTAGTCTTAGAGGCAAGGAAGGTCAAGAAGGCAGCCAAAAGCGTTAATAAGCTTCCCCCAATTATATCGTAAATTCCCAAACCGCCATAAATATTCGCTACCACACAACCAATGAAAAGCCCCGGTATGGCTGCCGAAGTCAAATACGGAAGCACGGTCAAAGCCTCAGAGACTCTCACCTGAATCGGTCCATAGCTTATCGGTGCCAAGATGATGGTGATGACAGCATACAAGCTTCCGATGATGCCGACTTGCGCTATGTATTTGGCTGAAAGGTTCAAAAGTTTGAGAATTTAATAGTTACGTACTCTTGAGCAAATTGTCTAAAATACCCGTTGTCAAAGAAAGATCTTATAACGAACTTTATTTAGATAGGATTCTTAAATCCTTTTGTCAACAAAAAACGCTTGCATCTGAAAGGAAATTTGAGTTATATTGATTGCCATGAAAATTGGGGAGTTTACAGAATTTTGCTTTAAGGAGTAAGCCATGAAGATACTGGTAGTTGGAAGCGGAGGAAGGGAGCATGCTCTGGTGTGGAAGCTTCACTCCAGCCCTCTGGTAAAAAAGATTTATGCTGCACCAGGAAATGCAGGCATTTCCAAACTGGGAGAATGTGCGGAAATCGCAAGCGAGGATTTGGCCGGGTTGGCGGATTTTGCCGAAAAGAACTCTATCGACCTTACCGTGGTGGGACCGGAGCTTCCTTTAACCCTGGGGATTGTTGACGAGTTTGAGAAAAGGAATTTAAGCATATTCGGACCGACCAAGAAGGCGGCAGAGATTGAGGGAAGCAAGGTATTTGCAAAGGAATTCATGAAGAAACATCATATTCCCACTGCCAGTTTCAGGATCTTCGATAAGCCGGATGAGGCTTTGGATTTCGTGAAATCCTCGGATATGCCTTTAGTCATAAAGGCGGATGGATTGGCTGCAGGCAAAGGAGCATTTATCATAGAGGACGTTAATGCAGGGATTTCTGCTATTCAAAAGATAATGGTGGAAAAAATATTTAAGGATGCCGGGACTAAGGTGGTGGTTGAGGATTTCCTGGAAGGAGAGGAAGCCACCATTTTAGCCTTCACCGATGGCAAAACCATCCTTCCCATGCCCTCCTCTCAAGATCACAAGAAAATATATGATGGGGATAGGGGTCCCAATACCGGTGGGATGGGGGCCTATGCGCCAGCTCCCGTAGTCGATGACAGGATGATGAGACGTATTTATGATGAGATCCTGGAGCCAACCATCGTCGGAATGGAGCAAGAAGGAAGAATCTTCAAAGGTGTACTTTATACAGGTTTAATGCTCACAGATCGAGGTCCTAAAGTTATGGAATTCAACTGCCGATTCGGTGACCCAGAGACCCAGGTGGTTCTTCCTCTTCTCAAAAGTGATCTGGCTGAGATTTCTATGTCAATCGTAGAGGGGGATCTATCTCTGGAAGAAGTGGAATGGACAGATGATTTTGCGGTATGTGTGATTTTGGCCTCAGTTGGTTACCCTGGCAAATATGAAAAGGGAAAGCAGATTTTCGGTTTAGAGAAAATAGAAGGTGCGGAGGATGTATTGATCTTTCATGCCGGAACAAAACAAGCGAGAGGGACATTGGTCACTAACGGCGGGAGGGTATTAGGGGTAACGGGGGTAGACAAAAACGTGGAAAAGGCAATTCATAAAGCTTATGTCTCCGTAGATAAAATAAAATTTGACGGGGTGCAATTTCGAAGAGACATCGGATATAGGGTGAGGAGAGTCAAAAGAGCTTAGTTTTAAACCGTAATCATGATCAAGACAAGGTGGAGATTAAAAAAATCTTTTTAACTGACATCTGAATTTGAAAAAGGAACGGTAATGTCGAATTCCAAAATATTAGTTATAATGGGCAGCAAATCAGATCAACCGGTAATGTCAAAAAGCATGGAGATTTTGAAGAAATTCAAAATCCCGTATCAGATGGAAGTCTGTTCAGCTCATCGAAATCCTGAAAAGACGAAAAATCTTGCGACATCTGCGGAAAAGAGGGGGATAAAAGTGATCATCGCCGGCGCGGGCATGGCGGCCCATCTTCCGGGAGTAGTTGCGTCGCATACTACTTTGCCGGTGATTGGTGTGCCTTTGGTGGGGAAGTATCTTAATGGTCTGGACGCGCTCTTATCTATTGCGCAGATGCCAGCTGGTGTTCCGGTGGCAACGGTTGCCATTGGAGAAGCCGGCGCAAAAAATGCAGCCATTTTGGCAATTCAAATCTTAGCCCTATCTGACGAGAAACTGAAAAAGAGATTGGAAAGGTTCAAAGAAGAATTAGCGAAAAAATAGGGATTAGGGGCTTGGGATTCGGGACAAAAAAAGCACTAACCCCGAGTCCCTTTGACCCTGATTTTCGAAGGAGGAAAAATGGGAGCGGTTTCTATAGTGCTATTGTTTCTCTTGATCGTGTTAGGAGTGCCGATTCTGATTGCCATATTTATATATAATCGTTTAGTTACATTAAGAAATCGAAGCGAGAACGCCTGGCATCAAATCGATGTTCAACTGCAAAAGAGGGCGGATTTGGTGCCCAACTTAGTTGAGACGGTCAAAGGTTACGCGGCCCACGAAAAAACCGTGTTTGAAGAGGTGACCAAAGCCAGATCTATCTATTCGCAAGCGGGTACGGTTAAGGAAAAAGCAGATGCCACCAACATGCTCACATCCGCCTTGAAAACCTTGTTTGCCGTGGTGGAGAATTATCCTGAGCTTAAAGCCAATCAGAATTTCCTATTGTTACAGGAGGAGCTTTCTGGCATCGAGAGCAAGATCGCTTATGCCCGACAATTTTACAATGACGTGGTAATGACTTTTAACAACACCCAACAAGTCTTCCCCTCGAACATAATTGCCAATATCTTTAGCTTCAAGCCCAGAGAGTATTTTGAGATCGAAGAGACTAAGAGAGAAGCACCCAAGGTCGATTTTAAATAGGCTAGAGGCTATCAGACTTCAGGCTGGTAGACTAAATTTTTGAATGAGTTCTATGAGTAATATGAAAAATTACAAGAATCTAATCGTATGGCAGAAGGCACATGCGAATGATGTAATGGTCATTGAACTAATTGAAAGTTTTAAAAACTGCATTTCCTTAAATGTAATTGGCAGACAGTTAATGAAATTCATTACTTCTATCAGTGCTGATATTGCAGAAGGACACCAGAGTTTTGTGGGAGGAGAGCATTCTACTTTTCTGAATTATGCATTGAGGTCTGCATACGAAAGCAACAATTGGCCTGTTTTATTAGTAGGTTCTCCCCGGTTAAACGGGAAATATAACAAGGCTTTGCTGGAATCAATTCGATCAAGAAACATCGAGGTTATAAAAATGTTATCCACGATCATCAAAAGTCTGAGGAAAAATCTTCGAACTGATAGCCTAATGGCCTAAGAGCCTAAACGCTGCTTTTATGATCTACGAAGAGATTGGTGTCAACAAAAGGAGGAGTTTCCTTCTGCTTTTTTTGTTTGTAGCCTTTCTTTTGTTTTTAGGCTGGGTGTTCGGACAAGCATATGGATCAGGCGGGGCTGGAGTTTCGGTTGCCTTACTCGTTGCTTTGTTCATTTCGTTGATAACCTTCTACTGGGGTGACAAGATGGTATTAGGCATAAGCCACGCCAAGCCGGTGGATCGTAAAGAAAACCCATATTTGGCTAACACGGTGGAGGGATTAGCCATTGCGGCTGGTGCTCCCACCCCAAAAGCTTATATCATCGAAGATTCTGCTCCCAATGCTTTTGCCACCGGAAGAAATCCAGAGAATTCAGCTATTGCGGTCACCACAGGACTTTTGGATAAGCTGAATCGCCTAGAGTTGGAAGGGGTAGTTGCTCACGAGATGTCCCATATCAAGAATTATGATATTAGGTATGCCACCTTAGTGGTGGTCTTAGTGGGAACCGTAGCCCTCTTATCTGACTGGATGAGGAGAAGCTTTTTTTACCGGGGAAGAGGAAGAAAAGGTAGGGCAGGTGGCGGGATAATCGTACTTATCGCCTTACTTTTGGCCATTCTAGCTCCGATAGTAGCTCAACTGATTCGACTGGCTATTTCCAGACAAAGGGAATATTTAGCAGATGCCAATGGGGCGCTTTTGACCAGATACCCCGAAGGTTTAGCCTCAGCTTTGGAGAAAATATCTAAGGACAGAGAACCCTTGGAGGTGGCAAACAAAGCCACAGCCCACCTATATATTGTCAATCCACTTTTGGAACACAGAGGAAAGATTAACGATCTTTTTTCTACCCATCCGCCGGTGGGAGAGAGGATAAGAAGATTGAGGGCAATGTAAGAGTACAAATATGGCAAAGAAGCTTTACATATTCGAGGACGATAAGTTCGATCAGTTCTTTCCTTTGACTTATAATCGTCCGGTCTATGAACTTATCTGCGGCATAAATAAAATAAAAGATAAGATCGCCTCTTTTTTCCCCGATGCTGAAATTATACTTTTGTGTCGGGATTACTTGGAAAAGGTTTTGCGAATCAAAACCAAGCAGAAGATAAATAAATTTGAGATTAAAGACAAAGATGAGCTTCTATTTATAAATGGAAGGCTTATTCCCAAAAGGGATTTATCTGAAAGATTGAATTTTTCTCAAGAAGAAGAGTTCTTCTGGTGTGGTGAAGATTTTGTTTCTTGGAGGGGCACCGGTTTATCTTTTAAAAATTATGAAAATATATTCAAAGCCTTATACGTAAAAGATAGAACCAAGCCGATAAAACAGAAAAGAGAAATCTCCCAGATTGAGGTCAATCTGATAAGCTACCTGTGGGATTTAGTTAATCTGAACAAATCCGAAATTGAGAATGATTTCGAAAGATCGAAACAGCACTTAGATTTTAAAAATATCTTCAAACGTAATGAAATAGATGACCAAACATTAATATACGATATAGATAAGGTTTACCTGGGAAAAGATTGCCGAATAGAAGGACAGGTGGTCTTGGATGCCAGGGGAGGCCCCATCTTCATTGAAGACAACGTAACCATCCAGCCTCAGACCCGCGTGGAGGGGCCATGTTATGTGGGAGAAGGTTCGATTTTAGTGGGAGGAAAAGTTAGGGAAGGGACAAGCATTGGTCCAGTCTGCCGAGTTGGTGGAGAGGCGGAGCAATCGATATTCTTGGGATATTCCAACAAATATCACGAAGGCTTCTTGGGACACTCCTATGTCGGAGAATGGGTAAATTTAGGAGCTCTGACCACCAACAGCGATTTGAAAAATAATTATAGCTCGGTGAAGGTGATGGTAAAAGGAGAACTGGTGGATAGTGGCTTGGTAAAGGTGGGAGCGTTTTTAGGTGATCACGTGAAAACTGGCATTGGGACTCTGCTGGGCACCGGAGTAGTGGTCGGCTTTGCCACCAACATATTTGGCGGAGGAATGATAAAAGAAAAATCTATCCCCCCTTTCTGCTGGGGAGATACCAATACTCTGGAAGAATACGAATTGGACAAAGCCACAGAAACAGCCCAAATCGTGATGGAAAGAAGGAAGATGAAATTCAGCCAGGAAGAAAAAGTTCTGTTCAGAAAAATATTTGAAATGACCGAGGAGAAAAGAAAAGGGAAGTGATTTGTATTTTTTGAGATTGTATACCACATAAAAGGATTCATTCTATTGAAGTTCGCACAAGTAATGGAAAAGATTAGTGCCCCGTGATCCTCGCCTCTGGCGGGATAAGGGTGGGGGTGAAATGGAGGATAACCTCACCTTCCCCTAAGCCCTTCCACGGATGTGCCCGTCTGGGCATCGAGGGAGGGGAAAAAGAGAAGAATTATTCCATTGTTTATGCGAAACCAAATAATATTCATCGGTTATTAAAAGCAGAAGGAGTTTCTTTCTGTGATTTTGCGGACAGGAGAAAAGAGATGCCAGAACTGAGAAAGGACCCCGTCATCGGGAGGTGGGTGATCATTTCCACCGAGAGAGGCAAAAGACCCACTGATTTCTCCAGCGTTCCCAAAAGACGCCAAAACAAACTCTGTCCCTTTTGTCCGGGGAACGAATCTGCCACACCACCGGAAATATTGGCTATTCGCCCTAACTCCTCTGAGCCTAACAAGCCGGGTTGGACTTTGAGGGTCATTTCCAACAAATTCCCGGCTTTGAGGATTGAGGGAGATCTAAATCGGGAGGGAAGGGGAATCTTCGACAAAATGAACGGGGTGGGAGCTCACGAGGTAATCATAGAAACTCCAGATCATGAAAAGGATTTGATCGATCTGGATAAAAAAGAAGTTGAAGATATGCTTTGGGCTTATAGGGAAAGAACGCTCGATTTAAAGAAAGATCCTCGTTTCAGATACATACTGATCTTTAAAAATCAAGGGGAAGCCGCCGGCGCCTCCTTAGAACATAGTCATAGCCAACTCATCGCCACCCCTATCGTTCCCAAGCGGGTGACCGAAGAGCTGGAGGGTGCAGGCAAGTATTATGAATACAAGGAAAGATGCATATTCTGTGATATCATAAGACAAGAAATTTCAGAAAAGGAACGGGTGGTCTTGCAAAATGACTCTTTCATCTCTATAGAACCATTTGCTCCTCGGTTTCCCTTTGAAACCTGGGTTTTGCCCAAAAAACATTCTTCTGGTTTTGAGGAGCTAAAAAAAGAGGAGACTCCAGCTTTGGCCGCCATCCTCAAGGAGACTTTACAAAGATTGGCCAAAGCTCTCAATGATCCTCCATATAATTACCTGCTTCATACCATTCCGGTGGATTCTTACTATAATGACGAATATCACTGGCACATAGAGATCATGCCTAAGTTGACCAAAGTAGCTGGCTTCGAATGGGGAACCGGATTTTACATAAACCCGACCGCACCCGAAGATGCTGCTGGTTACCTGAGAGAAATGGAGATCTGAAATATCTTATGAATCTATTTCAAGGAGGGGAAAACTTTGCCAAAGACAAAACTGAAGATTTTAATCGCCACGCCTGAAGCTGTTCCTTTCGCCAAAACCGGCGGCTTGGCAGATGTGACCGGGGCTTTGCCCAAGGCCTTGTCCGAGTTAGGACACCAGGTGAAAGTAATTCTCCCTAAATACAAGATGGTAGATGAAACCAAACTCGATCTTCATCAGGTAAATATTAATATTCCGGAAATTCCTCTGGGAGAAAAAAAAGGGAAAATAAATCTCAAAAGTTGCCAGTTTCCTGATTCTGCGGTAGAATATCTTTTCATCGTCAATGACAAATATTACAATCGGGATAAGCTTTATATGGATAAAGATACCGGTTTTGACTACGTCGATAACGATGAAAGATTCATTCTCTTTGCCCGAGGCACCTTAGAGGTTTTGAAAGCCTTAGATTGGCAACCGGACATGATTCATGCTAACGACTGGCAGTCCGCTCTTATACCTGCATATTTAAAGACCCTGTATGCGGGTGATCCTTTTTTCTCTGGCACGGCCACGGTTTTCTCCATTCACAACATCGCTTATCAGGGAAATTTCCCTAAAGATTCATTTGCTAAGATAGGTGTGGCAAAAGATCTATTCTATCCCACCAGCCCCTTTGAATTCTGGGGAAATGTGAATTTTTTGAAGGTGGGGATAAGTTATGCCGACGTGCTTTCCACCGTCTCCGAAAGATATGCGGTGGAGATCCAGTCATCTTCTGAGTTTGGCTTTGGACTGGAAGGAGTGCTCAGAACTCGGAACCCTGATCTTTATGGAATCGTAAATGGAATCGACTATGGAGAATGGTCTCCTGAAAAAGATAAATTCATCCCTTACCGCTACAGCGAGAAAGGCTTGTCCGGCAAACAGAAGAACAAAAGGGCTTTGCTTGAAAAATGTAATTTACCTAAAACCAGGAAAAGGGTTCCCTTAATAGGAATCATCTCCCGGTTGGCGGATCAAAAAGGATTCGATATCTTAGCCGAGATCTCTGATAAGCTTCTCTCTTTGAATCTTCAGATGGTGGTTTTGGGGACTGGAGATGAAAAATATCATAAGCTTTTTAAACAGATGGCAAAAAGATACCCCCAAAAGATGTCGGTGAATTTGCGTTTCGATAATGCCTTGGCTCACTTAATTGAGGCGGGGGCAGACATGTTTTTGATGCCCTCCAGATACGAACCCTGCGGCTTAAATCAGTTATATAGTCTGAAATACGGAACGATTCCCATTGTCCGTGAGACTGGCGGATTGGCAGACACCATACAAGATTATAACCCCGAAACAGGAGAGGGGACCGGTTTTGTTTTTAGGAATTATGATTCAGACGAGCTTTTGGAAGCGATCAAAAGAGCCCTTCAGGTCTATTTAAACAAAAGCGTTTGGACAAAACTAATGAAAAATGGGATGCAAAAAGATTTCTCCTGGGAAGCCTCTGCCAGAAAGTATGAAAACCTTTATCAGACAGCTTTGCAGAAATAGTCCACGTGGGATCCAGACAATCCTGCACATCCCTCAACCAGACTTTCAACATCCTCGGAGATCGAAAAAAGAAAATTCGGTGTCTTCCTTTTAATTTTGGTATCCATCTCGAATCTCAGCATAAAAAACAGAAATAACAATTTTTTCTGTTTACAATAATCTTTTATAGGTTGACTACCACTTTTTGTCCGGTCGATTGCCAGCTGGTGGATTATTTTGAAGGTTTTCCTTCCTTCAGAATTTGCCAAACTTCAAAGTCAGGTTGGCCGAAGCCCCATCCAGATCGGTATCTTTGAGACCTACGAGATCGACTCCGTTTATATATCGGTAACTGACCCCCACTCCCACCCGAAGAAACTCTGTCACGTTTAACATTACATTCGCTCCCGGCTCAGCAACAAAAAAGGCATCTGGATCATCATTGTAATCGAAACGGCCACCGCGTCCTTCATAGTTAATGCCCCCCGCTCCTATAAGTGCGTGAAAGGAGAGGTGGATCAGTCGGGATGAATTGATAATACATTCCATTTCTATTCCACCGTACCCCATATCCAGATAGAGTTTTTGCGCTGAGATGATATCTTTTGCTTTAATATCGTTAGCCAAGCCATAACCTCCCCCGCCTATGACAAAGGTGTGATTGATGATCCAGCCGCCGCGGCCGCCGACCATAATACCGGTTTCATCATTTATTTCAGTTATCTTCAATACCGGTCCGCCAAAGCCGCCGCTTTCGATCTTTCCGCTGATTAAGGTTTCATCCTGGGCTTGAGCCGAAGTGCCCATTATGAGCAGAAACAAAAACACTATAAGTCGTCTCATTTTTTTCTCCCGATGTTTTAAAGTTTTTATTCGTTTGCATTCATTCTATAGTTTACGGATTTTGGCCGGCTCCATCCGAAACATTTTACGTGAGGTCGATGGATGAACCGCAAAAAATATGTTTTCATCCTAATTTTTTCATTTACTGCCGATTTGATTGATGCCCGGGAATATCTGCTACTCTAACCACTCATTTGATATTTTGTTATCCAATAAATCTTTTTAGTAAACTTGCCTGTTAGCGAGGAACCATCAGATTCGAAGTAAGTTTAACCACTTTTGATTAAAAAGAATATCAATTCCCCTGTCATTCATATCAAATTCTGTAGAGAATGATGCTCCTGTTGTAAACCGCACAAATTAATATTCAGGATCATCTCGCAAATCTCACTTGACAAGTCAGTCGAGTATACGATATTTAAGCAAAACGAAAAGTCAACTCAAAAAGAGGAGGAGAGATTATGGATAGCAAGAGCATGGAAAGAAGAGATTTTATAAAATCCTTACTGGCTGGGGCTTCCGTGTTAGCGCTCGATTGGAGTCTCTTCCCAACAGGCCTGAGCGCTGAGATGGGCGAAAACGAATTTGATGCGGTTGTAATCGGCTCAGGTCTGGGTGGACTGAGCATCGCTTCGGCTTTTGCCCGGCAGGGCTTTAAACCACTGGTTTTGGAAAAACATGATAAACCTGGTGGATATGCTACCACTTTCAAGCGTCCGGGTGGGTTTGTTTTTGACGTCTCCTTGCACTCCACCTCGGTTGGAGAAAGGGAAGGGATACATAACCTGATACCGGGCTTTCCTGAAATAAAAGAGGTGGAATTCGTTCCTCATCCCAATCTTTATCGGGCAATCTATCCGGATTATGATATTCGGGTACCACAGAAAGACCTCGCCGGTTACATTGGCATGTTGACCAGCCATTTTCCAGATGAAAAGGAAGGAATAGAGGGTCTCTTTGAGGACATGAGGGGAGTGGTCAGGGATATCGGCAAATTGGCAAGCGCCAAAGGCCAGATGGATTTGAGCCGTTTTCCGATCGATTTTCCTTACTTATTCAAAAGCTACAGCAAAACCTGGGGCCAGATGGTAGATGCCCGAATTAAGAATCCCAGGCTAAAAGCCATCGTTTCTGCATCATGGGGATATTATGGGCTTCCGCCGTCCAAACTTGCCAGCATATATTACGCTCTTCCCACCATAAGTTTTCTTCAGGAGGGCGGTTATTATGCCATAGGCAAGTCCCAGAAGATAAGCAACGCCTTTGTGGAGTTTATTGAGAAGAATGGCGGCAAGATGATGCTTAACTCTACCGTAAAAGAAATACTGGTGAAGGATCATACTGCTTATGGGGCGAGAACTGCTGATGGCAAGGAATTCACCGGAAAGGTGGTAGTTTCAAATGCCAATGCTTATGATACTTTCCATACCATGATGCAGCAGGACGAATATCTTAAAGAGTATCTGGCGAGAATGGATCAAATGACCGTCAGCCTCTCCAGTTTCCAGGTATTTTTAGGATTAAAGAAAGACTTAACTGGAGAAGTTGGGATAACCGATACCGAAATCTTCTACGCCACCGGGTATGACCCTGAAGCAGAGTTCAAAGCCGCTCTAAAAGCGGAGGTGGAGGGTGGCGGATATGGTTTAACTCTATATGATAACCTTTATAAGGACTATTCTCCCAAAGGGAAAAATACGCTCAATATCATCACGCTCCAGGGATATGACTTCTGGAAGAAATACGAGGCCGATTACTTCAAGGGCAATAAAAAAGAGTATCGGGCAGAGAAGGAACGGATAGCTGATATTCTGATTGACCAGGTGGAAAAGACGCTTCTGCCCGGACTCCGGGATGCCATAGAGGTCAAAGAGATCGGCACGCCCTTGACCAACGTGCGCTATACCGGCAATTATCGTGGAGCTATATATGGATGGGACCAGACCCTGGACAACTCCGGCCAGAGCCGGCTGCCTCATACCACACCAATTGAGAATCTCTATCTTTCCGGAGCCTGGACCTCTCCCGGCGGCGGCTATGGCGGCGTTATCTGGAGCGGACTGGAATGCTTCGGCGAGATCATGCAGAAATGGTAAGTAATCGTGTCG
>Ga0209636_10002528_pt1 | contig 18647 bp, 8 predicted proteins | sample DeeMarSWOR152_54_FD_187464 | JGI IMG/M metagenome (GOLD analysis project Ga0209636, IMG submission 187464) | Marine sediment microbial communities from White Oak River estuary, North Carolina - WOR-1-52-54 (SPAdes) (version 2) | ecosystem: Environmental > Aquatic > Marine > Intertidal zone >... | reverse complement strand
AAGTTTCATCTTAAACGTTAGGCCTTAATCTACTCCTTCCCCTCGAAGCTGTCGTCCGATATTGAAATTCCGTACGCACTACCCAAAAAAAGGATATGAGCGGATGACACCGTGTACCTTTGAAAAAAGATACGGGTTTTTTTGTTTAAAAAAACGCTTGAAACACTCGCTCAATAATCCAGTAATATTCCACTCGTGTCATTGCGAGCTTGCGCGGCAATCTCAATGTGTGTCATTGTGAGGAACGCAGTGACGTGGCAATCTCTAACTAAAAATATAATCATTTTTATAAGATTGCTTCACTCCGTTCGCAATGACATTTATTAGACAAGATTGCCGCGCTTCGCTCGCAATGACACAGACCTGGGATTACCGTGCAAGCTCGACACAGACCTGGGATTACCATGCAAGCTCGGCACAAACCTGGGGTTGCCGTGCAAGCTCGACACAGACCTGGGATTACCATGCAAGCTCGGCACAAACCTGGGATTGCCGCGCTTCGCTCGCAATGACACCATCTTCTTCGATGAATAGAATTAAAATGTTGCCTAATACCTGAGCATAAGGACTAGGCCCCTTTTTATATCTTTCCTTTCTTGAGGTGTTTCTGGCGGTATTCGGTCGGCGTCATGCCCGTGAATTTTTTAAAGGCCGCGTTGAACACGGATTTGGAGTAAAATCCTGTGCTGTAAGCGATATCCAGGACCGTGCTCTCTTTTTCCTCGGGAGCGGTCAGCTTCTTTCTAGCCTCTTCGATCCGGTATTTATTGATGAAATCATTGTAGCTCAGACCGAAACGCTCGTTGATGATCCGGGATAGGTGATTGTAATGTACCCTCAGCCGGAGAGAGAGTTTGTTGAGTGTCAGGTCAGGATCGAGAAAAAGCCTTTCTTCATCCATAAGACGAAGGAGTTTGGCGATGATATCCTCGATCCTTTCGGGATCGATCGGGATTGTTTTGTACTTGTCGCGGCGCCTTCTCTGCCTTTTCTGATGGCTGATGAGAAGCACGGTCCCGGCAGCCGAAAGTAGGGCCAGGACAACAAGGACATAAAAAACCGGCTGTTGAAAAAAAGAGGGAAGAATCTCGAACGCAAAAAAAGCGCCGTTTTCATCCCAGATCCCATCGTTGCTTGCCGATTTTACCGTGAAGCGGTATTCCCCCGGAGCCAGGTTCAGATAACGGGCCGTTCGTTCGGCACCGGCGGGAATATGGACAAATTCTTCGTCATATCCTTCCAATCTGTACATGAAACGGATTTTTTCAGGAGCACGAAAGTCGAGAGCGGTGAAATGAAACTCCAAGGATTGAGAGCTGGGTGAAAAGCAATGGCCGTCACGGCTCTCCACCGGCTTCCCGTCGCACAGTGCGGCTTCGATTACTGTCAGCGGAGGGGTTTTTCGGACGCCGATCTTTCCCGGATCGAACACGGCAATGCCTTTCCCGGTCGGATAATACAACCTGCCCGAACCGTCTTTCCAGACCGAAGGCTGGCCTTCCCCACTGCACTGGGAACCGGCCATGCCCTCGGCTTCATCATAAAAGGTGGGCGTTAAATACCGGGTTTTCCCCGCGGCATAATCATTCAGCGCCTTCAGACTTATCCGCATGACTCCCCTGTTCGTGCCCATCCACAGGTTCGCCTGCCCGTCTTCTGTTAAGGAGTAAATGTAATTGTCCCTCAATCCCTCTGCTGCGGTGAAGGCCACCGTTTCTTCTTCATCCCGTCGCAGCAGGCCGTCCCCGTTTGTTCCGATCCAGAGGATTCCCTCTGCATCTTCATACAGGGATACGATTTCTGGCTCTGAATCAGCCGGGGTGAGTTCTATTTTTTCGACCGCCTCTTCTGTAACTTTAAACAGTCCCTGATTCGTCCCGGCCAAAAGCAGGCCATCGCCAGTCTCCAGGAAAGCGCGCACCTGGTATCCTGCCAGGAGGGCTAAGGCTCCGAGAGGTTCGACCTTTCCATCCCGGAATCTGTCCAGCCCTTTGTCCGTTCCGATCCAGATGGTTCCCTTTCTGTCCTGGAGAATGGCTGTCACATGATTCGAACTCAACCCACTCTCTGAGTTAAGCCAGTTGCATTGTCCGTTCCGCGAGATTATGAGCCCGGCATCCTCTGTCCCGACCCAGATATTTCCGTCTCTGGCCTCGAAGAGGATCTTGACTCTGTTGGAGGAAATCCCTTTTTGGGCATCGAAGACATCGATGACCCTGTCATTTTTCATCCTGCAGAGGCCGCTGTTTCTGGTCCCGATCCAGAGAGATCCCCGACTGTCCTCCATCACCGCTGAAACAGCACTCTCAGGAATGCCGTGGTCTGCGGTGATATTCCTCACGATGGGATCTCTGAGCTGGACAAGACCTCCTGTATCCGTCCCCATCCAGAGGTTTTTATCCCGGTCGATCAAAAGGCAGCGGACAAAGTCATCCGGCAGACCTTGATCTGTTGATAAATTCGTTAGAGTGTCCCCGGCCATTCGTTTTAATCCGTCGGCCATGGTCGCCAGCCAAAGGCTTCCCTGGCCGTCTTCCACCAGGGATGTAATCGGTGTGTAGCTCGTGTCGGATACAGGACGGATGATCCCATCTCCGCTCCTCAACAGATACAGACCTTCCAGAGTGCCGATCCAGATATTACCCAGACGGTCGGAAGTCAGTGACAGGACCGACGTATTCAAGAGTCCGTCTTCGTAGCCATAAACAGCGATCACTTCCTCATTGAATCGGGCCAGACCGCCTTGCAGGGTGCCTATCCACAATGTTCCCCAATTGTCCAGGCAGAGATCGGTGATGATGTTGTCATACAACCCGTCCTCTTCGGTATAGACATGGATGTTGTCCTGACTGATACGGTTCAGCCCGTAGTCTGTCCCCACCCAGAGATCGCCCTTCCAGTCACCGATTATCGTCCGCACATGAGGATTGGACAATCCATCATTCGTGGAGACGTTTTTCCAGAGCCCTTTCTCGCAGGAATACAGACCGCCACCATCGGTTCCTATCCACAGCACTTTGCTGGCATCCTCATAGAGGCAGGTGATCCTGTCGTTAGACAGAGGAGAATTTTGTCTGGCAAAAGTTTTGAAATGGACACCGTCAAACCTGGACAGGCCCGCGCGTGTACCGACCCAGATATAGCCATCCTCTGTCTGGATGAGTGCGGTTATGGTATTGAGGGGCAGGCCCGATTGAACTGTCCAGGTCCTGAGGATGTATTCCTGAAGCTCTTTTTCAGGGACCAAAGAGAGGAGGAAATTAGACACCAGGATCAAAAAAAAGAAGAGAGAAAGAAATCGGCTGGCCTGGCGTAATGTGTTTCTTTTCACCGGCATGGATTGCAGGAATTCCCTTCTAGTGATGACCACAAATCCTTCCCCATTTTTCGAGATTCTCGAACCTGAGGCCCAAAGATAAGGATATAACATGGAGAGCAGGTTGTTCAATAGCTTAAAGAAGGGGAAAGGCCACAAAAACAATTGAATCATAAAAAAAAATCGATTCCTACCCATAAAATGACATCCGGCCTCTGTTCAGGCTCCCCCTCTGACTCACCATTTTATTGAAATTCGGGAACAGGCTGCAAAAACAAATTATGAATTTCCTTTACTTTTTTTCTTCCATTTCCTATAATGTAGGAAACGACTCAAAATGAGCGCATCATGAAATTATTATCCCGGACAGAAGAACTGCTGCTCAACTCCATCCTGCGATTAGAGGAAAATGCCTATGCCTTTATGATCAGAGAAAAATTAAAAGAAATCACCGGTAAAACCTGGGCGTTCGGTGCTATTTTCATATCCCTTGACCGCCTGGAAAAAAAAAGATACGTGGAGTCGTTTTTGGGCAATGAGACTCCTGAGCGAGGCGGCAGAAGAAAACGGTTTTATAAAGTGACATCCTATGGCTTAAAAACCCTTGCTGAGATACGGAAGATCGATCAAGCTATGTGGAAAGACCTTCCTGTTTATCTATTAGAAAAGGAATGATCCATGGACAAAAAATCTCCTCAACCTCCAGGAATGGCTGTTTGGCTTCTAAAGCGGTTTTTCCCTGATAAAACCGGCCTCTACACTCAACTGGGAGATATTGATGAGGCGTTCAACACCATTGCCAGGGAAAAAGGCAATCTTGCCGCACAAGCCTGGTACTGGATAACGACCATAAGGTCAATCCCCTATTTCATAAAAAATTCGATTATCTGGAATACTATTATGCTTAAAAATTATTTCAAGATTGCTTTACGCAATATTGTCCGGCAAAAGCAGTATTCTCTGATCAATATCATCGGCCTTGCTGTGGGAATGGCCTGCTGTATTCTGATCTTTGTCTATGTGGATTACGAATTGAGCTATGACGGGTATCACCCGGATGCTGAACGTATCTACCGCGCGACCATGCATTTTAAGATAGCGGATAGGGATTTTTACAGAGGATCATCCCCTGGCCCAATGGCGGCTGCCTTGAAGCGCGATTATCCCGAAGTGGATTATGCATGTATGGTGATCCCTTACAATCGAATTCTTGTCGAGGTGGAGGGGAATTTTTTCTCGGAGGAGCATTTTTTGTATGTCGGAAATGATTTTTTTAACATCTGGACGATCGAATTTCTGGCAGGCGGTCCAGGTGTTATTATCGACCGGCCGCATACGTTATTGTTGACTGAGGATATGTCCCGAAAATATTTCGGGTCTGCCGACCCAATAGGAAAGACTTTCCAAATCAACCAGCGGGAATATGAAATTTCCGGGATCATCAACAATCCCCCGCCCAATACTCATTTGCAGTATCATTTTCTGACTTCTATTTACAGTTATCGGACAAAACCCGAAGAGATGACCGAATGGGCGGACTGTTTTAGCCAGACTTATCTGAAATTGAAGCCCGGTGTAAAAGGCGAAGATTTCAAAGAGAAAATCAGATGGATCGCCCATCAACACCGCGGCGATTATTTCAAGCAGCGGGGTTGGACCTATGAAACGGTTTTGGAACCGATCCGAAGCCTCCATCTTCACTCCAGGGCGGATGCCGGGAACAGCATGTTGATGATCTATGGCATATCTGTGATCGGCTTTTTGATTCTCCTCATTGCCTGTCTGAATTTTATCAATATGACCACGGCAGGAGCTTCGATCCGGGCCAGGGAAGTCGGGATTCGCAAGGTCATCGGAGCCCGCAGATCCCATTTGATCTTCCAGTTTCTGGGCGAGTCTTTGACCTTGACAGCGGGCGCCTTTTTGCTCGCTGTCGGATTGACGTGTGGCATCCTGCCTTATTTTAATCAGCTCATCGACAGGCAGTTTGAGGCTGGCCGGCTGCTCCAGCCGACCAGCATGGTGTTTATGCTGCTTTTGGTTCTATTGATCGGAACCTTAGCCGGGAGCTATCCTGCTTTTTTCATCTCAAGAAGCGCTCCTGCTTCCGTCCTGTCCAAGCGTTCCTCCGCAGGCAGCTATAAATCCTTCTTGCGACGAATCTTTGTTGTTGTTCAATTCGCCATCGCCTTGATTCTGACAGTCTCGACACTCACGGTTTTCAATCAGATCAGCTTCATGAAAAATCAGGAACTGGGTTTTGATAAAGAGCAGAAATTGATACTTGAGGTTGATTTTAATAATAACCACGATTCTATTAAAAGTGAATTTCTGCAGCATCCCGACATAACAGGTGCAACAGCCAGCTATCATGCACCGGGTGTCGTTTACAATTCCATTACCACGCGCTTTCACGAAGAAGAATCCAGGGAAGTCATCCTGAATTATTATTATCTTGATCCCGATTTTATTCCCGAATATAAGATTCCGATGGCAGCGGGAAGGAATTTCGATAAAAACCTTGCCTCGGATCGAGGACGATCGGTGATCCTTAACGAAACAGCGGTTAAGCTTCTGGGCTGGAGTTCACCGGAAAAAGCCTTGGGAAAAATTATCGAAAGCGGCGGACGCGGAGAGGAGTACAACAAAACGATTATCGGGGTTACCAAGGATTTTCATTATCAAGGCCTGCAAAGACCTATCGGACCTTTGGGGATGCTCTATCGGTCAGATTACTTTGGAGCTCTGACCCTGACTTTCAAGATCGAAAATTTGCCGGAGATTCTTGCCTTTGTCAAAAACAAGTGGTCAGAGTTGCATTTGGGCACCATTTTTTCCTACAGTTTTCTAGATGAGAATTTTGACCGCCTGTATGCCGCCGAGGAAAAAACAGGCAAAATCTTTACGATCTTCACCTTTTTAGCCTTATTTTTGTCCTGTCTTGGAATTTTCAGCCTGTCATCTTTTGTCGCTGCGCGACGAACCAAGGAAATCGGTATCCGGAAAGTTCTGGGAGCGACGGTTCCGAAAATTCTCGGCTTGATCTCCGGGGAATTTGTCTTGTTGGTGATGGCCGCCAATCTGATCGCCTGGCCTGTCTCCTATTTTGTGATGAGATCCTGGCTGGGGAACTTTGCTTACCGCATCGAACTGACCTGGACGGTCTTTGCCCTCGCCGCATTCATCGGATTATTGATCGCTCTGGCAACAGTCAGCTATCAATCGCTTAAGGCAGCGCTCGCTAATCCTGTGGATTCGCTGCGGTATGAGTGAAAGAGAGAGTATTAAAGCCTCTTTCGAGATTCTCGAACCTGAGACTCAGGGATAAGGATATTACACGGAGAGTGGGTTGTTCAATAGCTTAAAGAAGGGAAAAAGCCACAAAAACACATCATGAAATTATTATCCCGGACAGAAGAACTGCTGCTCAACTCCATCCTGCGATTAGAGGAAAATGCCTATGCCTTTATGATCAGAGAAAAATTAAAAGAAATCACCGGTAAAACCTGGGCGTTCGGTGCTATTTTCATATCCCTTGACCGCCTGGAAAAAAAAAGATACGTGGAGTCGTTTTTGGGCAATGAGACTCCTGAGCGAGGCGGCAGAAGAAAACGGTTTTATAAAGTGACATCCTATGGCTTAAAAACCCTTGCTGAGATACGGAAGATCGATCAAGCTATGTGGAAAGACCTTCCTGTTTATCTATTAGAAAAGGAATGATCCATGGACAAAAAATCTCCTCAACCTCCAGGAATGGCTGTTTGGCTTCTAAAGCGGTTTTTCCCTGATAAAACCGGCCTCTACACTCAACTGGGAGATATTGATGAGGCGTTCAACACCATTGCCAAGCGAAAAGGCAATTTTGCCGCCCAGGCCTGGTATTGGATAATGGCCATAAGGTCAATTCCCTACTCCATCTTGCGTATTCTTGCCTGGAGTTCAACCATGATGAGAAATTATCTGAAGATTGCTTTGAGAAACATGCGAAAGTATAAAACCGGATCATTTATAAACGTTGCAGGTCTTTCATTGGGGCTGGCATTTTGTGTTTTGATCTATCTCTTCATCAGCGATGAATTGTCCTTTGACAGGTTTCATGAAAAGGCCGATTCGATATATTCGATCGTGATCAATGACCATTTCTATGAGTACTCTCACCGGCATGGGCCGGTTCCCCTAGCGCCGGTTTTGAAGGATCATTTTCCTGAAATCGAAAGTTTTGCCAGGCTGGTCCGGGAAATAAATGTACCGGTTAAGTACAATGACAACATTTTTAACGAAAGAATATGCATGGCCGACCCGGAATTTTTAGAAATATTTTCTTTCCGGCCTAAAAAAGGAAATCCCGGTTCGGCATTACATTCCGATAGCTCCGTTGTTTTAACTCAAAACACGGCAAATAAATATTTTGGAAATGAGGACCCGATAGGAAAGGTCCTCTTATTTACATTCGGAGAAAAACAAAAGCCCTTCGTGGTCGATGGAATAATGGAAAATGTGCCTTCAAACTCTTCGATAAATTTCTCCATCTTAATAAATATTGATAATTTGAATTTTATTTATTCATCAAATTCTATTGATGACTGGAGGGGCCGTTCAGCTCAATCCTATCTGTTGCTGAAAAAACAAGCAGACCCCGCACATATTGAAAATAGGATGCTTGGCATCGTGAAACCATACAGGTCTGCTTTTTATGAAACAAGACGGAATTATGGGTCGTTAGTGAAAAGCGGAGAGACAATAACCTATTCTCTGCAAAATCTTAAGGATATTCATCTGAATTCATCGAATATTGCCGGCCTGCCCAGAAGTGATATCAGAAGATCCTATATCCTCGGCGCAATAGCATTATTGATACTGTTAATCGCTGTCATCAACTTCATCAACATGTCGATAGGAAGGGCCTCCTTAAGAGCTCGCGAAGTCAGTGTCAGGAAGATGCTTGGGGCCGGGAGGAAACAGCTTGTCCATCAATTCTGGATTGAATCTGTCTGCACAGCTCTGATCTCGATTGTCCTCGGTTTATGTATCGCAGTGCTCATGCTGCCCATTTTTAATACCCTTTCCATCAAAAATCTAACCGTTTATTCGCTCTTTCATTTGAACAGCATCGTTGTCTTCCTGCTGTTAATAGTAGCGGTGGGTATTTTAGCCGGGAGTTTCCCCGCTCTGGTTATGGCCAATTTTAATCTCACCGATGTTCTCAGGGGAAAATTCAAATTAAGAAGAAAAAACCTTTTCACCAAAATACTTATTATCCTGCAATTTTCAATTTCCATATTTTTATTGGTCGCTTCGATAATCATGTCGAGGCAGATACGATTTTTAAAGAACTACGACCTGGGTTTTGATAAAGAGGGAATATTGATCGTTGACCTCCAGGAAAGGCATAATACAAGAAGCCAGGAATTATTTAAATTATTCAAAGAAAGCCTACAATCTCACACAGCTGTCAAGAGTGTATCGGGCTGTATGAGTTCTCCCAACAGGACCGATGTATACGGGATGATTGACAACCAAGGGAAGAAAATCTACGTGTATGAAAATAGAGTTCACTATGATTATTTGAAAACGATGAAGATAAATTTGATCGAAGGGAGGGATTTCTCAAGCGCATTTTCAAGTGACATATCCTCGGTTATCGTCAATCAAAAACTCGTGGATGTATTGGGGCTGGAACAACCGATAGGAAAAACAATAAAAATTGGACCGGAGCCTCCGCTGACAATTATAGGCGTCGTTAAAAATTTTCACTATTCATCGCTAAAAGAAGAAGTCAAGCCTGCGGCTTTGAACATGGACCCGACATTGGGATTATTCTATGCCGTGGTCAGGATATCGGCCGCGAATATTGGGGAGACGATCACAGATCTTAAGGAGAGATGGGAAGAGATTCAATCCGTTAGACCGTTCGAATATTCATTCCTGGATGATGACATTCAATTATTTTATACCGATGAAAACAGGTGGAATGCTATCGTGGGCTATTCCTCTTTCTTCACCATTCTCATTGCCTGTATGGGTGTTTTCGGTCTGACTCTGATAACCGTCAACAACAGGGTGAAGGAGATCGGCATAAGAAAAATACTTGGCGCTTCCCTATTGAGCATTTTAAAACTCGTAACAAGCGAATTCGTTATATTGGTTTTGATAGCCAATATTATTGTCTGGCCGCTGGCTTGGGCTGTGATGAATAAATGGCTTCAAAATTTTGCCTTCAGAGTTGATTTCGGAATATGGCCCTTGCTGATACCCGGGATAATCACTGCCCTTATCGCCCTCCTCACGTCCTGCGGCTATTCCCTTAAAGCTGCCATAGCTAACCCTGCGGATTCGCTGAGATACGAATAGAAAGAAAGCAAGAACAGCACTCTTTCTTTTCCTCCAAATCGTGAGGGATTCGTGCCAAGGCCAAAAACAAATTTCCTAGATAAGCTTATTTCTTCTGGCAGACTATGCTTTCAGGGTATCTGGCAAGCTAGTCAAGGGCTTCCTCTGGAATATGTTTTAGAAACTCAGTACCTCTGAATGACGCGCCGATCAGTTCTCTGTTTATTGCGGTCGAATATTCAACGAAGTGAGAACCAATGTCCCCTATCTTTTCTGTGTGCATGTTTATGGCTTTTGGGGGTGTTGGACAGGAAAAGTCAAAATCCTTGAACTTAAATATCTTAATCTCAGGAGCTCTTTTTGTCTTGAAATGAACCATCATATTCTTTATGTCATAGACAATGCTCCACTGCGTTCCTCTTTGCTGTTTTACACTCTCTAATACAGAAAAAGCGTAATCCACGATATCCTTCTTTTTGGCTTTTTTGTAATTTTTAAGCATGTTGGCAGTTCTTACGAAACGGTCAAGCGATTCCTCAGAGGAAGATATATCATTGTCTCCGCCAAATCCCTTGTGGTCATGGAGGTATTTGATTGAATCGACATAGGTGTTATTGGTCAAAGCCTTAAATGGCAGGTTTTTTTCAGCATGGTATACCATTTTTCCGTTCAAGAATTCGATAGTAGCAGTCTGACCAGTCTTATCGCTAACAAGAAAATGAATAGGCTGGCTGTTGGTTACTATTCTGATAGATTTATCGCTATCGATAACTTCCTTTACGCTGGAAAAATTGTCTAGCTGATACTGGACCCAGGGAAGTTCACCTAGAGCCGGCCTCTCATCGGAAGCTGGGAATCGAGTGCTATCCAGCCACATTACTTCAACCACTAGCCCTGCTTCATTCATACCTCCCATTGGGTACTCTTTGCCATACTGGTTGAAGGTTATGCTTCCGTATTTGGAAATCCACTCCGCAGGCCTCGCCGAAGGATCAAAAAAATTTAAGGCTCTTTTAACCAGGCTCCTTTTGTTGACCATCACAAAGCCATAGTCTATGTTCCAGTCATAGTTGCGCCCGAAGACCAGGTTTTTTCCGTATTTCAGGCAGAATGTCGTACATGCATCTAAATAAGGATTAATATGAGCAAGAAAAATCAATAGAGAAATAATGAGAATGCGTTTACTGAACTTTTTCATTTTTTCTTCCTTAAAAACAGTATACATTTTATAGATCTATCTCAAATTAAATAGGGATAAGGATTTTCTTTTCGGAGGCACTGGCTTCGTGAACATCTTTGTTCGGACTTACCCCTCCAGTCATTTTGAGAATTGTAAATCACGACTCAAAAAGATGTCAAGGAAGGATTGAAAGCATGGAGTATATCCCTAAAGCTGTTCAAGGCGCCCAAAGACCCGGAAATTAGAGAGACATCTCCTTTAGGGAAAAAAAAGAATCATGAAATATATTCGGCCGAGGTCTCAACCGCCAACAAAACTTCTTGATAAGCGATGTGAGGCGGGGGAGGTCTGTCTGCGACAAAGGTCAGCTTCATGTGGTTGAGGAAGCGGTTAATGCGGATAAAAGGTCAAGTTTTCATTCTTTCCGTAATATGTCACCCGGGTTTGAAACCGCAACTTTGTAGATCAGTGATTATATTGTTGTCAGAGATGTTACAATAATCAATACAAATGTCTGAGTTTATAGTGAATATTTTTTATATAAACTTAGTCTTGCTCTACGGCTATTTTTTTATCGTGTTCTTCTTGATTTTCTTTTCATACCACTTTGAACGGTCGGGATCGGCCGGGTCTTTCACTTTCTTAACAGGATTTTTCTTCAGCTCTTCAAGCAGGTGTTTTACGGCAACTTCGATAGAGGGGTCTTTTCCCTGAGCCACTTCTTCGGGCCTGTCGTAGACCTCAAAACCTTCATCGGGGTAGACTCCGACACCTTCGACGATAAATTCACCATCCGTTCCAACGATGCCCGACATTGGAACCGCGAAAGAAGGGCCGTCGACCAGGCTGGGACTCCAGCCGTATCCGACCAAGCCGCCCCAGGTCCTGGTGCCGATGAGTTTTCCCAGGTCGGCTTTTCGGAACCAATAAGGAAAATTATCTCCACCGGATGATGAATAATGATTGATCAGCATGACCATAGGGCCGTTGAGGGCGAAGGTCGGCTCCTGTCTTAATTCCAGTCCCCGGCGGTGCCAGTAGCTGATGGGCCTCTGGGAAAGCTTCTCGATCATTTTTCCCGGCGACCATCCCCCGCCGTTATAGCGTTCATCGATGATGAAAGCCTCTTTGTTGCTGAAAGCGTATATTCCCTTAAAGAGTTCCCTGTTTCCTTCGACTGCCGTGTTGGGAACGTGAATGTAGGCGATGCGTCCACCGGATAGTTTGTCCACCATGCGGCGGCGGCTGTTGACCCAGTCCATATATCTTAAGTCCTGCTCGCTGCGGATGGGCTTTATCCAGTAAGTCTTGGCGTCTTCAGCTTCGGGCTTGGCATTGACGGTTATGGTGATCTTTTTGCCGGCCGTGTTTTCAAGCAGGAGGTAGGGATTTTTTGCGGTGGTCAACTCTTGGCCGTTCAAACGGATGATGTAATCCCCCTCTTTTATATTGATGCCGGGCTCAGTCAGCGGCGAGCGTGTGTTTTCGTTCCAATTTTCTCCCTGGTAGATCCTTTTAATCTTGTACCGGTTGGCCGCGGGATCCGGTTCTAGTTCAGCTCCCAAAAGACCTGTGTCTATCCTGTCCACCCGCTCGAATTCACCCCAGTTGACATAGGTATGGCCGACATTCAGTTCGCCGACAAGCTCGCCGAAGATGTAGTCGAGGTCGGCCCTGTGGCTGACATAGGGAAGAAGGACGGCGTATTTTTCTCTCATTTTTTCCCAGTTTACGCCGTGCATGTTGGCCACATAAAACCAATCCCTGAAAATTCTCCAGCCTTCGTTGTAGATTTGTTCCCATTCTTTGACAGGGTCTATTTTCATCGTCATATTGCTCAGGTCGAGGGTTCCCGTCCCCGGTTCTTGTTTGGGCCGAATGTCTATTATGCCCCATCGACCGCGGGCTCTGTAGAGCATCTTTTTGTTGTCGGCTGATATGACTCCGCCTCCGATGCCTTCCATGACCAGGTCATCTTTTTTGGTCTCCAGGTCGAACAGCCGAAGCTGGCGTCCTTTAAAGTAAAGGACCTTGCCACCGATGTCATAGACAAAGCCGTAGTTGTCCGTGGAAAGCGGGAAGACCATGATCCTCTGGTTGATGCCGTCGAAATCGATTTTGATGGAAGGCTTTTCTTCTTTCTTCTTGGCTTTTTCGTCTTCTTTCTCCCCTGGTTTTTCCTCCGGGGAGGAGGATTCTTCTTCTTTTTGTTCCAGGTCGTTTTCTTCTTTGAAAAGGTCGGGAGCGTCTTTGACCAGCCCCAGGGCATAGAGGCGTGCGGTTTGATTGTAGACGAAGTCGAACTCCATGGATGAGAAACCATTCTGGAAATTCATGTTGAAGTCCCGGTTGGAGATGAAGAACAGATACTTGCCGCACTTGGAAAAGGTTGCTCCGTAGTCGTTATATTTGCCGTCGCTCAATTTCGTGGATTCGCCTTCTTCAACAGAATAGACATAAATAGAGTCCAGGCGGTTGGCTTCGGTCTTGTTGTAGACGATCCATTTGGAATCAAAAGACCATTCATAGTTATTGATATCTGAAAATGTGCCTTTATCGACCAGTGTGATTTTTTTCGATTTCACGTTTAATAGCTGGAGCTTGCGGTCGGCATCAGAAAAAAGAATCCATTTTGAATCCGGGGACCAATCAGCGGGGTATTTCCAAACCTTGTGGTCCTTGGTCAACTGCACAGACTCCTTTTTTCCCAGGGGATCCCTCATATAAATCTCGTAATTTCCGCTTTCATCGGAAATGTAAGCAATCCATTCCCCATCGGGAGACCATGAAGGATATTTTTCCCGGATTCCTTGGGTTTGGGTTAGGTTCACCGTGACACCCTTTTCGGCCGGAACGCTGAAAAGATCTCCGCGTCCGTCAAAGATAACCCTTTTTCCTTTTGGTGACAGCGCGGCTCCGAACCGGGAAATGTTACGGGAAACATTTTTGAAATAGGGAATCCTATTGGGGTTGTCGAAGCTGATGTCGACCTTAACCTGACGGGTTTGTGCCGTATCCAGGTTGAGGATGTAAATAAATCCCCCCTTCTCAAATACCAATTGGTTTTCGTGGCCGGACGGCCAGAGAATATCAAAATCATCGAAGCGGGTAACCTGGTTTATCTCTTCGGTGTTGAGGTCATAGGAATAAAGATCTAAGGTCAAGTCGCGGTCGCTGACAAAATAAATTTTATTTTTGTACCATGAAGGCATATGGTCGGTTCCGTTGAACGTCGTCAACCGGCGGGAAGTGTTTTTTTCCAGGTTGTAGGTCCAGACATCTGCGGCCCGTCCTCCCTTGGTACGTTTCCAGGTGCGGAATTCCCTGGATATGGGGGTGTAGACAAGGCTCTTTTCGTCAGGAGAGAAGGAACCGAATCCCGCTTCAGGAATCTGCAGGGGTTTTTCCAGACCGCCCTTCAGGTCCAACAAAAAATATTTTCCCATCCGTTGTCCGTAAGGCGTGCGGTTGGCCCGGATGAGGATCTTTTTACTGTCGGCTGTCCAATCCAGCGGGATATGGTCCCATCCTCCGCGGGGGGGCATGATACCGGCGTCGTTGTAGAAAGTAAGCTGCCTGGGTATGCCTCCAGCAGCGGGAACGATAAAAATCTGCCGTGACCCGGAATATTCTCCGGAAAAGGCAATCCACTTTTTGTCGGGTGAGATCTTGGGAAAGATCTCCAGCCCTTTGTGGGACGTCAGCCTGATGGCGTTTCCGCCGTCCGCCGGAACCCGCCAGATATCGCCGGCATAAACAAAAACGACCAAGTCGTCATTGATGTCCGGCATTCTCAATAATCTGGCGTTCTGGATAGCATAAATATTTGCCGCTGTAAAAACAATGATAAAAATGACTGAAAGAATTTTTCGCATAAATCCTCCTTGTTTTAAAGTAAAGTTATACTAGCTTAATAATAATTGATACATAATACTACGAAAAAAAGAAACTTTGAGTTGCGATTATTTCAAGAATGATAAGAAATGCTGTTTTTTTGCGATCCCTCGGAATTTTCCTTTTTCAAAAGCTTATATCAAGGATAATCACTGCCCTTATCGCCCTCCTCACTTCCTGCGGCTATTCCCTTAAAGCTGCCATAGCAAATCCGGTGGATTCCCTGCGGTATGAGTGAAAGAGAGAGTATAATGGTCTTTTCAGAGAGGACGATCACTCCCCTTCAAGGCTCTCTCTGGCAATGAGCTTATCATCTGGGATACGGACGTCATCCTGGCCTTCGAGTAGAAGATCGATTTTCCCAGTTTATCACCTCTCAGGAAATATATCTTTTTCCAGTATTTGTCCCTTGACATGCTAGATAAAATATACTAATATAAATATACTATAAAACATAGATTATTAGGAAGGAAATCTAATGCAATTTTTATCGAGAATCGAAGAGATTTTGCTTTTGGCCATCTGGAAATTGGGTGAAGACGCTTATGGGATATCGATAAGAGAACAGGTCGAGAATGATACAGGTGTCAAATGGCTTTCGGGAGCCATCTACGGCACCTTAAGCCGAATGAGGAAAAACGGTTATGTCAAGACAGAAATCGCTGAAAATGTCGGCGATCAGAGAGGAAGACCCCGCATTTATTACACCCTCACACAGGTGGGAAAAGAAAGACTCCAGGCTATCCAATTGTTGAACAGGGTCATGTGGGCGAATGTCCCTGAAGTGAAGTAAACACTCTACCAGGAATACAGTGCGTACAGATATGTTTTCCCGACTCGCCAAAGGAATTCTTTTTCTCATAGCAGATGAGATAACGTGTTCTTCTGTCATCGAAGACATGGAGTACCGATTTGCCCAGGACATGAAGGAAAAAGGGCGGATAAGAGCAGAACTCAGCCGAGCCTTCCAATTTATCGTTATTATCGTACCTCTTTTTGTGGAAACCGTTTTTGGAGGTGTGTCCATGTTCAAAAATTATATAAAAATAGCCTTTCGAAACATCAAAAGGCACAAAGGATATTCTTTTATCAACATCTTTGGATTAGCCATCGGGATGACGGTATGTCTTCTGATGCTGATGTATGTGGTCAATGAGATAAGCTATGACGATTTCCACGAAAAGGGCGACCGGATTTATCGCCTGGACTGCGATTGGGGCACAGAGGGCAGCAAAATGAGATTTGCCGGATCAATGCCAGCGTTCGGTCCGGCATTGAATTCCGAAATTCCCGAAATAGAAGTCGCTGCGAGGATCAAGCTAAATAACGAAATGATCATTACAAGTGCACAAAACGAGAAATACAAACAATCCCAGATATTCCATGCAGACCCCGAGGTGTTTGACATATTTAGCTGGCCTCTCCTCGAAGGAGAGCCATCCTCTGTTCTAACAGACCCTTTTTCAGTCGTTGTAACCCAGAAAATCGCGAAAAAGTATTTCCACAATGACGATCCCATCGGAAAAACGCTCAACATCGATGGCAATCTCTACAGGGTCACAGGGCTGCTCAAGGATTTTCCTCCCAATACCCATCTGAACTGTGAAATTTTAATATCCTATGCGACAATCCACTCCTTGGGCAAATATCCTTCCCATCCGTGGACGCAGTGGGGGGATGACCTGACATATTTTGTGCTGAGAGAAGACTCTTCCCTGGACGCCGTTGCCGATAAGGTGAATTCCCTGTTGACTCGAAATACCGGGGAATGGTTCACGGACAAAATGGACCTTGTTGTACAGCCTTTATCAAAAATTCATTGGGAAACGGAATACAGGGGCGATGTCGGTGTAAAGGGAAATATTTTGTATGTGTATTTGTTTTTGTCGGCGGCTATACTCGTGCTTGTCATTGCCTGTTTTAACTTTATGAATTTATCCACATCAAGATATTTGGACAGGATGAAAGAGATCGGAATCAGAAAAGTCGTCGGGGCGAACAGAAGACAATTGATCCGGCAGTTTCTGACCGAGTCTATTCTGGTGACCGTTGTTTCCATGGTCTTTGGCGTTCTCCTTTTCAACCTCCTGTATACATCCCTCTATTCCTACCTGGGCGCCCCTTTCAGCTTCAGCCTTTCTCACTTCCAAAACCTGTATGCGATCGTGGTTTTGATGGTTCTGGTGGTCGGGCTACTGGCAGGGAGTTATCCGGCATGGTTCATGTCCAGATTCCATCCTGCCGAAATCATGAACAAGAGGCCTGTTAAAGGCACATCCGGAGTATCCTTCAGAAATGTTCTGGTGGTCCTTCAGTTTGCGATATCCATCATATTGATCGTGGGGACGATCATCATCTACCAGCAGATCGATTACATGAAAAACACCGATTTAGGATTTGACAAGGAGGATGTTGTCCTGGCTTATTTTCCCTTCACAAATCCAGAGGCTAAAGAAAAATATCCTGTCATTAAAACTGAATTCTTGAAACATCAGAATGTTGTGGAGGTCACCGGCGTCTACACGGTCCCGGGGATAAACAGCCAGTACAACATGACCGTCAGGAAAAAGGGCGGTGGAGAGAAGGAGAGTGTTACGATTCAAGCCCTGCCCGCCGATTTTGGATTGGTTGAGTCTCTGGGGCTGGAAATCGTAGCGGGAAGAGATTTTTCCGAAGACTATTCTTTGGACAGCAAAGAGAGCGTTCTCCTCAATGAAGCAGCCGTCAAAACGTTCGGGTTCGACAATCCGATCGGCGAAAGACTCTTGCTTTTCGGGAATAAGGAAGTGTCGGTCATAGGAGTGGTCAAAGATTTCCATGTGAAGTCTCTGCACAGCAAAATCAGTCCGATGCTGATCTATTTCGACCCGAAATTTTATCTTTTGACGGCAACGAAGATAAAGCCGGAGGATCCCGAAGCGACCCTGGCCTACATGGGAGATGTCTGGAAGACGGTATTGGGAGAGTCGGAATTCAATTACAGGTATATGAAGGACGCTTACGACAGTTATTATTTCGCAGAAGAAAAAACCGGCAAACTGATATCCATCTTTACCATCCTGGCTCTTTTTATATCCTGTCTGGGATTATTCGGTCTGGCCGCCTTTATAACGAACAGAAAAGTCAAGGAGATCGGGATCCGGAAAGTGTTGGGCGCTTCGGTCCGAAGCATCGCCACACTCTATTCAAAAGAATTCACGAAATGGGTGATTGTCTCCAATATCATCGCCTGGCCGATAGCTTACTTTTTGATTCACAAGTGGCTGGGAAACTTTGCCTACAGAATTGCGCTCACTCCGATACCGTTTGTCATGAGTGGAGTTTCCGTCTTGCTGATCGCTCTGGTCTCGGTCAGTTCCCACGCGATTCGGGCAGCCATGGCGAATCCGGTCGAGTCGCTCCGCTCCGAATGATCAAACTCTCTATTCCAAACAGGCTTTAATTTTTCAGGGTACTTTTATTCTTTTAATGCTGTTCCATCTCGAAGGTGATCAGATCCTCTTCATCAAACTGCTTTCCACAGCTCCCGCAGTTATAGATCAAGCATTCCTTGCCTTCTTTGATTATTCTTCTTCCTTTGGCTGTGCCATGGCAATTCGGGCATTCTATCTTTTTCTCGACCGCCCCATACACGGTATCGGTCGGGGCTATACCCCTCTTTTCGGTGGAGACATCGACATCTCGAAAATGAGGCCTGTCCTTCCGGTTATAGGACACCAGGGCCTGAACCACTTCCCAGCCGAGTTTGCCCTTCTTGGCCATCTCTGTGATCTCTTCCAGGGCTGTCCTGTTGTCATACGGAGTGGGCCGGTGAGGCCGTGGAGAAAGGAGGGCATCATAGATATCGCAGACGGCAATGATCTCTATCATCTGGTCTTCCAGCCGGATCCCGAGAGGGTAACCTGACCCGTCCCTTCGTTCATGGTG
>Ga0209636_10002526_pt1 | contig 18650 bp, 21 predicted proteins | sample DeeMarSWOR152_54_FD_187464 | JGI IMG/M metagenome (GOLD analysis project Ga0209636, IMG submission 187464) | Marine sediment microbial communities from White Oak River estuary, North Carolina - WOR-1-52-54 (SPAdes) (version 2) | ecosystem: Environmental > Aquatic > Marine > Intertidal zone >... | reverse complement strand
CACGTGCAGCATCTCAGGTAAGGGTGCACCCAGTTCTTGAGAAGCCTGTTCAAAGATTTCAGGATGCGGCTTTAACCACCCTACCTCGTTGGAAAACAAGGTAACATCAAAAAACTCTAAAATTCCAAGATTAGATAAAACAGGTCTCAGAACTCTCCCTGGAGTCCGTCCCGTATTGGAGATGAGGCCTATTCTCGTTTCTAATTGGGTTAAAACGTCTTTCGTATACGGATTTAATAGGGGTGGCACATAAAAAACTGCTTCTGTATACGGTTTTTCCAGGGTCGCATCATCCACATCCGCACCTGCTCCCAAATGCTCGTGCAGTATCTGAATCTGTTTATCCGTGGGAACATCTCGTAATGTTGAACGAACAGATTGAATTTCTGTCCATGATTGTTCCAAAGCTCTCACAAGGATTTCTCTGGATATTTCTCCTTTTACTGCAGTATACAGGAGTTCTTCTCTTTTTTTTCGAAGTCTGCGTTCATACTCTCCTGAATTCAGTAGGAGAGTACCCCATAAATCGAAGGTCACTGCTCGAATCATTACTTCACATCTGCAGAATGAGTTAAAAACATATCGTTTATTGATGTTACACGTGTAACAATTTGTGCACATGACCAAGATCATTGGTAGTCTTACAAAAGGGGTAACTCTCCAGTGATTTTGTCAATTTGCTCTTCTTCAGCAGGCCCAATACCTACTGCAGTTCTTGTTCCAGGAGGAATCTGGGTGAGACCAGCATCCTGCACCAATGTGGAAGGAATCCCCATTCTTTTAGTTTTTTCATAGATGTGGAGCAAGGTCTCTTCATCTTTCACTTTAAGCACTATCTTTTTCTGGGTTCCTTCAAGCCATTTCTTCTGGTCTTTTTCGGGAGTTCTTAGAAACGATCCCATAGAAGCATGAGCCACTTGAGCAGCCAGCTTTCCTTTTCCCAGTTTCAAATCAGTTCTCACCACAATAACTTGCTTGAACACGTAGTACATTTTACGCACCACTATTTAAAGATTCCAGACGAGAGAACCAAGGAGCAGTTCTGGTACTAACGACCTAAGCCGGGCAACGATCAACCCTTTTGCAGTTGATCTAAGGGTTGTATTGTATTAAGTATTTACTGAGCCAGACACATGACAATTGTAATCTCCTTTTGTGAAGCAGTGAAGCAGTGTTGCTATGTTACACGTGTAACAGGTAGAATAGTGTACTAACCCCCTCATATCACACCTTTAGCCTCACAAACCTTTTAATGCAAAAAGTTCATTTTACCACATGAACGAATCCACAGAACCTCGTCTTGATTTTTCTACATACGTGCTCAACCTGGTAACTGCAGCACTGTACAAGTTCGGAGATCTGGGAGATGAAAAAGATGTCCAGGCAGCAAAGGCAATAATTGATATACTCATTATGCTCAAGGAAAAAACTAAAGGGAACCTGACTTCAGATGAGCAAAAAATCTTGGATGAATCTACCCATGATCTACAGATGCGCTATCTCAAAGAAATCGAATATTTATAACGTATCAGACTGTTGATTCTGGTAAACTGATCTGATCAATATGTCAATTGAAGAACATAGCAAAATACTGAAATATAGCAATAACTTTCCTGGGAGAGTTCTGTAGAAGTAACAGAGGGACGTAGTGTCCCTCTGAAAGGGAGATGAAAGATGTTGAGGTGTTGACGTATTTCATGTATATATAGAATTCTCTCCTATATAAACAATATCATACCAAGTTTTTATAATCATGGAAAAGAACAGGAATTCTAAACTCAATTTGAAAAAAAGAAAAAAAAGGGAGGTGAAGTGTAATCGTTAAGGGTATTAACCGAGTTATACACTCTTTGTGTTTTATGGAATATTCCATTTTTTTCCTGCATGTCCTCTCAGATTTCTTCTTACCACTCACCTTCTTCATAGTGATTGGGAACTGAGGGAATATAAAGAATATCCCTGGGAATTTTTATAACCCTGGAAAATAACGGAAATATATTCATCTTTTACTGAAAAATCTCAAAAACACATTTTAAAAAGTGGGCCCGTCGAGATTCGAACTCGAGACCTCCGCCTTGTCAAGGCGACGTCATAACCGTCTAGACTACGGGCCCTGAATTCTTTTGTGTAATCCTTCTTTTGGGTAATCCTATTTAAAGGTTTTGCCCACCACCCACTGCCTGCGATCCACCGCCCACTGTCTGTCCATCTTATGAGCGTTTCCCACAATTTTAAGCTGCATTCTCTTGAGTGGAGGTGGCCCTGAACGAAAAAACTCATCACTGTAGACCAGCTGTCACTTCATGACGCAATAAGGGTGGACGTCAGCTTGATGTTTTTCCTCTTTCGTATTTTGTGGGTCAGAAAATTGTCCAGTTCTGTGAGATCCTCTACCTTCACTCTCAATATGATATCCCATTCACCGTACAAAATATCTGCCAGCTCTACCTCTTTCAACTTCTGCAGCTCCTCTGCAACTGCCTTTTCTTCACCTGTGGTCGTGGCTATCAGAACATATGCTGTTATCATGAAATCACTGATTCGTGCTCTTTCTGCCACATATAAAAAACTTTCTACACCACGGCTGTAATGCAGCATTCTGCAAGAGGTTCATTGAGTGTAGAGGGACTCCATCCTCTTGACCTTTTCAGGTTCAAAAAATGTGCACTCAGAAATTATTACAAGAGAAGTTATTTTAAGAATAAAGACAATTAACGCGTTACATCACTGTTACAGCAAAAATATTACAGGAGAGGGTACTTTCTCTTGAGAAAGTTTAAAAGGCTGAACATTACATTCGTCGTGGTGATCCGATGATCCACAGCATTGATAATGTCTCCTATCCTGTCAGAAACCTGGAAAGAGCAGTCGAATTCTACAGAGATGTCTTGCGCCTGGATTTGCACTTTGTGGCAAAAGAAGTGGGCTGGGCCGAATTCGATGTGGGAGGGAGTACGCTCGCGCTGCGAGAAGTGAAATCTGGATTCGTACCGTCCCAATCATCTATCTGTTTTCTGGTTACAGAAATAGAAGAAGAGGTTGCATACCTCAAAGAAAGAGGAGTAGAATTTCCGGAGGAAATCCAGGAGATCCCAGGAGGACAGGGGCGGTATATATGGTTTCTTGACCCAGATGGGAATAGACTGGATTTTTATGAACCTCCTGAGTAATTACTCGTGAATGAACAGCATAACCACAGAAGAACACACAGATGTCACCAAAGAGAAGACAAAGGGTGCTGTCATCCCGAATGTGTCCCAGAGTACACCTGCAGTCACAGAAGAGAAAAGAGCGCACACCCCAAGCATCATCTGGTACCCACCAAGAATGGATGCTTTCCTGGATACAGGTGCTAAATCTGACACAAAGGCTTTCTGCACTGGTTCTAATGCCCCCCGATGTAGCCCGTACACCACAAACAAGAGGGGAATCTCGTATGCGCTCAGGAAGATGAATCCACTGCACATGACTCCGAACAAACCAAAAGCACACACAATGATCACTGTCCTATTCATGATGTCTGCCAGCTTCCCAAAGGGATAAGACATAATTGAAGCAGTCATAGTAAATATCAAGTATAAGACAGGAACAAATCCCGCGGTAAATCCGGATTCCTTTGCGAATAAAAGGAGAAAAGAGTAGCTGAAACTGCCCAGCGCAAACAAAGCAGAACCAGCAAAAAACACTTTTAAATTCAATGGGAGTTCTCTTAAAGACAGCCTTACATAGATGTCAGCCGTCTTTTTCTCTTTAACAAAAAAGAATATTAAGGCTGCTCCTACCAAAGAAGGTACTGCAGCCAGTAAAAAGAGGTTCTTGTACCCCAATTTTTCAAATAAAACAATGCACACTACAATGCCGCAGACAGCTCCCAAATTGTCAAACGCTCTCAACATGCCAAAAGCTGACCCTCTGGTTTCCCTGGTAGATACATCAGCTAACAAAGCATCTCTGGGTACAGCTCTTATCTTTCCCAACCTGTCAAGGACCCGAAAGGGGAGCACCTGACCGCCAGACCTGGATATAGTGTAGCCGATTCGGGACACAGAAGCACATATGTACCCTGTCCAGATGAATGCTTTCCTTTTCTGCAGTCTATCAGAGAGCAGACCTGATCCTGCCTGTGAAAGGGAAACAACAGCCTCTCCTAGGCCGTCTAAAAAACCCAAAAAAGTCATGTTAGCTCCCAAGAAAACAGTAACAAAGAGGGGCCACACAGGGTAAATCATGTCAGAGCCTAAATCGTTCAAGAAGGAGGCCGCACAGAACGTTTTGATAGTCTTTCCTGCCGGAAGCTGCATGGTTAAAAGCCGGATTTTCATTAATAAGGGTTTGCACTGGAGTATCATCGGTGGTTATCTCATTTTGTTACACGTGTAACAATTGTCTTCTCATTTTTGGTATTCAGAGAATTACTGGCGTGTAACCTTTCATCAAAATTAGTTACCTTGCAATTGTATAGGTAAAACGTGTGAACTCAAATGAATTGCCGCAGTTCTACTATTACAGATGCAGTATGATCAGAGGCAATCCTTTGGCGTTATCATTCTTGAGTGCTAAAACTGACTCTCCTCATCGATTTTTCTTGTAGTACAGCAAAGACACTTTAGTGTTACACGTGTAACATCTCGTGTAGTTTTGCACCTGCAGTTACTTGATAGGTAATCTTATAAGGTTCACCACTAAACGTGTGCAATGATCAGAAGAATTCCAGCAGCTATCAAGCGCATTGAAGACATTTCAGATGAACTCCGCGTCAGTGTGGTGGGAACAGTGGTCAAATGTGGGGAATTCGAGTTTATTCTGGATGATGGCACCGGGCAGCTCACCGTGATCACCTCAGAGGATGTGAATGTTACAGAAAAGGATATCGTGAGAGTCATTGGCAAGGTGTACGGACAAACACTGGAGGCGGAAATCGTTCAGAATGTGGATACGCTTAACATGCAGTTATATATTAAAATGTATGAATTGAGGAAAAAAGTTTACGGAGAATAGATCCAAATAGAAATAAGCAAAAAATTAAAAAAATAAGCTTTAAATTATATAAAATCAACATTTCTACTTATTTTCAAAAAATCTTTTAAAATCCCTTAAATTGAATCGATTCTCTAAAAATTGACCTATAAAGCAAGCTGATCTAAGTATACACATAGTATCTTTAGGTACACGGGTTACATCTGTAGTATGGAATCGATTTCCTGTCGAATCATCAAAGGCGACGTATGCTCATCCATCATGATCCCGATGAAGTAATCATGGTGTTTCATGATCATCATACGATAATCTGAACCTTCTATAATCACTTGATTAACATCGCCCAGATCCAAAGAATTGGCAATCTCTTCTGCAGTGGCTCCAGCAAAGACTGCAATTGCTCCCTCACCTTCGGCATCTTTTAAAGTGGATGCCAGAACGACGCCGTCTCTAGCCACCACTACTGCTCCTTCCACGCCTTCAATCCGTGACATGTCATTTACTAACCGTTTTAAAACGATATCCACCATTTTATCACCACAGCTTCAAGTTTCTAAACTCCTTTATGTCTTCAGCCAATTTGTACAGCTCTTCATCAGTGATCTCCATCTTTCGTTTTAATTCGGTAAGATCCTTGGTTAACTGCTTCACCCTGATGTACAAGATCACGATTATCATCAGGGCCACCAATGTTTCAATGGCTATTACAACCAACAGAGTTTCCACGCTTGGCATTTTACTCACCAAATATTGATCTTACAAAGCGGCCCACAACTCCTTCTTCCCTCTCCACTTCTGGTTCAACGAATCGCTCTCCAACCATCTTGGACGCTAACCGTCTGTACGCTATAGAAGCAGGAGAATCTTCGGATCGTATCACTATAGGAGTCTTGAATGCCGTAGACCTTCTCACTTCTGGATCTTCAGGTATAACTTCTAGAATTTTGACACCTAAAATTTTTTCCACTTCCCGCATGGACAGATCGGTCTTTTCAAAGTTAGCACGGTTCAAGATTGCACCTGAAACACGGGAACCGACCATTTCTGTCATGATCTTGGTTTTCAAGGCATCTGCCATGGATGAGATCTCGGGATTGACTACTAAAATGACCTCATCTGCCACTGCCAGAGGAATGACACCATCCCTGGACAACCCAGCAGGGGCATCAATTAACAAAAACTCTGTTCCTTTCAACAATTCGATCATGACGTCCTGTAACCGTTCCGGGTTGGACTTTTGAAATCCTGATAGTGAAACACCACAGGGGACGACGACGACACCACCAGGTCCCTTGTACATAGCATTTTTGATATCTGCTTCTCCCGCCAGAACTTCATGGAGGGTGACCTTACTTTTCTCCATGCCCAGTATGAGAGCGAGGTTCGCCATAGCAATGTCAGCATCAAGAATAATGGTCTTCTTCCCAAGTAAAGCTAGGGCTGTTCCCAGGTTTGCAGTTGCTGTGGTCTTTCCTGTTCCCCCTTTTCCAGATGCAATAGTAATTACTCGGGGATTGTACATGTCTCGCATTTTAATGGGAAAGTATATATATCTTTTGGTTCGGAAGAGTTTTCAGCTGCAAATGTCAGATAGTAACAGTGGTAAAATTGTCCTCCATAAGTGGTTACTGGGTGGGGTTGCTGCTCTGTGAAGAGGTTGAACGAACCTGCTGCTGTGGTATCATATCTTTTGTGATGCCCACTCTTATGCGGTTCACCGAAACGTTTCTCCACAATAGTTTCCAAACATCTAAAGCTCATGAAAATCTTCTTTTTTGGATAACTTTCCTTACTTGTCAATGTGGTGGTTCTCAACTGACGAATGCAGTACAAATGCAGTACAGCTCCACGGCGCGAGAACAAAGTCGTGCAAATTGTTGAGATAATTAACTTCTTAAATTATCAATTTTTTTAGTAATATGCTATTAAAAGATACTATTGTTGTGTAACACGTGTAACAACGAAGAAGTAGTGGCGGACACGTGAAGGGCAACCTTTTTAAGATGTATTCCCACCATCCATCATGAACGTGGTGGTTGCAGGAACGTTTGACGTACTGCATCCTGGTCACCTGCACCTGTTTGAGGAAGCTGCAAAGCTAGGAGATGTCTATGTCATCATAGCGAGGGATTGTAATGTTAATGGCAAAAAGATAGTTTTTACAGAGGAAGAGAGACTGAAAATGGTCCATAGTTTGAAACCAGTGAAAAAAGCAATTTTGGGAGATAAAAATGATTTTTTTAAACCTATAGAGGAGATATCTCCGGGTTTTATATTTTTGGGGCCTGACCAGGACGAGGAATGGGTAAGATCAGAGATAAAAAAGAGAGGACTGTCTATTGAAGTAAAAAAGCTGCCAGAAAGGCTGCCGTACTCTTCTTCTGAAATCAGGAATCGAATTGCACATCAATCGTAGGTAAGGATGTCTGCGTCTTTTGAAACCAATGTTAACACAGCTTTTGCTTTCATTAAATCTTTACCAAAGCCCTGTCTCTTATTGAGCAACCCTTGTAACAAATCTTCAGCTCGTACGTATTTTCTTTTGACGACAGCGTAGATTCTATCGTTTTGGATGCGTATTGTTTTGTGTTTCTCTAAAAATCTGTCACAATGTTCTTCCTCGTATATGGGAGGGCCCACATGTTTCTTGAAGGGAGGGAGTTCGAAAACGGACAGCTCCAGCAAGATCCCTGAGTCATACACTGCAGTATTAAACACACAGAATCCGTGGGTCTCCAGCATTCGCACGAGATAATCTCGGGTTTTTCGCAATTGGGGGAACAGAATATCATCAATGACATCCACTGTGAAATCAATTCGGTATAATGCAGTACCTTTAACTCTGGTGTAGTGTTCTGGTTCTCTAAAGAAATACACAGGTTGTGGATTCTTGAGATACTCCCGGGAATGGTATATGAACTTGGCAAAATTCTCTAAAGAGACCACTGCAGCCACATTCCGTTCTTTGTCTACGGGATCTATAAATATGAAGGGTTCTGTAAATTCTTTTTCAGGGAGCTGTTCCAGAAAAAGGCATTCACCAAGCTTCCAGGAGCTGGCTGCTTTCAACACGGTTAGAAATGTGCCGTATTTGATCACTAGAAGTTCACACAAATACCCTGAAAATCCCTGGACCTTCAAATCTGATCCGTAAACCCCGATAGAGCGGGTAAACTTTTTGAGTAACCTCACTTGATCTTTGTCTTTTAGGTGGGTTTTAACGTATTCTGTGTGTAAGGGTGTTCTGTCCACTGAACTGCGAATGCCCTCCTTGAATTGGTAGGCAGGGACCACATCGATCTCGTAGCCCTGTAAAAAGTTTCGCACGTACGGGTGCTCTGCATACGCGATCTCATACTCGGACAGTATGCCAATTTTTAACCCGTACTTCTTTAGTTGTTCTTTTGTATACTTGTGAGAGAAGATCAAAAATATGTCAATGTTGTTGTCCCCTGAAATCCAGGTATCTTTGGCTATGGAACCCTGGAGGGAGACTTCAACTTCTAATCCTTTCTTGGTGATTCTGTCCTGGAGGTTGTGAGTGCATTTCTCCACTACCTGGTTCACTCTTTGCCGTTCTTCTGTGGTGGGACGAATTTTCTGCAAAACTTCTTTCATAGTGGAATTTCCTCTATATTTGTGTATATGGGCCCCTTTCTGGTTAGTTCACTCTTTTTTAAGACCACTGCATCTACCATCATTTCACCGATTTCTATGGTTTGGAGCGCTTTGATCTGCTCTCGGAATCGGGCTTTGTTCCCTGGTGCTTTTACTCTTCCCACAGTTAAGTGGGGGACAATATTCCGTTCTTGCTTGAACCCCAGTTTGCCCATACCAGAATCTACCAATTTAGAGAGGGTGAAGAACTCTTCACTTTCGACACCAACCCAGATCACCTTTACGTAAGTGAGAGAAGGGAAGACACCTACCTCTTTCAAGAGAATGGGAAATGGCTTGAATGAACTGCATATCCCTTTTAATTTGGTTAAGACATCTTTCGCTTTCTGTTCTGTTATTTCCCCCAAGAATTTTAAGGTGAAGTGCAGGTTTTCAGGTTCCACAAACTTTATTTTCCCTTCAGAAATCTGGGATTGCACATCCACCACTGGTGGTATCAAATCTTCAGATAAGTCCACAGCAACAAAGCTTCTCACAGGACCACCTTTCTGGAGACAGGCATTTTCTCCCAGGGGAAGATGATCCATCTGTCAGTCTGGAAGATGTAGTAGTCTGGATCTACAATACTCTGGGGTTTCTTAGCAATGACTGCAATTCTCACGTCTTTGGCCCCTTTTTTTACAATGTCTTCTCTGACCACTTTCAGGGTCTTTCCCGTGTCTGCCACATCATCGACGATTAAGACGTTTTTCCCCTCGACGGGCTCTGTCAAGGGAACAGTAATTCTAGGCATTTCGGTATGTTCTTTAATGTCAGTGTAAAATTTGACATCCATGACCCGCATGAGGATGTTGTCCATGATGTGGGACATTCGTACTGCGGGTATTAACCCACCCCTGGCTATTCCCACGATGAGGTCCACCTTATAGTCTTTTCGTACGTAGTCTGTTAAAGTCCAGATTGCTTCGTCCACCTTTGACCAGTGAAGGTACTCCCTTTCCATACTTTAGTTTTCTTCAAAGGTCTTAAAAGGTTTTAGGTGCTTGGGTCGTTTCAGTTTATTGGTGGGCGATTTTTAAAACCTTTCTCATTGCTAAGTGGATTGTCAAGTCTTTGGAGGATGAAGAACTCCAATCTTCTTGGTTGTCATCTTTTCAATATTAATGTGATAATAGTATAATTACTTTCTTAGTATACAGTACTTGGTCATTTGTAACCTGCTACATCCGTGTTCTTTTACATATGGTTGAGAATTTTTGAGACATTTAGGATCTATTTTTCTTTTTTGTTAATTTTTCTAATTTTATTTATTTTGGAATTCTATTTCTTGTTTTTTATTCATATTTCAGTTTTTTAATCCTGAGATGTTGTCCATTTTTAACCAAAAAGGGCACCGAAAAATACATAACATTGGCGGAAGATAAGCTCAATCAGCTTAAACGTCAAAAAAATCTAAGTAGAAAAACCTCTTATTGGTTAAAGGAGGCGACATACAAGATATCAAAGAGCATCTGGAGGACGTATGTATGCTGCATATGGTTCCAATGTGGGACACATGCTGCGTATATGAACAAGTTGTTGACGAGTCATAGAGATTAAAATGTAAGGAGGGATACTATGCTACAAATAACTGTAGACATTTTTTCGGGACGTCCAAACCCTTCATGGGTGGTTGATGAAAAAGAGGCCAAGGACGTACTTAAAGAGATCACGACAAATCGAGAGGTTGTTGCTGAAGTCGGCTCAGGGCATCAAGGACTTGGGTATCGTGGTGTTCTCTTGGAACCGTTGGCGGAGGACATGAGGGATGAATATAATCTCCCTTCCAGCTTTATGATTGCCAACGGCGGTTCTGGCGATGAAAAGAAAGGGCTGGAAATTGCCAAGCGAATGGTTGATAACATGCCCAGATACTCTGCCAGAGATGAAACAATTGCAGCTCTTACTCCCTTGGATGAGGAGTTGCGGGGATTCTTACTAGAACAAATGACTGCTTTTCCGAAGGTTATGGCTAGGGAGATTCCAAAGCCTGTTCGTGTCACTGAGCCTGATGAGCCTAAAGTTGAGGAGAGGGCTGCCAAAGTGTGCTACATTGAGTTGTGCAGGTTCAACCCTGGCTTCTGGAATAACGACCCTTATGTGCGGCAAAACAACAATTGCTATAACTATGGCAGGAATTGTAGGACTGATACCTTTGCGCAGCCTGGTAGGGCGTCGGGTAGTCCTGTACCCTTCCCGCCGACTTGTGATAGCGTTACCAAAGGAGCTTTATCTGATGGTGCCCATAGACGCTATGATTGCTTCCCTGACTCGGAAAAACCTCGCTGGTTTATGGCGATGGCAATATGGCCCGGTCGGGACTATCACTGGTACCGCAAGTCCAGTGAAGGTTTTTGGGGCCACAAACCAGGCGGCACTGCAGCGAGGAATTACGACAATAGTGGTCGGGTCATCTATGATCCTCAGACATGCAACCGCGGAGGGTATACTGATTTCTGCGGATACTTCTACGCATGTAAAAGCATGAGAATCAGGTAATACTGACTGGTAAAATCTGCGGAAAAAGCTGGAAAGACGATGCCTTAATAGGTGTTGGATTCCTATCTGTAACAGGAGATGTACACATGCAAGTAGAATTAGATATATTTAGCGGTAGACCGAACCCGTATTGGGATTTGACTCCTCAAGAAGCTGCAGAATTCCTTAACCTGTTCCGCACTTTGCCCGAACGTAAGGTAGAAGGACACATTAGAGAAGGGCTCGGCTACCGCGGCTTTCTTGTGAGAGAGAAAGGAGGAAGTATTGAAGGGTATGACGAGATTTTGGTTTCTGGTGAAGTTGTGGTGGCTCGATGGGATAAAAAATTACGCCAATTTACCGACAAAGACCGTATGTTGGAGCGATGGCTGTTGCGGACAGGCAAGAGTCGGCTGGATGAAGATCTGTATCAGCATATATTTTCTGAGATAGAAAATATGAATCAAAGTGGAGCAGAATAATAGGAACCTCCTGCAACTACGAACTCTGGTTAAGGTCCGCCAACAATCGGCTAAATGTGTACGACAGCCACAGATTCCTTAGAATCTCACAACAGACTATAGCTACAACGAGGGAGTTATTGACCCACCGGATTATCATGGGAATTATCCTGATTTTCAAGAATTGTGCGAGACGTTAACTCATCTAATCAAGTTCACGCTATCAGTTAAAAAGATGAATTGTTACACATGAATTGTTATACGTGTAACAAAATCGAGATAAGAGATAAGCTAACAGTCAAAATCCTGTTCTAAGAATTTGGTGAATCTGTAAGCATATGTGGAAAAAAGATGAGTGATTGAAAACGTAATGGATTGTATGAAATTTCTGCTGGTCTGAAAGAGAAAGCATTTAAAGGATATAGAAAACAAAAATGATCATGAACCCCAAACTAACATGTCTCATTGTAGGGTTAACAATTTTTGTGAGCGGATGTGCGCGAGAAGAGTCCTTGAATGAAAGGATTAGTTCATTACCAGACACGGCCGATATCCTCTTTGTGTCAAATCGAGACACAGGAAGCCGCCGCACAGAAGTGTATGCTATGGATATTGATACAAGAGAGGTGACCCGCATTACCTTTACTAATGAACACCATTTTATCGTAGGCGTTGATCATTCTCGGCAATACATTGTGGCATCCCGTGCCGAAAAGGATACTGATCCGCCTTCAGGGTTGGGTAATGAGGACAGAAGATCTTTGTGGCTCATTGATTTAAAGACGAAACAAGAGATTCGGTTAACTGATCCTCGCAATCATGCTGAGGGTGATAGTTTCTCCCCTGATGGTGAATGGATAGTATTTCACATGAAATTAGCAGGCGAAGAGCAGACTGATATCTACAAGGTAAGACGTGATGGATCAGAGCTAACGCAGCTGACCAACACAAAGGATGCAGTAGAGGGAGACCCTGCTTTCTCGAACAATGGAAAAGAGATTGCATTTGTGTACCTGGATGGTACTACTCAACGGTTCATATTGAAGGTAATGGATGCTGATGGCAGAAAGGTAAAAACCATTTACGATAGTGGTTCCACAGTGTCTACGCCTGTTTTTCCTCCAGGATGTTACGACCCTTCGTGGAGTCCAGATGACCAATGGTTAGTATTTGAGCAGTGTGTTGCATACGCTGGAGAAAACTGGGGGAGCGGAATCTGGCACATCTTTAAAGTGAAAAGAGATGGTACAGCACTTGTAGATTTAAGTCTGGCTGGTGGTCATTCAGACAGAGCAGAATACCTTCCTTCATTCTCGCCAGATGGGAAGTTCATTGTATTTGGTTCGATTTACGAGGCAGAAATACCTGAAGAAAGTCATAATGACATATTCATAATGGATACTAATGGGGATTTAAAGCGACTTACCAAGAATCCATCAAGCGATATGTATCCTGTATGGATTCCTTCTTAATTCTGCCATCGCTAACCTGTATACCTGAACTGGTACGTATGGATCTCACAATGTACAATGGAAATGCTCTGAATCACTCTTTTTCAAGAAAAGAAATTATAACAGTCACCGCAGATCAAGACCAGATTTTATATAATCTCGTGCACAGATCATGCATAGGTGATTGAATGGGTTACAAAACCATTAGTCTCAGAGACGATGTGTATGAAGCCTTGGTAAAGATGAAGGCAAAAAATGAATCTTTTAGCGATGTCATCTCCCGTTTAATGCGTAGAAGGAGCCTCTTGGATTTTGCAGGTCGTTGGGCAGATGTACCAGAAGAAAAAATTGAGGAACTCACAAAAGAATTAGAAACAATAAGAGATTCTAGGGATAGGATATTATGATACTACTATACAAGCTTTCTCACTGAATTGCTGAGTAAAAGAGAAGGATAAAAAGCTCAAAAAACTGATGGAGAGCCAAACTATTTTCTCACAATAGAATGTTACACGTGTAACAGAAAGACAACCACGACAATTTTACAACCCTGTGAAATGCGAAGATTTTTAAATAAGCGACCCTGCAATTTTTTATGAAAAGGTTAATCCTGTTAGGTGTTTGTATCCTTCTTCTAGGATGCATAGATCAGAGTGAGAAAGTATCCATGTTGCCCAGAGAAGAAGTTCTAGAAATCTTTGAGAGCAATATTGAAGGAGAAGAAATTTCTGTGGATTTTTTACTATACAATGGGTACATCGAAGTTAATCTGTGGGACAAGCAAAGCTACAGAATAGAAGCCACCAAGTGGGCAAGAGCTACCACATCAGAAGATGCGAAAAGGACAGCAGAAGATGTAAAAGTGGATTTTTCAGAAGAAACAGAGACTGGAGGTGTAACATTAGTGATAGAGACAGAAGAGAGTATTAACGCAGGTGTAGAAATAACAGCATTCCTTCCCCGGGCATCCTTTGAAACGGTGGATCTTTCCATCTTCAATGGAGATATACAGGTAGAGGAGGTTACTGCCACAACCGTTTCTCTGGTAACTATCAATGGCGATATCAAAGCGTCAGTGACAGCAGACGACATAAAGGTTAAAACCTCCAATGGGAAAATACGGGGATTCTACCAGGGGAATCAGGTGATCATTGAAACCACCAATGGGAGAATAGACATAGAATGCGGGTACAGTGGAGAATACGATGTTGAAACTTTTAACGGTGACATTGACATAGTAGTTAACGGCGATTTCAAATTCAACCTGGAAACCACAGTGGGAGAAATAACAGTGGAGGCAGATGGCGTGGTGTACACATTAGATGACAAAGACCACAAAAAAGGGTATACAGCAGAGGACTATACTGTGATTATTACAGCATCCACTGTCAGTTCTATAACAGTTCTGAAACAGTAAATGCATTAGATTGAGGATTGGTATTGCGTATGTATTCTTGTGAAGAGAATTGGTTAAAACGAATCAGTACGTGCAAGCTTACCAGTTATCACTCTCATTCTTGATTGAATCTTGAATGTCCTAAATATTTCAAATTAAGAATTAATAAACATTTTAAGAGCTGGGAAAAGAAATGGCTGTTGCTTTTTTAAAGGGCCTGGTGTATTAATTGATAATCGGTAATCAGTAAAAAGGTTGGTCCATCAGAACTACAGAAGTATTTCTGGGCACTTGAAGTTAGCCTCTTCGGCGTTTGTGGTAATACAGGATGAGAGCACCAGCACCAATAACTACAAGAGTTAAAGCCCACCATTGTTTTTGCGTGAGTTGGTTTCTGAGAAAGTATAAACTGACTACAATAGTCAAGAACAGTATAAAAATCACTCTTCTTAAGGGGTTTCTGCCTCGTCTTTCTACTATTTTTTCTGGCATGAATTTCTTTGGTCATTCAATTATATAAATATTTCAGATTCTCAGGGTTGTTCAATTATTCGGATTGTCTCAGTTTTGTTACACGTATAACATTTTATAATTTTTTCTCCCAAAAAAAATAATTTTTCGCTATAAATACTAACTATTTATAAACTGCCTGAATAAAAGTGGTCAACCACAGGTAGGTGGGCAACCTATTTAAGTAAAGGAGAAATACAGCTTTTATGAAAGTTCTCTTGATTGATCCTCCAATAAAAGTCTGGGAATTGATGGGAGATTGTTGCGCACCTCCTTTAGGGCTGGCATATATTGCTGCAGTTTTGGAGCAGCATGACATACCGGTGGAGTTGATCCACTGCAATGGAATGGGTGTCACCTGGAAGGATTTGCCTGAAATAATCAGGAGAGCATCCCCCGACATAGTTGGGACGGGGGCTATGACTCCTATGTTTTCAGATGCAGTAAAGCTTGTTAGAATGGCAAAAGAGGTTGATCCTGGTATTACCACTGTAGTAGGAGGATCTCATGTCACCTTCACGTATGAGGATACGTTAAAAGAAATTCCTGAGATTGACATTATTGTGAGGGGTGAGGGCGAGGAAACTATAGTGGACTTGGTGAAATGTCTGGAAACTGATTCACATTTAAAAGATGTAAAAGGAATTGCATACAGAGATAATGGGAATATTACTGCTACTGAAAGGCGTCCCCCTGTAGATCTAAACAGTCTTCCTTTGCCTGCATACCATTTACTTCCCATGGAGAAGTACCATTTTGAATTTTTAGAAGAATTCTCCACCATTATAACCTCTCGGGGGTGCCCGTTCTCATGTACATTCTGTTCTGAGTGGGATTTCTGGGGCAGACCCTGGAGAGCACGGAACCCCGAAAGTGTAGGAGAAGAGTTAGAGATCGTCAACAAAAAATACAAGAGAAAATCTGTATGGTTTGGCGATGATTGTTTCAACGTGGATTACAACCACATCAAAAGTATATGCGAACAGATTGCAGAGAGAGACCTGGATGTTCAATGGTTCTACCAGGGAAGAGCTGATTTTCTGATTAAATACAAGGATTTGCTACCGTTAATGAGGAAAACTGGTAATGTTATGACTCAAATTGGAGTAGAAGCTTCCACAGATGAGGAATTGGATGTTTTGAACAAAGGGGTTACTGTAGATCAGATCAAAGAGGCGGTCAGACTGATGACAGAACACGATATTGTATCCCAGGGATTGATCATTATTGGTACCTTTGATGATACAGTAGAATCAATCTTACACAAGATCAACTACATGAAATCGTTACAAGTGGACTTTCCTATTTTTACCATGTTCACACCATTTCCCGGGTCAAAAGTGTATGAACAAGCACGAAAAGAGAGGTTGATCGAAGATTTTGACTTTAATCATTTTGACATGGCCTACTGTGTGATGCCCACCAGGGAATTGAGCAGGACAGAACTCTTCAGATGGTATGGTGAGTGCCACAGGGAGCACTACTCTGATCCTCTTCAGATTTTGATTGGGCTTTTATCAAAAAACAGGTTCAAGAGGGCTATATGGAGGCACATGTTCCGATACGGCTTGAAACAGGCAGTACGGATGTATCTCAAGAGAGGGAAATACAGACTTTAATGATTCCGGTTGCTGACTATCAAAATCGATTTCACCGTTGTTGTCCTTCAAAAAATGAGAACAAATACCCCACACTATAAAATATATTAGATACTACAAATGTAACACAATCTGAATAATAATCCGAATATACAATTGTACGTACAAATACACAAAAATTATTTATATTTTTACCTCGCTTTATTTGTAAGGTGATTAAATGGTCTGTATTGGGTTAGATAAAGAGACATTCAATCACTGCTCCTTGATTCCGAGAGAATTGAACAAAGGGAGGTGTAGAAATGTCTTTGGTTAGATTTGTAGCGAAGAGAGTGCTAGAGATTGTCGTAGCGCTGTTTATCATTGCAACTCTGATTTTTGTTTTGTTCAAAATGGTGCCCGGTGATCCTGCCTCACGAGTGATCAACCCCACGTTTACACCTGAGCTGAGAGAGATTTTGAGAGCTCGGTTCGGGCTGGACAAACCGTTGTGGCAGCAGTATTTGATATATGTAAAGAATTTGCTCCACGGTGAATTTGGCACTTCCTTCTACTGGGAGGGTGATGTCTTTGATATACTGAAAGTGCGATTTCTGCCCACCATATTACTATTCACCTTAGGCACATTGATGGCGTACGCTTTAGGGATTAACCTTGGACGGATAATAGCCTGGAGGAGAGGCAGCAAACTGGAGTACGGGTTTACAGTTGGTGGGTTATTCTTCTTTACGATGCCTATTTTCTGGCTGGGGTTATTAGCTATCTGGGTTTTCTCGTATAGACTGGATTTGTTCCCTGTGGGTGGAATGAAAACGCCAGAGATCTGGGGCGCTGCAGTAGAAGCAGGGTTATTGACCAAAATATTGGATGTGCTGTACCATTTGTTTTTGCCTTTAACAGTGTTTACCATATGGATATTCACAGGAAATATGTTGTTAATGAAGAACAGTATGCTGGAAACCTTAAAAGAGGACTACATTACAACGGCCAGAGCTAAAGGGTTAGCAGAAAAGAGGATACGAGATCGCCATGCTGCCCGCAATGCTATGCTCCCAGTGGTGACTGCCTTATCTTTAGCCATGGCCTTCTCGTTTAATGGAGGCGTCTTAACGGAGACCGTGTTCTCCTGGCCTGGACTGGGCCGCACCTTGGTGCAAGCAACAATAAACCTTGACTACCCATTGGCACAGGGGGCCTTCATTCTGTTGGCTGGTGTGGTATTGTTGGCAGTTTTGACAGCAGATATTCTGTACGCGTATTTAGATCCGAGAATCAAATACTAGGTGGTATATGAAATCTCTATCGCGCATCAACGTGAAACCCACGTGGCAGAGGAGAAAAGAGCGGATAAGCACTGTCTGGGCACTGTTCAAACAGAGTAGAGTTGGTGTCTTGGGAATAGTGATCTTAGTTATCTTTCTCGTTTTGGCGTTAGCATCTCCTATTCCTCCTAAAATTGATGAATTGTACATCCCTCTGTACGGGACTGATCCTGAAATTATTGGGTTTACACACCCCTCGTTACGGCATCCTTTAGGTACGGACTTCATGAGGAGAGATTTGTTCAGCCAACTGTTGGAAGGTGCATTCTTTTGGCTGTCATGTTATTTGATCGGCATTGGAACGCGGCAAATTCTCAATCCAAGCCCAAGGGAAGATAACCATGAAAGTATTAGAAACCAAAAATCTGGTCATGTACTACCGAATTCTTACCCAGGGTACACAAACTGCCCCAAATCATCCGTAAATTTAGATGGTAGGAGATATTCTCCTACCTTTTTTTAGCTATTCTGGATATTTGTGATCAGATAGAAAAATCACCCATAGCCTATCCCTTTTAGCTTCCTAACTTGCTAATATCCCTTTTATAAAGGAGGAAACACAAAAATTTAGGTTACTAACTTAGCGTTTTTCTCGATTCTGTTACACGTGTAACAATTGAGAATCAATGATCTGATGCTCTTTTAATCCTTCACTACTACAAAATATATATTTAAATATATGTTATAAATATAATTTAATCTGAATAATAATCCGAATATACAATTGTACGTACAAATACACAAAAATTATTTATATTTTTACCTCGCTTTATTTGTAAGGTGATTAAATGGTCTGTATT
>Ga0209636_10002525_pt1 | contig 18662 bp, 16 predicted proteins | sample DeeMarSWOR152_54_FD_187464 | JGI IMG/M metagenome (GOLD analysis project Ga0209636, IMG submission 187464) | Marine sediment microbial communities from White Oak River estuary, North Carolina - WOR-1-52-54 (SPAdes) (version 2) | ecosystem: Environmental > Aquatic > Marine > Intertidal zone >... | reverse complement strand
CAGTTTGAAATGACCCAATAAATAGGCTTGATACTTGCGTGGATATCAGCCTATTCAAGTCTGACTCTTAACCAAAGTTCACTATCTACGCCTTTGATTTCGTGATATTCTTGGGAAATAACACCTGACTTGTAGAGTAGGCCTTATTGGCAGGGTATCCATGAAATTCACGCTAGAATGCACCTGAGAAGCCCGAGAAAGGGCATTAAACCTTCTGCCACATCACACCCCACCACCCCGGAATTATGTTGTCATTGTCAGTAATCACGGTCAAGAGGCTGCACTTCTTCCTTAAAATAACGGTGAAAGCAATGAGGTAGGTCGTGGTAATCAAGGTCAGATATAGCATCTGAGAAATCCTTTGAGTTCAGAGTGTTCCAAAATAGAACCGTTTTACCTCGCAAGCTCTCACTTCTTGCGTCATGTTTGAGCGCTGCTAAGGCCTTGCCTGTATAGGTGCCGTCTAGTATGATTCCTTCACACTCTCTCATCAGGGATACTGCCTCCATCCCCTCCTCTGTAAAGAGCGCGTATCGTTTGCCAAAATAATCGTGTCTAATATAAACATCTGCTTCAGAGAACTCGAATCTGGGGAAAGAAGCATCCAGGGAATGAAGTAAAGAGTTAGTCTTGTTGATGAGTTTAATCATTTCTCTGGTATTAGCAAATTCTTCACTGCATACCGCTACAGAGACTACTCGGCCACTGAGCTTCGCTACCCTAAGGCCGAGAGTCAATCCGGCCGCTGTACCCATCGTACCGCAAGCGACGTAAATATAATCTGGCTCCGGTATTTCTCCACTCGTGATTTGTCTTCTTAATTCAAGAACTGCGTTAACAAAACCAGTAACGCCAAGGTGGGAAGAACCGCCAGGAGAGATAAAGTAGGGAAGGAGGCCTTTTTTCAGCCTGTGCCGCAAAAGCTGATAGGTGGTTGCAGCATAAACCAACGGCATATTTCTTACAGACTCCAACCCGGCCCCACATAAGTGTAGTTCCGCACCACAGTAGTGGCTCATGAGTAAATTGCGGCGAACATACTGGGCATTCGGCTGAGGCATTAACATGGAGATGCTCTTCAAACCGACCTGTCGTGCGTATATAGCAGTGGCCAAGGCATGGTTCGACCCAGCACCACCAAAGGTCATGACCTCCTTCGCCTTAGAGCGCAGAGCGTTGCCCAGAATGAACTCTAACTTTCGAGGTTTGTTACCACCGTAGACTTTGCCACTCAAGTCATCGCGTTTTATATAGAGTTGGCTGACGCCTAACTCAGCTCCTAATCGTTCGAGCTTTTGTACAGGGGTAGGAAATTCGCCTAGCGGTATATAGGCAAGCTTCTCCCGCAATAGCGGGTATTGTTCAAATAGCGGAATCACTTCTATTCTTTCCTTACGTTAATAGTTGCGCAACTCAACTCTCAGTAGTCCTGCTTTTCTAACGGCCATGATGCCATGTTATCATCGGTGGCTCTTGTTATCAATTTGGTGGTAATGAGGATATTAAGTCCTTGACAATAGGCCGGTATTCTAGGGGCATAATACCTGATTTGTAGGCCTGATTGGTACGGTGTCCCTGGAATTCGCAGGTAGATGATATTATGCTAAGTTAAAGACTTCAGTTAGGCTATGTAACAAAATGAGGTCTTGTTACCCGGGTCTTCATTCGATAAATCAATTGTTATATACTTGCAGCAAAACAAGAGATGAAGGGGCTTGCATCATGCCGTTAGCCAGGCTTAATGGTATTAACATTAACTATCAGGTGGAGGGACAGGGTGAACCCCTGGTGATGATAATGGGATTTACCGCCAGCCGGAGTGGCTTGATGCCCCAGATACGTTTTTTCAGGAGGTATTACCGGGTAATTACCTTTGATAATCGGGGAGCCGGCAAGTCGGACAAGCCGCCGGGCCCTTATTCCACCAGGATGATGGCCGACGACACAGTAAAGCTTATGGACCTTTTAGGGATTGAGAAAGCCCATATTATGGGCGTTTCCATGGGTGGCATGATTGCCCAGGAGCTGGCTATCAACTATCCGCAGAGAGTCATGAAGCTGGTACTGGCCTCTACCTATGCCCGCCAGGATGAAACGAGCGGAGATACTCTGGAGCAGGCGAAATTTTTGCAACTAACCCCGGAGAAAAAAGTCGGCGCTATGGTCGGTCTGGCTTTTAATAAGCCGCTTTACAGATTCATCTTTGGACTCCTCGCCAGAGTCCAGACCAGGTTCAGGGGGGCTTCAGGTAGGGTGGGGGTTGTCGGACAGAGTGAAGCTTGCCTGAAACACAATACGCTAGAGAGACTGTCATTAATCACAGCTCCCACCCTGGTTATCGTGGGAACTGGAGATAGAATCATCAAGCCCGTTTCTTCCGAGGTGATAGCCGGCAAAATACCCAACGCTAAGCTGGTCAGAGTTGAGGGTGGCTCTCATTATTTTTCCTTCGAGATGAAAAACGTATTCAACCGAGAAGTGCTGAATTTTCTGAAGAGTGATGCTCCACGCCTTAATTGACTTGATACCTAGATCACTACGGCCTAATTGGTATGGTGTCCCTGGAATTCGCTAACTTTCTCAGCGATGGTGCTAGACTTTTCTACCTGCACCAGCGTGTGGTATATTGGCCAGCGTTTCCTTGAACTTGCTAAAGGGCATGGATATGATGAGTTCATAACTGGCAAAGTTGGGTACTCTTTTCCTAGCGTGGTCGGTTATGAAGTTTATGTCTATTTCACCTGTAACCAGGGGGTTTGCCAGCGATGTGCACCCAGCACTGACGAGATTATAGGTGAAAGGTTGCTGTCCCGAGTACATTAGGAGGCTAACAATCTTGTTCGCTTGCTTGGCATTACATATTGACAGAACGAGGTCAGGTTCCCCAGACATATCAGAAAAAGGAGCCATGACCACGAAATTGCCTCGTCCCCTTGGTGGCGGCACATTATCCAAGAACTTCTGCGCCAGCTGCCCTGAGGCGAACATTTTATGAACATCCATAACTACCCTGATAATCTGCTCTCTAGGAACAAGAGCTAAGCCAAGGTAGTATTTTCCCCCTATACAATTGCAGTTTTCTGGCGAAAGATTAACCACTGCCCCTTCCCTTCTGACGACATCAATAGCTTCACACGGAGCAAGTTTTCTCTCCGTGTCTCCCTTGGGGTCCGACTCCTTGCTATATTTAACCCCTATTAGACAACTGTCCAGCCCAAGGCTGTCCTCAAATTCTCTGGCTGCTTCCTGGTTTGTAATCATTTCTCCCTCCACATATCCTAAATTTATACTAGCTGTCTTGTGCGCATTTGAAACGATGACACTGGTAAAAGCTGGTAGTAGCTAAAACTTTAAGTTGGTAAGCAGCTTTTGTCAAGATGCGCAACTACTGGTATTCTGGGGATATAATACCTGATTTGTAGCAGGCCTGATTGGCATGGTGTCCCTGGAATTCGAAGCCTCTTCTTTGGCAGCTTACTCTATTCTTTTCACTCCCTCTCCGACTGTCAAAATCTCCGGCTCCGCATAAAAAATATGCCCATTCTGATGCTCTGAGAGTTTACTATGTTCCTTGACAAATTCATATGGTATTTTCCATATTTCCTTGACTTTGAAGGATTCGTCAAAGATGACTGCTATTAAATAGTCGAATAGTCTCTCGTTCAGGTTTCGAATAACGCTCAATTGGCGTGATGAGTTGTGTTTTGTTATTCGCCTACCCTTGATTTGGTATCTGTAACCTTGAGTGTCCACGGCATCAAATCCCTTTTGTTCTTTTCCGACTTGTTTAAGGCTCAAACGTTCAACTGCAACTTTTTCGGCATAATCTGCGACCGGGTTATTACCACTGCGGATTATCCCTCTATCACGAAGCTCTTCTATTAGCTCAGCATATAATTGTAGAAGACCTAATTCGCTTATAGACTTCAGAGCAGGTATATTTATCATACTGGCCTCCTCATGCACGTTCTCACTTTGCGTATCCCCAAATACAAGCAGCAAAATCGTCTCGGTCAAGTGGAAGAGATATCGTAAATGAGTACATCCACCTCTATTCACTAAAGGAACATCGTTCCTGCGACTGCCAGTTCACACAGTTTCCCCTTCAGTAGATCAACTAGCTGCTTTGTCTTATGTAGTGCTCCGATTTCCGTTCCGGTTAGGACTAGAATGTGTATGCCGTGACTCAATGACATCATAATCTCATGGTGTGCCCGGCTAATTTCTTGGGCAGAACCAGATATGCCGTTCGCAGCTATGAGAATTCCATAGTCACGGCCCCGATTCTGTAGCCGCTGAATGAAAGTTGAAACCTCTTGGCTGCCAATGGGGGCTGACCAGTTCTTGCATTCAACTAAAAGAATGTTGGGAAGAAAATACAAACCTGTCGGTGACTTGGCATTCCAGAGCGCCACATCGATCTCCTCTGTCGCAGATACATTCATGACATTGCGCTTATATATCTCAATGCCAGGCACCTTGCTAAATATGTAGCAGACCAATTCCTCAAGGGCTTGGCCTTTTGCGGTTTTTGTGGATGCCTTCAAACCCTGTCTGAGCAATGTTTGAATACGCCTGTTAGAGAATTGAGCCATTAGGTAGTTCCAAAATGTGCTACGCGGTTTCGCTCGGCTAGTATATTCTTGACTAGTTCTCCATTGCCAACGAGTTCAATCAATTCATGGATATTGAAGCGGAAAACAAGTGGCCAATAAGCTTTGACTTTCGTAAAGACCTGCCCTTCGCGGTCCAAGTAGACCAAGAGACCCGCTTCTGCACGTGCCTTCGCTATGTGAATTCGAAGCGTCTTTTCAGCCTCGTTAATACTCGACTTGGTAAGCTTACCTAGCTTGACTTCAACCATCAGAGGATTCTGCAAGCTCGACTTAACTTCATCGAGCCACAACGCCATATCGACCCCGCGTTCGAACTCGCTGGGTTGCTGTCTCACGATCGCCCCTGCTTCCCTAAATAGTCTCGCAACTAGTTTCTCAAATTCCTGCCCTGCCTGCATAGGCGGCATTTGCTCTATTTCAGAAATGCTGCGTCTAGCCCATTCTACGTTGATCTCTTTGGATATGGGATGCTGCACTCTGGCAGGGTATTCCGTTTCTATCAGTTTTGGCCCAAAGGCACGCATAGCAGCATCCGCCGGAGGTTTCATGGTGCGAACCTTAGGCTTTGGGGGTAAATGGTCAAGGAAGACATCAAGGTTAAAATCAATTGCATGCTCGTCATCAAAAGTGGCGCGCACATACTCGAAAGAAGCGAGCTCCACAGTTATATCGACTCCAGGTTCAACAAACAACAACACAGGCTTCCGGAGTCCTGTTGCCATACCAAGCTGAAAATAAACATTTGACGTCTTAACACCGTGTGGAATTACAGCACAAACGAAATTAGCATTCTGAATAGCAGACTCAATGGTGGTTAGGATTGACCATTTTGGTTTAGCTGAAGTAGCATCTACCCATTTTACATTTCGTTGCTCCAACGCAGTGCGTAGCACGCTAGTATCCGCACCAACGGGAGCAACAATGAAACATGTTAACTTCGTAAGCTTACCCATGCACTCGCAGTCCGTTTTCTGTTTAGTCGGGATCTTTCGCATCAAATTCTAGCATCTAGCATCAAGTCAGTCCATCACCTAACAAACCGACTAAGGTGTGGGTGAATGAGGGTGAGAATCCTGCTGTACTACACGTCTAGGCCTTAGGTACCTCCAGAGTGAGCGAAGCAAGCAATTCTTCAGCAATTGCTACAATTACGATTACTATGACAGGAATACTTAGCGAGTAGCCGAGGCATCTGAAACAAGAAAATGGCCACGCCCCCCTTCCTTAACCTTCCCCCCAAGATCGTAGTGGTGGTAAAAAGTTCGTTAGCAAAAATGTTAGCAAAAATTAAGGGTTGTGTTCAATCAACAATACGATTTCTGAGAGAGCCTTTAGTTTGCGATATTATGCTTCTTAACGACCTTTTCGATGATGTGTCTATCAACGCCTTCTGTAGGGTCTTTCTGAGTACTATGATAACCGATGGACAATTCTGACGGAGGAAGTCTTCGATGAACTTGCGGTCAGCGTGGTCAATATCGCCTTCGTAGGAAAACACCGCTCTTGTAGTCATGTGTACTTTATCGGTTACAGCTTGTGCATATCCAGAGTATGTCAGAAGTTCACCCATAATTTTTTTATTTAGCATTAATCTTGGACCCCATTCATTAGTACTCTTGCACTCTACTAGGGAAAAGAAGCCATCGGTAATTAGCAAGTCTGGATTATTTCTTGCAACGCGTAGCCAACGGGGGTCGTCAGCAAAATAGTCAGCTAATTGCCCTTGATATTTGGAGACGGCGAAATTCTTTCTTTGTAGATGCTGAAGGAAGACATACGTAACAGCCTCATAATCAGATCGAAACTGATAGTGTATGGAAGCTGTTGGAATGATGGCTTTAACTTTGATTTTGCTGGAGATAATCTCTGAAGTCTGATTTGCTTCTTGTTTAAAGACTCTTTCGAGATTTTTAATTGAATACCATTCTACAAGATTCAGAATTGAATTAACTGTAGGTTTCTTTAAACCAAGTCTTGATAATAGTTCATGTAGGGCATGCTTAACATTTAACCATTCTTCCGGTGGGACATCGTAAGAAAGGGAAAAATCGAACCAGTTTTGGGTATTAGAAAGAGACCTAGAGTTCAGACCAATGGGTATTTTAAGCATTGGGCCTATTTCTTGTTCAAACAATCCTGCGTGGCCTTTGAGTTTAAGAAGTTTCTTTACAAGTCTAGAATGCTTGCTAAATTTTAGATAATTTATAAGTATAATGGCTGCTGCTGCCAAATGAGGAAAGTCGCCTAAGTCTTGCCACCACAGTGGTATGCTATTTTCATAACTATTTACAACTTGATTACCCCGGTCTGTCAAAACAAATTTGTCAGATACTTTTGCTCTTTCGGCAAGTCCCATTTGAATGCACCAGTCGAGGAAAGGTCTGGTGTCTCTGATAATGTTCTTGCGGTCTTTTAGTTTTAGAGATTTAGTGTAGTTTAATTCATATCTAGGAGACAGTACTTCCTTCGTCAATTGTTGAATGCGAAGCCTAGAATGTTTTACGTCGGTATTGGAGTTAGCCATAATAAAACCAAGTTGACAGATGTCGAGTCCGGGACTAAGCTTGAGGCTGAGTAATAGGTTAAGGCAGAGGCGAGTTCTGAATTGGGCATAAGTAGTGCTTCTTTCCTGAAAGTAAGTAGCGTTGGTAAGTTTAAGGCGACAAATACGGTCTACAAAAATGGCCTCTTCAATTGGGTCATGTGGGCATTCCTCTTGAAATTTATATTTAGAAAGACGCCTTGCCCAATCAGTTGGGATATGTGTAAATTTGTTACCGACTTTCCGCCTATAGAGAAACCCTAAATATCTAGCAGTCTCAAGATGGTCTCTCGCTCTCCTGCATATTTGGTCACGGATTCTCGCCGTGGTAGGTCTACTTAGATGCATTTTAATAAGATGGTCGGCGATAGAAAAATCATCAATTATGGGAACACGGTCATCAGTAAGTGTGGTTACATAATTTACAACAGTTCTAATTCTGTGAAGGCTATGCACCCTTGTTATACTAGGAGCCGATTTGGTTTTCATCTGTTAGGATTCCTTCGATAGTATAACTATACTCTCTTGAGCAATTGTTTCACCGGTTGGTCCAGTCCAGGGAATCATTTTTTTTGGTATGCATCTCAGATATGTGGTTTCGTGGATGAATCCGAGTGTTTCTGCAAGCTCTTTGGTGACTTTGCCCATATCCAAGAGCTTTCGGCTTATAGACCTGTGACCGATGACAATACATGCCTTGCCGCTGCTTTGCAGGATTCGATACATCTCTCTAAGCGAATGCATGTAGTCAATCATGAAGGCAATGGCTTCGTTGAGCCTTTGGTGAGTTACGCCACTGACGGTTTGCCAAAAGGTGTCTGAAGGTATATCAGCTGTAGAGAGTAGACGCGTACTATCACCACCTAAGGTGATTGTTTCAAGCTGCTTAATGTCCTTCTGAGAAAAGCCGAGCCAAAGAAGAAACAGTTTTGACCAGCGAATATATGGGACAGTGTTCCTTTCTTCCCCGTATGGAGGTGAGGTGATGATGAGATTGATATGATTATTGGGAATGGTAAGAGACCTGGCATCCTCTTGTTTTGCTAAGGTATCAGTCTTCTTTTTTTTGCAGTAAGCTGTGAGCTTTCGCTCAAAAGCACCCATCATTCCCTGAAAAACAAGGAATGCGTCAGGATTGTGATTGGCAATCTTTGCTTCAGAGAATACTCGAATGTATCTACTAGACTTCCAGTTGACGTTTGAACATTTCATAACCGCGTGGGCAAAAATAGTCTTGAAAATACGTTGGACATCTTTATCATTTATTTTATCTATCAAGCAACGAAGGTATGATAGCTGGGCTACAACGTTTGGTTTAAACCAGTGATATAGGTTATCAAAAGTTGGTACCATTTCTTTGACTTCTTCACCAGTAAAAGATTGAATTTGCCGTTGCAATTGTTGTTTAGCAAGTATATAGGCTGATTGGTCGAAGCACGTAGTCTTTGCTAATGACAACATGACTGCGAATGGGTTGATGTCAGTGCCTATACTAGGTATGCCTCGCAGTGACGCTTCGACTAGGACGGTGCCACTACCACAGAAAACATCCATTATCGGGCCAGGGATTTGTGACTTTGTAGGCCAGTATAAAGAGATAAGACGGGCAGCGATTTGAGGAATCATGCGAGCAGGATAAGGAAACAACCCGTGAGTTAGATACTGGGTATCGGCGTTGGTAAATTCCCAGCTGGAATCCTCGGGAGGCATGAATTCAGAAAAGCCAGGGAAGACTTGTGTATCTTTGTTATGGTAATTCAAAGCATGCCTCGAGTTAGTGGTGAATTTTGAAATATTGTAACACAAAGAAAGAGGAGTATCTTAAATCGTGATTTTTGATTATTGACATTTTAATCTGTGCGGACGTTGAATGGTGAAACTACCACTGGAAGGACAAGGACATCCCGTTCCTTGTCCTGTTTCTTGTGTTAAAATTACACCAATGAAGGTATTACTCGTACTGATACTTGTAGGTTTACTCCTGTTAAGGATTAGCAATAGTAACGATGGCATTTCCGTTGCTGATACCAGCATCCCTGATAATGAGGTAATCAGCAGGGATGCCAATAATACCTCTGCGACTGCTACCATTACTATTACAATGACTGGTGTACTTAATGAGTAGTCTGGACATCTGAAATCAGGAGGAGGGTAAGATGCTGCGAGAAAGTCTCAAAGTAGTGCTAGATGGATACTTACATGCAAAAACTGAGAGTTTCACAAATCATGCCCTGGCTTATTTCATAAAGCACGATTTTCCTAAGGACTTGAGCAGTCTCATAGGTAATAAGCAAAGCTACAAGTTAACAGGCTCAGCTGGACAAACAAAATGGACAGACTGTCCATGGGTTGCAACCCTCAACACTCTTATTACGGAGTCCCCCCAGAGGGGTTTCTATGTAGTCTATCTCTTTTCAGAAGATATGACAGGTGCTTATCTATCCCTAAACCAGGGTATTACCGACCTCAGAATTGCCTTTGGAATTCAGGCAAAAAACATCTTGATATCGCAGGCCGCCAAATATCGTTCACAGGTCAGTCCTATACCTCCAAGATTACGGCTGACCTCCATTAATCTTGCAGCCAAATCTTCGTCAACTAGGTCCGCCTTCTACCAATCTGGGAACATATGTGCCATCTACTATGACGCTGCTGACATCCCGTCTGAAAGTGTTCTAGTTGCTGACTATAATCTTATGCTATCTCTATATGAACGGTTAGTGGAACAGAAAAACCGGGAGGAGGCTTCTATTCAACTTGGACAGGAGGGTCTACCACAAAACAAGCTTATTGAAGACCTCACGAACATGAAGATGCACGAGCGTATTGACCGAAACCCTAGACTGTCATACAAGGTTAAGAAAATTCTTGGCTACACTTGCCAGGTATGTGGTTTTAATTTCCAGAATTTCTATGGGCCGCTAGGAATTGGTTACATTGAATCGCATCATTTGATCCCAATATCTCAACTGAAAGGTCAAGTTATCTCTTTAGACCCTAGTAAAGATTTCGCAGTTCTTTGCTCAAACTGTCATAGAATGATTCACAAATTTGACAGACCCCATGATATTCAAGCTTTCAAGACTTTGCTGACTGCTTGAGATGACTCAATGTGAGCCCCTGAGCAATTTTCTATGAGCCAACATACTCCGGGCTAGGCGTAGGTAGCACTAATGTCCCTAGGGGACCCCCCCTTGCCCTGTGAACAAATAGCTTTGCCTTGTGAACAATCTAGCTCTGAATCCTTGCCTATTAAGCAACACTCGGCAGCGAACCAATTTGAAAAGCACTGTGCTTAATGGAATGATGATTGGAAAGACAGCGGGGCTACGCTGTTACACTACACCAAAAAGTTTAGGCAGGCGCGATGTCCTAAGGCTTCAAGCAGATGCTCCTGTTAAAAATTTGACAAAAAATGTAGTTTATGCTACTTTCATAGCATAATCACGATGAGAGGCCATCCAAAGGGGTTGGTCCCGAGGTAATGCCTCTCTTTTTCATTGCCAACAGGTGTACCTTTCTATATCTAGACATAGCCTTGCCATCACAGATTGTGATTTCAACAATCTTCACCAAAACCAGATTTCATTCGTCCCCTTTTCGAAATCCTATGGGGCGCCGTTTCGGTTCCGGTGGCGCCATAAGCTGACGAATAGCTTCAAACACCTGTTTAAATTGAGCATCGTACTTCTTCTCAAGGGCGTCTAGCTTGCGGGCAAGCTCGACATGACTTGCAAGCATCTGCCGTAAGCGGATAAAGGCCCGCATTATCTCAATATTTACCTGGATAGCACGCCGGCTACGCAAGACACTAGATAGCATGGCAACGCCTTGTTCAGTAAAGGCATATGGGCGATAGCGTCGCCCACCCCAGTCACTTGAGGTCACAATTTGTGACCTCAAGATAGCGAATTCTTCTTGACTAAGCTGGAACATAAAATCTTCAGGGAATCGATCCAGATTACGTTTGACTGCTTGAACCAAAACCTTCGTTTCGACGCCGTAAAGCTCCGCCAGGTCAGCATCGAGCATAACTTTTTGCCCACGGATTAACAGAATTGCCTTCTCAATCCTATCGACAGAAATAAGTGATTTCTTATTGACCATGCCAATAACCTGCGGTAGTCTGGCCACCTTTACTTGGTCTGCCCTTGCTCCGATTATATCACATAAAGTAGTTAACCCTTCCTTTCCATATCTCTGTCCGCTGCGTGTCCACTTCCGAGGGTTAGGGCCTTTCCGACTTAGGCGGGCGCGATGTCCTCAGGCTTCAAGCAGATGCTCCTGTTAAAAATACCGGCAAAGCCGGGCGGCACGAAGCAGATTATGACCAATGTTCAAAGAAACTCGTTAGCTTCTTCTTAGGGAGTGGAAGACCCTATATCCCACGAAGACAAGCACAGCCAGGATGACAGCAATGCCGATAAATCTTGGTATAGCCTCCAGGTCATAAGGTACAATTGCGAATATCATTGTCCCGATGCCGCCCAAAATCAAGCCGGCCCCGAAGATATCCAGTCTACGTTGAAGGAAGGTGCCCCCGACAGCAAACACCACCCCCAAGGGTAGGACAATCAAGAAAACGCCCTTATCAGTATCCGCTAATTCCTGCCGGTATTCTTCCTGAATCTCCTCCCATTCTTGCTCCCACTCCTCGTACTCTTGCTGCCACTCCTCGTACTCCGGGCTATCGTAATCGGGCATGGGCGAGGGATATTCCGGATAATCCGGGAAATCCGGGTATGAAGGGTCAGGATAAAAAGCCTCCACGCCGGCGGCGACCAGGAGGACAAGAGCAACCGCTATACCCAAAACGTAGATGACTTTAAGAATACGCATCTATTCACTCCCTTGAAGCTTGTCAATGTCCGTTTATTCTTATCCCCTCTTGATTCAATTATATATCTAACTACCCCGGAATGGAAGCCGTGAGCAGATGCTGCTGTTAAAAATACCGGCAAAACAAGGTATAATAGCTGAAGGCGAAGCCAAAAAGCAGGAGTTAGATTTCCGGAGAGATGAAAGACAGCAATAAACCGGTGCAAGAATATGTGGCGTCTATTCCCTTTGACCGACGGCTATACCGCCAGGACATCGAGGGAAGTATCGCTCACGCCAGGATGCTGGCAAAGCAGGGGATAATAGCTAAAAGCGAGGCGGAAACGATAATCAAAGGGCTCAACTCTATTCGAAAGGCAATCGAGCGAGGGAAGTTTCAATTCAAGACCGAGCTCGAGGATATACACATGAACATCGAAGCGGGGTTGTTTGAAAAGATAGGCGATGCGGCAGGCAAGCTCCATACCGCCCGTTCCAGGAACGACCAGATAGCCCTGGACTTGCGCCTCTTCGTCAAGGAGGAAATCTTGAAAACCATTGATAGGATAAAGGCTCTGCAGACTTCGCTGGTGGAGTTAGCCGAGGCGAATAAAGCGGTCGTCATGCCCGGCTATACTCACCTGCAGCAAGCCCAGCCTGTCCTTCTGGCCCACCACCTGCTGGCTTATTTCGAGATGTTTCAGCGAGATAAGGAAAGATTTCACGACTGTCTGGGGCGCACCGACGTCCTGCCCCTGGGCAGCGGTGCCCTGGCCGGCGTTCCTTATCCCCTGGACCGGGAATTCGTGGCCCGGGAACTGGGCTTCAGCAAGGTGAGCACGAACAGCCTGGATGCCGTTTCCGATAGGGACTTCGTCATAGAATACGAAGCGGCGGCGGCCATCACCATGATGCATCTTTCCAGGCTGGCTGAGGAGCTTATCCTGTGGTCATCGAGCGAGTTCGGCTTCATAGAGATCGGCGAAGCCTTTACTACGGGCAGCAGCATAATGCCTCAGAAGAAAAATCCCGATGTCGCCGAGCTGGCCAGGGGTAAGACCGGGCGGGTATATGGCAACCTCATGGGCATTTTAACTACTATGAAGTCTCTGCCTTTAGCCTATAACCGGGATATGCAGGAGGACAAGGAAGGGCTTTTCGACACTGTGGATACGCTGCACACCAGCCTGGAAGTATTTGCAGGGATGGTAAAAACGCTTAGGGTCAATACCGAGCGTATTGCTCAGGCGATGAAAACGGATTATATCCTGGCTACGGACCTGGCCGACTATCTGGTGAAGAAGGGCATGCCGTTCCGGGAAGCCCACGGCGTGGTAGCGAAACTCAGCAAATATGCCGCCGGTAAGGGCAAAAACTTCCGGGAACTCGGCCGGAAGGAATACAAAAAGTTCTCCGCGCTCTTCGCTGGCGATGTATATAAGATAACTCCAGAGTCATCGGTAGCCGCCCGAAATGTTGCCGGCGGCACCTCCCCACAACAGGTGGGAAAGGCGCTGAGAAGGGCCAAGAGGCTGATCAAAAAATGATTAAGCTGGCGCCGTCGATTCTTTCCGCTGATTTTGCCCGCCTTGGCGAGCAGGTCGCCGAGGTCGCCAGGGCGGGGGCTGATTATATCCACGTAGATGTTATGGACGGGCATTTCGTGCCCAATATTACCATCGGGGCTCCGGTGGTGGCTGCAATTCGCCCTTTGACCAGCCTGCCCCTGGACGTCCACTTAATGATAGAGCATCCGGAGCGGTATATCTCCGAATTTGTTCACGCCGGCGCCGATATTATTACCGTGCATGTCGAGGCCTCTCCCCATCTCCATGGCACGATTGAGCTGATAAAGAAGCTGGGGGCCAAGGCTGGAGTATCCTTAAATCCGCCTACTCCTCTCAGCGCAGTAGAGGAATTTCTTCATCATGTGGATTTGGTCCTCATTATGAGCGTTAATCCGGGCTTCGGCGGGCAGCCTTTTATCCCGGAAACATTGCCCAGGATAGCAAGTATGCGCAAAATCCTCGATGATAGAGGACTGAGTGCCGAGCTCGAAGTCGACGGGGGAATTAATGCCGACAATGCCCCGGACATAGTTAAGGCCGGTGCCAATGTCCTGGTGGCCGGGAACAGCGTATTCAGGGCCGAGGAAGGGATAAGCGAGGCGATACAGAGGCTCAGGGAAGCAGTGTCATAGAAAATCAAAAATCAAACAAAAAAAATCAAAATTACAAGTCAAAATATAAAAAATTTAACCTTTGCTCTGTCATTTTGCATTTTTACCTTTGCATTTTGAAGGGGCAGTTTAGAGATTGGGTTGTGGGGTTTGGGATTTAGGCGGCGGGATTGTAATTAGCGGGCGGTTTTGTACTGGGTGCGGAGGCATCTAGTGCAGATGTTGACTTTTCTCTTCCTTCCTTCTACCATAATCGTAGTTCGGTGAATATTAGGCAGCCAGCGGCGCAAGGTACGCTTCTTGGAGTGGCTTACATTATGCCCGAATTGAGCTTGTTTACCGCAAATATCGCACTTCATAGAAACTTCCCTATCTGGTAAATCTGTCAATGGTAGCACAATTATCAGCCCGGGTAAAGGGGTGGGATGAAAGCTGATTTAGCCGATGGTCAAACCCTGAAGGAAATGTTTGCCTCAGGAACTGCCTGGCTGGAAAAAAGCGCTCCCGATATCAATGCTATAAATGTTTTCCCTGTTCCCGATGGTGATACCGGAACCAATATGGTGCTCACCATGCAGTTTGCCCTGGAGGAGGCAAAGCTCAATTCGGATGACCACGTCTCTTCGGTAGCCAAATCGCTGGCTCACGGTGCTTTAATGGGAGCGCGGGGCAATTCCGGGGTTATCTTATCTCAATTCTTCAGGGGTTTAGCTAAAGGGCTGGAGGGCAAGACCCATTTCGACGGCGGGGATTTTGCCAGAGCACTGGCCGGAGCATCACAAACTGCTTACAAGGGGATTGTCAATCCTGTAGAGGGAACTATCCTGACGGTACTTAAAGACGCATCTAAGGCTGCTCAAGAAGCAGTTAAAAATGATGATACCCTGGTCTCGGTATTGGAAGACGCAGTAAAATCGGCCAGGGATTCAGTAGCCCGGACGCCCAGCTTACTGCCAGTATTAAAAGAGGCGGGAGTGGTGGATGCCGGCGGGCAAGGCTTGTACGTTTTGCTGGACGGCGCCCTTCAATTCCTCAAGGGAGAGTCACATAAGATACAATATCGGAGGCCCCGCCTGGTCGTTGCCGAGGCAGAATTAGTTCCCAGGGCAGCTCAGAGGCCTGCCCAGCTGGAAATGCCTCACGGGTATTGCACGAATTTCGTCCTGGAGGGGAAGAATCTTAATTTAAGCAAAATCGAAAAGGACCTCAAAAAGAAGGGACAATCTTTGATAGTTACAGGTGACGATACTCTGGTTAGAGTTCATATCCACAGTTTCGAGCCCGGTGAAATCCTGGGATATGCCACAAGGTTGGGCAAACTGCATGAGATAACTATCAATAACATGGATGACCAATATGCAGAATTCATCAAGATGCAGAGGGAAAGAATGCCTCAAGTCGATATCGCTATGGTAACAGTGGCCACTGGAGATGGTTTTTTCGAGCTGCTTAATAGTTTAGGTAACATAATCATTGTTCCCGGCGGGCAAACGATGAATCCCAGTGTTCGTGAGCTCTTGCAAGCTGTGGAATCAGCCCCCTCGGACAACATTATTCTACTGCCCAATAACAAGAACATTGTGTCTGCCGCTTCCCAGGTCCAGTCCTTAACTTCCAAAAAAGTGAAGGTGGTTCCCACCAGGAATATCCCTCAAGGCATAGCGGCGTTTCTGGCTTTCGGTTATGACCTGAATCTAGAGAAAAATGCTCAGGCTATGGAGAAAGCAATAAATAAAGTGAGGGCTATAGAGGTTACCAGGGCAGTGCGGGGGACACGTCTTGGTGGCCTGGAAATAAGAAAAGGGCAATTCATTGCTATGCTGAACGACGAAGACTTGATAGCCAGGGCCGATAAAGCAGGGGATGTTGTCCTTGAAGCCCTGGGAAAAGCAGGAGCTGAAAAGGCGGGGATAGTCACCGTTTATTACGGTGCTGAAATCAAGGGTGCTGAAGCTCAAGAGATAGCTCAGGAAATTCGCGACCGATACCACACCGAGGTCGAGGTAATTTATGGTGGCCAGCCCCATTATAATTATATAGTTTCCCTGGAGTAACGTTTGCGGCAAAGCTACAAGTAGGGGGTAAAGAATAGTGGTTAAGGTTGTAACCGATAGCTGTTCCGACATTACCCCGCAGTTAGCCCAGGAGCTGGGGATTACTGTGGTGCCGTTGTACGTCCAATTTGGCAACGAGACATACCGGGATAATGTTGACCTGAGCACAGAGGAGTTCTACCATAAGTTGGGAACAAGTAAGATTCAACCTGCCACATCAACTGCCACCCCGGCTGATTTTGCCAAGGTTTTCACCGAATTAATGGAAGAAACAAAGGAAATCCTGACTATAACTGTTTCGGAAAAGTTCAGCGCCACTTATGCAGCGGCGCTTCAGGGCAAGGCTGTGGTTAAAAAAGATTGCCGCATTGAAGTCATCGACTCTAAGTTGGGAGCAGGCGCACAAATGCTTTTAGTTATCCTGGCGGCTCAGATGGCCAGAGCAGGGGCTAGTTTAGACCATATCATTGACCTGGTTAAGAGAGCAATTCCCAGAATTCACATACGGATGACCTTCGACACCCTGGAGTATTTAAGAAGAGGCGGGCGTATTGGTAAGGCGCAAGCCTTTTTAGGCGGTCTGCTAAAAGTAAATCATGTCCTGGGAATAAAAGACGGTGCAGCATTTCCTATTGCTCGCTCCCGCAACCGGGCTCAAGGTATGGATTTCCTGGTAAATTTTGTCAAGGGTTTCAGCCAGATAGAAACCGTGGCTATCGAGGATGCCACTACCCCCGATGATTTACAGTCATTAGCCGAGCGGCTTAAGGATGTCGTCCCTCCAGAACGCACCTATCTTTCCAAGGTAAGCCCGGTGGTAGGGACTCATGTTGGTCCTCATGTCCTGGCTGTTGCCGTTCTTGAAGCAGAATAGAAAGTGACAGGCATTGATTCGCTACGAAACGTTCTTGAGCTGGAATGCCGGAAGGGTTACACCGATAAGGCAGTAATCGGCGGCCTGGATAAGTATCTTCACAAGCAGGCCGGGCAAATCAGGCAGAGTATCAATAACCCGCAGCTTGTAAGCGGCTTTGATGAACTTAACTTGGCCAAGTCCAATTATGGCTCTTACGGCGTGGATGAGCGTAAGAGATGGATGGCAAATGTCTTGGGCTGGTTGGATAAGATAGAAAAAGCGGCTAAAACGGACAGGAGTGAGGAGTCAGGAGACAGGAGTCAGAAGGTAGTAGCTAGCCCCCCCAGCCAAAAGCGAAGAGAAGGGCTGGACTCGCCCATAACTGTTATCAAAGGCATCACGCCTAACGCAGCTAGCAAATTTGCCAAGCTAAACGTCAGGGCAGTGGGCGATTTGCTTTACTTCTTTCCCAGACGCTATGTCGATTACAGCCGGATAAAACCCATCTCTGAACTTATAGAAGGTGAAGAGCAGACCATCATAGGCACAATCTGGCAAGCCAGAGTAGCTACTTTGGGTAACCGGCGGGGCACAGAGGCAATTGTCGGCGACAAGACAGGAAACATTAGAGTGGTCTGGTTTAATCAACCTTACCTGGCAAAAAGCTTCCGTACTAATGCCCGAGTAGTAATTAGCGGTACGGTCGGCCTGTTCAAAGGACACAAGGTATTCGAGTCCCCAGAATGGGAATTGCTTAAAGATAAAGAACTAATTCACACCGGGCGCCTGGTCCCCGTCTATCCCCTTACTCAGGGCTTATATCCCAGACAGGTAAGGAAATGGACCAAGGAGACTGTCGATGGCTATGTCTGGCAATTGAATGATTTCCTGCCCTCAGAGATTAAGACCCGCTGCCAATTATTAGACCTTCCCGACGCAATTGCTCAAGTTCACTACCCCGATGACCTGACAATGGCGGAAAGGGCAAGAGGGAGGTTAGCCTTCGACGAGCTATTTCTTCTGCAGTTAGGCGTGCTGGCTAGAAAACGGGACTGGAAGGAAGGCCAACCGGGCAATGCCTTTCATGTAGACCAGGAAGTTATTAGCAGATTTTTACAGTGCCTGCCTTTCGCTTTGACCCAGGCCCAGGAGCGAGTGTTGCAGGAAATTTTAACCGACCTCAAACAGGCAAAAGCCATGTCACGTCTTCTTCAAGGAGAGGTAGGGAGCGGCAAAACCGTAATTGCGACCCTGGCTCTCTTGATAGCTGCGGCCAACGGTTACCAGGGGGCGTTAATGGCACCCACTGAGGTCTTGGCTGAGCAGCATTACACCAATATTTGCGGCTATCTGTCCCAGGCCGGCACCCAGGAACCTGGTTCCGAGCCGGGCGAAGGAACTATCAGATGCTACACGGGATTTCTCTCCAGGCCGCTTACCATCGCTTTGCTCATCGGGAGCCTCAGCAATAATGAGAAGGAAATGTTGCACGGTAAAATTAAGCAGGGTAAAGTTGACATTATTGTCGGCACCCATGCCCTTATTCAAAAGGAGGTAGAATTTAACAAATTAGGGTTGGCGGTGATAGATGAGCAAC
>Ga0209636_10002524_pt1 | contig 18663 bp, 25 predicted proteins | sample DeeMarSWOR152_54_FD_187464 | JGI IMG/M metagenome (GOLD analysis project Ga0209636, IMG submission 187464) | Marine sediment microbial communities from White Oak River estuary, North Carolina - WOR-1-52-54 (SPAdes) (version 2) | ecosystem: Environmental > Aquatic > Marine > Intertidal zone >... | reverse complement strand
TTGACAGTTTCGGCGACGTAACAATAACAAGTGATGGACGCACAATCTTGGATGAAATGGACATTCAGCATCCAGCAGCTAAAATGATGGTTGAAGTTGCAAAAACACAAGACAACGAAGCGGGCGACGGAACAACAACAGCCGTCATAATATCCGGTGCATTGTTAAACAAAGCAGAAGGACTAATCAACAAAAATGTTCATCCAACCATAATAATTGATGGATACAAAAAAGCCTCAGACAAAGCACTCAAAACCCTAGAAAAAATAGCAATATCTGTAGATTTGAACTTTCAAGAATACCTGAAAAAGACTGCGATGACGTCTATGGCAAGCAAGCTGGTGGCTGAACATAGAGGACACTTGGCTGATTTAGCTGTTAAAGCGGTTCTTCAAGTTGCTGAAAAAGAAGTTGGTAAGTACAAGGCAGACATAGATGACATCAAAGTTGAAAAGAAACCAGGAGAATCAATAAGAGACACAAAGCTGATTAACGGCATAGTTTTAGACAAAGAAGTCGTGCATTCAGGAATGCCAAAGCGTGTAGAAAACTCAAAAATAGCATTACTAGACAGCGCACTTGAAATTGAAAAAACAGAATTTGACGCAAAAATCAACATTGAAAGTCCAGAACAAATGGACGCTTTCCTAAAACAAGAAGAAACAATGCTGCGGGAGATTGTTGACAAGATAACTGCCACAGGTGCAAAAGTTGTCTTGTGCCAGAAAGGCTTAGACGATATGGTTCAACACTTCCTGAGTAGAAAGGGAATACTTGCAGTTCGTAGAATCAAAAAGTCAGACATGGAGAAGCTTTCAAAAGCCACTGGTGGAAAAATCATAACAAACTTGGATGACATAAACCTAGCAGACTTGGGTTATGCAAATCTTGTTGAAGAACGCAAGATAGGCGATGATAAAATGACCTTTGTAGAAGGATGCAAGAATCCCCGTGCAGTTACAATCTTGATAAGGGGCGGAACAGAACGCATAGTAGACGAAGCGGAACGTTCACTGCATGACGCCTTGTGCGTAGTTCGAGATATAGTTGAAGAACCAAAAGTTCTAGCTGGAGGCGGAGCACCAGAGCTTGAAGTTTCATGTGCACTCAAGAAATATGCGGGAACCCTTCCGGGAAGAGAACAACTTGCAGTCGAAAGCTTTGCAGAAGCACTTGAAACAGTTCCAGTAACATTGACCGAAAACGCTGGTCTAGACCCAATCGACGTCCTCTCAGAGCTAAGGGCAAGACATGAAAAAGGTGAAACTTGGACTGGAATAGAGGTTCACTCCGGAAAGGTTCAAGACATGACCCAGGTAGGAGTCTTCGAACCGCTAGCTGTTAAGAAGCAGATAATCAAGTCGGCAACAGAGGCAGCTTCCATGATACTTAAAATCGATGATGTAATTGCTGCTGGCAAGATGAAAACTCCACCAACTCCACCTGGGGGACCTTATGGAGGACCCCCTGGAATGGGTGGTATGGGTCCCGGCGCCGGAGTGTATTAAAACACGCCTAAAAAAGAGAAGAAAATTTTGATAGGACCACCCAAGCTTACTCGCTTCGAGAAAGCTCGGATAGTGGGAGCTAGATCCCTCCAAATATCCATGGGTGCCCCTATACTCGTTGAGGCATCTGAAGGCTTTTCAAGTCCGATAGACATAGCCCTGAAGGAACTTGAGGCAGGCATTCTACCGATAACAATTAGACGCACATTGCCTGACGGCACTTGCCAAGACATTCCTATTAAGTGGCTTCTCAAAGAAGAATGACGTTTTTCTCTCTTTTTCTTATTAAAACTTGCGAGAATTAAAAACGGTTAATCTCTTTTTCGATCTTTCTCCAAGATTTCTTCTGCTTTTTCAAGTGTTTTTCTGATTCTTGCCCAGTGGGATCCTTGCCAATAGATTTGTCCACATTTTGGGCATTCCCAAAACTCACTACAATAGGCAAATGTGCTTTTCTCAACTTTATCCGCAACTCTTTCTTTCGGCATCGGCTTCACTTGAGCGTTGCATTTTGGGCATCTTGATCTTGTCATGTCTATATCCAATTTGATTTTGAATCGTTTTGCAAGTTCCGCTAGTTTTTCCTCCTCTGTTTTTCCCTCTAGATAGAAGGCGTCAACCCCTTTCGCTGTGGCTTGCTGATAAAGTTCCAAATCCCTTGTAAGCAGTATTCTTCTTTCCTTTTTAGTTATCATGATTAGTTGTGCGTCATCAAGTTTGTTTGAATACTTCACATTATATCCTAACATTCGAAGCCAACGCGTCAATTTTCCAAGCATCCCATCAGCAACGAACTTCAAAACTTCACTCTCTTCGAATTATTTCACCGCTTCCCGCTTCAGCAACAACCTCTCCCTCATCCATAATTAATCGCCCACCAACAAACGTTTTAACGGGTTTCCCCTTAACATTCCATCCATCAAACGGAGAAAACTTCGCTTTCGAGTAAAATTTTGATGCATCAATTTTGTATTTTCTATTCAAGTCCACAAAAACCAAGTCCGCGTTATTTCCTTCCTTCAAACAGCCTCTATCTTTCAATCCGAAAATCTCAGCCGGCTTTTCCGACATAAGCCTAACTATGTCAGTTATCGATAACCGTCCATGTTTCACTTCTGTGAGCAGCAGTGGAAGTGTTGTTTCTAAGCCTGGTATGCCAACTTTAACATCCCAAACCGACTTGGCTTTTTTTTCACTTAGCATGTGTGGCGCGTGGTCTGAAGCCAGAATGTCAATCCAACCGTTTTTGATTCCGTCCCAGAGGGCTGCACTGTGATGTTTTTCTCGAATCGGCGGCATGGTTAACGTTAACGTTCCGATTTGCCTTAAATCATCAACTGACAGAAATAGGTGATGAGGCGTTGTTTCGCAAGTTATTGTCATTCCAGATTTTTTTCCGTCAATTATTGCTCTTAACCCGTTTTCCGTACTCACGTGACAAAAATGCACATGCACATTAGTTTGCTCAGCGATGTTCAGTAAACGTTTCACAGCTTTCGCTTCGACGATTTCTGAATGTGCTTTGAGAAAAGCCTCAGTGTCATTGTGGTTGGTATGCTTAAGCTCATCTTCAACCCTTTTCAACATTGTTTTGTCTTCTGCATGAACAGCAACTGAAGTCTTTAATCTACTAACGATTTTGAACGCTTTCAACAAAGCGTGATCATCATCTATGTTTAATCCGCCAATCTGCTCAGCCATAAAAAGCTTAAAAGCCACAGCGCCTTCCCTGATGATTTCCTCTATTTCATTCATGTTTTTTGGAAATTCAGAGTAAAAGCCAACGTTAACCAAAACTTTTCTCTCGGCAATTCTCATTCTCCTCCTTAAGGCTTCAACACTCATCGTCACCGGCTTATTGTTAGGCATGTCCAAAACAGTCGTTATTCCACCCGCAGCTGCGGCTGCTGTTCCGCTGTAAAAATCTTCTTTGTATGCTTTTCCCTCATCTCGAAGATGCACGTGAACATCTATCAAACCTGGCAGAACCAGTAGATTCTTTAAATCAATTTTTGCTTCTGCTTTAGGCATGTTTGCCTCTTTACCTATTTTGAAAATTCTTCCTTGGTTTATTGCTAGATTGCAGTCTATTATTGCGTTGTCTATGTAGGCTTTCATGTTGCTCAGGACTAAGTCGACAATCAAGTTGATCGGCTCTCTTTATTAGAATAAAGTAGAATAGAATGTTAAAGTTTATTCTAATATATGTTATTATCAGAGTTTAGGTTTACAGGCGACACTGAAACTCCCACAACTTCCTCTTTTCCTTGTAATTCAACCCAAGATTGTGAATGTTAACCCTAAAATCGGACTTTCTCTTTCTTGGAAGTTTTCTTTCTAGGTTTTCCCGTCCATTCATATTTACAAACTTTACATTTTTTCAAATTTCCAGTTATCGTAATCTTCTTACTTCCACATTGAGGACACCGTTCTTTTCTACCCATCAATCCATCCACTCCATCAGTCGGATATTAGTTTTTTCTTATCAATTGCAAACCATTGTTTCCAGAAAGAGCGCTTTACTATTTAGTTAAGTTTATTCTATTATTTTGAAGAAGTCTCTTTCCGTTATTATGCCCACGAGTTTTTCATTTTTAACCACCGGTAAAGCGCCTATGTTTTTCTCTTGCATTATCTTTGCTGCTTGACCGACATCCACGTTTGGTTCTATGGTTACAATGTCTTTTGTTGCTATTTCAAGTGCTGGTGTGTTCAAAACTTGTATTATGGTTCCGGATTTGAGATATTTGAAGACTTTTCCAGAACCGAAGAACCGTATAATGTCCATGGCTGTTATTATGCCGACTACTTTGCCTTCGGAGATTATTGGCAGTCTTCTGAATCCCCGCGTTGTCATTGTTCTTGCGACTTCAAAAATTGTTGTTTTTGGTATAGCCGTGACCACTTTTTCCGACATCAACTGAGCAACTGTTACACCGCTCATTCTTTCGGCGAACATGTTGGCGATGTCTCTTTCTGTAATTATTGCCTTTACATGGTTTTTGTCGTCAACCACCGGCAAGCCGCCGAGATTTTGCTGTTTCATTAATTCTATTGCTTCACTTATCTTCGCAGAGGTCTTGACTGAAACAACTTTTTTGATCATTATGAGTTTTATCGGCTCATTTATGGCTTTGAAAAAGTTTCCTCTAAATTTCTTCTGAATTATTTGGAATTTTTTTCCACCGCCCAAGTAATCAATTATGTCTGTAGCTGTCACTATTCCTTCTAGCGTTCTTGTTCCTGGATTTGCTATTGGTATTCGTCGGAACCCTTCTTTAGTCATTATTTGAATGCCGTCGTAGATGGGTGTTGTAGGAGCCATTGTGACAACAGGGCTTTTCGCAACGTGTAATATCTCGCCTTCTCGTTTTTTCGAGGGATGCCTCTTCAAAGAGAGCGGCCCCTTATCCCTTAGCGATCTCCTGAAACTTTCTCTACTCATTTTTCTCCCTTCTCATCTAACAAGCAATTTGACAACATCTTCACGGTCAACTATACCAACCAATCTTCCTTTGTCATCTTTTACAGGTATTCTTCCAATGTTTTTTGAAATCATGAGTTCAGCGGCTTCTCTGATTTTTGCCGAGGTTTTCGTGGTTATCACTGTTGTTTTCATTATTGAAGAGATTTTGGACGCGGCTCGGAAGCGTCCCTTTTTCGATTCAAATGTAGGCAGATCTGCTCCGCTTTCAAGCATGTCTTTCTGTGTGATGATTCCTACTGGCCTGTCCTTTTTAACAACTGGTAGTCCGGCGAACGATTGACTTTGCATTAAACGCCAAACGTTATCAACTTCGTCGTCTGGAGCGCATACAACAACATTTTTGGACATTACTTCTGAAACTGGTTTTGAGAGTTTTTTTGGCTTCGTTTTAAGCGAAGCCTCAATGAAGTGTTCTAATCCCAAAACCCCTTTGTAGGTTTCGTCTTGAGCCGAGTTTACAACGGGCACATAACATTCATCAAGTCGAACCATCTCTTTAACAGTTGAAGCAGCGTTGTCTTCCACTGCTGCTGCGTGCTTCGACTTGGTCATTATGCCCTTAACTCCTATAGGCGAAACGGACGAGGAAATAGCCATTACACTGCCGCGTGAAACTATGCCCAACAACTTTTTGTTTTCATCTGCTACTGGGAGAATTCTTAAGGCGAAATCTCGTATCATTGCACGAGCTTTTGTTGCAAGTTCATCCTCATAAATAAACGGATGCCTCTCGTCCATAATTTCTTTAACACGCAAACAACCGCCTCATTCCTCACTTTCGAATTCAGCTATACAATCTTCGCAGATGAATTCTCCATTGCTCTCTTTTAGGTTGTCTGACCAGCCTCCGCAACGGTCGCAATATCCGGCAAGAGGTGTTGATTCTTCCTTTGCTTCTTGAGCTCTGTTTTCGCCTTCTATGAGTGCTTGTTCTTGGCTGATTTCTATAAGTTCAGGCATGACTGCTAGAACATCTTTGCTTGAGAGGACACCAACAAGTTGCCCCTTATACATGACTCCTAGTCTTCTAATGTTTAGTCTGCTCATTCTTCTGGTTGCTTCGCTTATTTTTTCATCAGGCTCTACTGTGATCAAAGGTGAGGTCATAACTTCTTTTGCTTTAAAGGAGTCTGGTTTGATGTTTTTGGCTAAAACTCTTCTAACCAAATCTCTTTCTGTGAGTATTCCAAGAGGTTTTCCTTCTTTGCATGTTACTATTATGCAGCCCACCCCATTCTTGTCCATGAGTTCTGCAACTTGGTTTGCTGGCGCATTTTCATCTATGGTTATTACTGGGCTGCTCATAACATCTTTAACCAGCATTCTAGACCTTAATCCAATGTCCGACATTTTTTCAGCCTCGTGAATGGTGTATGTCTCTTTTAAGTTTGCTTCAATCAACTCAAAATAAATATCCTACATTTAAAACTTGTTATGTTTCAAATAGATACAATAGTTTCGGGTTAGGGTGAAATTTTATTAGCATCCGTTAACTAATGCACCAAGTCTAGCGTGAGGAATTGCTATGTTAAGAACAAACGTTGATAAATTGGTGAAAATCTCGGTTGTCGGTGAAGTAGCTAGTCCGGTTTATGGGGGAGGAATCTATAGAATTTCTGCTCAGGGCAATCCAGTTGTTTTGCCTGGTGTTGGGGGAATCACGTATAATGTTAGGGTAGGTGACCTTGCTTGTGGCTGGGAAGCGGATCATGTTGAGCCGGGTGTAAGCGTGGAAAATAAGGAGAATGATTCACGTTTTGGACGGGGTGCGAACACGGCTTTAAATGTGCTTTCATGCGTTGGAAATGAAGCTGTAGTTGTTACGGGAGATGCGAAAGGTGCGAAGGGAGTTGTGACGGGAAAACACGGTGGGATAGAGCATGTGCTAGTGGACTTTCAATCTGAAACCCTTGAAAAGCTTATGCTTGGCGACAAAGTTCTCGTGAAAGCCTTGGGCGTAGGCTTAAAACTTCTGGATTTTCCGGACATAAAGGTGATGAATATGGACCCACGTTTCCTTGAAGCTTTAGATACGAAGCCAAACGGCGAAAAATTGGAGGTTTCGGTTACGCATGTGATTCCGGCGGCAATAATGGGTTCAGGATTAGGAGCGAACCAAACGTATTCTGGGGATTATGACATCCAACTTTTTGATGAGAACGTTAGGAAGGAGTATGGGCTTGATGATTTGAGGCTTGGTGACCTTGTAGCCATAAGGGATGCGGATCACTCTTACGGGAGAATTTACAAGCAGGGCGCTATGTCAGTAGGCATTGTTGTGCATACGAACTGTGTGTCGTCTGGTCATGGGCCTGGAGTTACAACGCTTTTCACGTCTTCTACGGGGAAGATTATTCCGAAGATTGATTCGAAGGCTAATATTGGTTTGATTCTTGGGTTGAGGACAGATATATAAGCTGGACAACACTTTTACATGCAATGGAGTAGTGAAAAGTAATGCCGTATAAAAGGAAAAGCCGTGGGAGATCCAAGGGTGGCAAGGGAAGTGGCGGTTTTGTTCAATGTGTTAGTTGTGGTGCAATGGTGCCTAGGGACAAGGCTAAGAAAGTTACTAAGAGGGTTTCTATGGTTGATTACGCTTTGGCGAAGGAGCTTCGTCAAAAAGGTGCGTATATTGCTGCTCCGGTGACGACGAAGTATTATTGTGTTTCGTGTGCTGTGCATCGGGGTGTTGTAAAGGTTAGGGCTAAAAGCGAGCGGCATACGCGTCCAAGAAAGCGAAGAAGAAAGAGATAGATTTCAGCTTTTTAGCTTGTTTTCTTCATTTTTTTGTAGACGTGTAGACATCTTTGTAGAACTGTTAGGTTTGAAAGTATTGCAAGTAGGATTATGCCAGCGTTCATTGCTGTTTCTGAGGGTTGCCAGAAAGCTGCTGTTACGGTTGCTATGGCTAGTATGATTATTCGTTCCGCCCTTTCTGCCAGTCCGATTGATTCCATTTTTATTCCAGTTGCTTCTGCTCTTGCGCGGCTGTAACTCACAAGCAAAGAGCCTATTAGGGCTGCTAAACCCCATATGGGGTCGCATAATCCGCTGACGATTATGCCTGCGTATACTGCTGCGTCTGCGTATCTGTCTAGTAGCGAGTCTAGGAATCCGCCGAAAGGGGTTGTTTCATGGTAGAGTCTGGCTAATATTCCGTCTAGGGCGTCGCAGAATCCTGAGAGTAAGAGCAACGCGGTTGCGAGCAGGAGGTAAAGCGTGTTGGTTTGCCATGCTGTGTATGCTAGGGCTGAAAGGAAGGCTAAAACTATGCCTATGGTGCTTACTTTGTTTGGTGTTAATCCTATCTTGTGGGCTGCTTTTGCTTCTGTTGTGAGCATTGTTTGAACTTTTTTCTTTAGTTTCGTTAGCATGGTGTAGGCTTCTCCATTTCTATGTTGGTGGTTATTGTTTTTTATGTGCAGAGGTCGTCTAAATATTCTTTTAACTTTTCTATGTGGAGTTATAGTAAAGTTTATTTTAGGGTGAGGTGCTAGCGATTTCTTGTCGGAGGCAAAGGCTATGCGGTTTGAAGAAGAAGAGGAAGAAAACTGGGAAGAGGAAGAGGAGTCTGAAGAAGAGGAAGAGTGGTAGGCTTTAACCGTAGTTAGCTTTTATCCTCTTTTTCTTTTATTTTTAAGACGAGTAAACTTTTACTTTGTATTAAAGAGTTGTTCTGTTCGGTAGCGATTGTTATTTAAGTTGGATGTGAAAGATATTTTTCTATAAGAGGTGTTTGGTATGATTAGTGTTATGTCTGTGAAGGTTTATGATGAGACTTGTTTGGGGGTGAAGGTTGAGTTGCCGAGTTCGCCGCCTTTGCTTTTGGTGATTGCTGAGAAAGGGTTTGTTATGTGTGGTTTTTTGAATGTTGATGTTGCTGAAAAACTGAGTGTTGCTGCCGCGGTGGTTAGCGGAGTGAAAAGCTTTGAGGATGTGCTTGATGCGGATGTTAAGGCGGTGACTTCTAGGGCGAAAATGTTAGGCGTTGAGGTTGGCATGAAGGGTGTTGATGCTTTGAAGCGTATGTTTTAAAAAGCCCGTGTGTGCGTGCAGTTGTTGTAGGCCCCTCTATTTGGCTTCTAATATATCTGGGAATGTTGGCGATTTCTTTTTGCAACGCAAAAAAGATAGACCCCGCTATAGTTTTTCAACATAAAAACCTACGTAGGCTTTCCAAAGCGTAAAGGAAGCCTAAAAGTGGAAAAGCTCGAAAATTATCAAAATGCTGAAATAGGTTTTGCGTAATCTTATAGTGGAGAGAGTTTTTCCATGCAAGGGTGGATGAATGTGAGGGAAGAGGCTTTGAATGTTTTGTTAGCCGAGCTTTTGGCTGAGAGAGGACTAAAGGCGCTTGGGGAGGTTGTTTTGAAGAAGGGCTATCCTGATGTTTTGCTTGATGTGAATGGTGTTAGGATAATTATTGAAGCGAAGAAAACGGGTAGGAGAGAGGAATTACATCAGAATTGTGAGGGAAGGTTGGATAATGGTATGTGTGATATATGCGTTATGGTGGAGTATGCTGCGTTGAACGTTACGTCTCTTAGTCCGACAGTGAGTGATTTGAAAGAGGCGTTGTTGAAGGGCAAGTATAACGTGGGGTTTATGACTTATCTTGATAGGATTGGTTTGGAAAGGTGGTTGACGGGTTTTGAACCGAGGGTGAAAAGCGACTTTTACATGGATATAGATTTTCAAGAGTTTGTCACGTATTTCATGTCTGTGTATGAATACACCGTAGAAGAAGATATTGTGACTCCTGTTGTTGAAAGGCTCAAACGCGTGCTGAATGATTTTTCGAGGGCAGTCTTGTCGTATGGTCTCGATGTTAATAAGTTAAAAGAGGTTTTGGAGTTAAAAGGGAGAAAGTGAGGAAAAGACGTAGGAATGAGTAAGAGGATGCGTTTCTTGTCTAAGAGAGAGCTTTTAGATGCTATTGTTACAGAAGTCATTGTTTGTCATAAGTGTGAACTTTGGAAAACTCGTAAAAACCCTGTTGCAGGTGAAGGCAGTCCAGAAAGCCAAATCATGGTTATTGGAGAGGCGCCTGGTTACTGGGAAGACGTTGAAGGAAAACCTTTCGTAGGAGCTGCTGGAAAATTCCTCGACACACTCTTGTCCATAGCAGACCTTTCAAGAGAAAACGTTTTCATCGGCAACATCCTAAAGTGTAGACCTCCAAAAAACCGTGAACCCTCACCAGACGAAATTAGAACGTGCACACCATACCTGAACAAGCAAATCCAAATCATCCAACCAAAAATCATAGTCACCCTTGGAAACTACTCAACAAGCTACATCTTCGCCAAGGCAACGTTGCCATTCAACGGAATAACCCGAATCCACGGAAAATTCTACAAAATCTCCACTCTAGACATGCAAGCAACAATCTTTCCAACATTCCACCCAGCTGCAGCACTATACCACCCAAAATACAAAGAACAACTCATCAGCGATTTCCATACACTAAAACAAGAACTCATATAAAAAAGACCCGTCTAACACCATCTTCTCAACGGAAGAATGTTGCGAGTATATAAAGGGGGGCTATAGCCATCCAGAGAGCACACCCCTCCAACACATCATCAAAGCTTCAACACTCTCCCACTACCTTGCACCCAACCTTAATCATTCTCAACCGCCTTTCTAGTCACTAACCATTAATCGGCTACTTGAAAGGAAAAGACTTTGCGCACAGAGTTAAAATATCTAACGTCTAATGTCTATCCAAGATGTGCAAAACATGCAAATCCGTGTTCTCTGGGGCTCACAAGTCTCCGAAAAGTTTCCAGAATTAGCTATCTGCATAGGCATAGTCAACAATATCCACGTAGAAAAAGAAAACATGCAAATTCTAAAACTCAAAAAAGCCGTATATGAAGAAGTCAGAGCCAAACACAACATCTCAACATTGAAAGACAACCCAACAGTTAGAGCCTACAGAGACTTCTACTGGAAACTCGACATAGACCCCACCAAAACGAGGCCCTCAGGCGAAGCCTTGCTCCGAAGAGTTTTACACGGAAAAGAGCTTCCACGCATATCCACAGTTGTCGACGCCTACAATCTGGCCTCAATGAAAACAATAATTCCGATAAGCGGATTCGACAAAAACCAGTTAAACTTGCCTTTTCAAATACGCTTCGCAAACAACGGCGAAACCTTCACGGGAATCGGGATGAATAAGCCTGTGACCTTGACAGGTAAAATGCTCGTTCTGGCTGATGAAAAACAGATTCTGTGCATTTACCCATACAGAGACTCAAATCATACGAAAATCACTGAACAAACAAGAAACGTGCTGATAGTTGGGTATGGTGCTCCGGGAATAACAGACGAGCAGCTAAAAAAGGCTATAGAAAAAACCACATCGTACATCAATCTGGTTTCAAACGGCGAAACCAAGCTGATAAGAGTTTTGAAAAGTTAATATGTTGTCTTGTAATACTTTTAGTTATGGAAGCAACCGAAAATGGTTTATCCTCCTCGTTTTCCGAAGCCTCTTAAACGCCCAGAAAAGCAACGGTGGCCCTCACCCACACCTGTTCCAGCAGCATCAGCAGAAGACATGGGAAAAATTTTGAAACAGATTCTCGAAAGACTTGACGCTATTGAAAAACGCTTGGACACCATAGAAAAACTACTAGCACAAACGCATCCTCCTGCTCCTTAACACACCTTTACTAACAAATACGAACAAATGAAAAAGCAAAAGTTTTTAGTCCTACGCCTAAATAGAAGGCGGTGTTTGAGTATGTCTCTTCGCCTTAAAATGGAGCAAACAGCAAAAAACAAAAAATCAAATATCATTTTAGCCCTAGACTTTCCCTTTGAAAAACCAGAAAACCGCGGAAACCTCTTCTCCAAAGCAGAACGCACTTTGGAAGCGGTGCATCCATACCTTTCTGCTGTGAAGTTTAACCGTCACGTAGTTCTCCCCCTCGGCTTATTTGACGGCGTTCAAAGACTCATTCAAAGAATTCATGATTTAGGGTTGATGACAATAATGGATTGCAAAATAAACGACATAGGTTCAACAAACCAAACGATCGCAGAATACTATTACGCTGCTGGCTTCGACGCTCTAATAGCCAACCCTTTCGTAGGATGGGAAGAAGGTTTAAAGCCTGTTTTTGATGTTGCACGTAAACTGCGACGCGGCGTAATTCTCCTCGTCTACATGAGTCACAAGGGAGCATGGGAAGGCTACGGACAAACAATCTGTGATGCTGAAACTGGTGAAAAAATGCTTCAATACAGTTCATTTGCCAAAAAAGCCTTAAAATGGGACGCCGATGGCGTTGTTGTTGGCGCAACATACCCAGAAAAGATACGAGAAGTACACGAAATCCTCGGCGAAAAAATCCCAATTTACTCACCAGGAATAGGCACTCAAGGCGGAAAAATACAATCAGCTTTGAAAGCGGGAGCCCGCTACCTAATCGTGGGACGGACAATAACTCTTGCAGAAAATCCGGCTGAAACTGCGAAGAGAATCAGAGACCTCGCAAGCCAGTGTAAATGAAACAAAGTATAACCAAAATAAATGTGTTATCTTCCTCTTCTTTCCCAAAGTTCCTTTTTCAACAAATCTCTAACTGCAGATCTTATGGCTGCACTTCTACTTGGATACATGTTCGCCCTTACAAGTTCGTCTAAACCTTCAAGATGAGCTTCCGGTAACAACACCGTTACAACTTTCATGCAACTTTCACCCGAATATGTTATGTAGATAATATGTGGCAAATATAAAAGATTTAATCAATCTTTCAGATTCGAAGGCTATCTTTAGTAGTCCACGCGTCTTTCAGCACGTCTTGGAAGGTTTTGTAAACGTCTTCGACGTAGATGGCACGATTTCGAATTCTCTTTTGAACTGCTCCAGCCGCTACCAGACATGTGCCTATTGTCTCGCTTATTGGAGTGGGTTCAGGAAACACTATAAATGCTAAACCAATTTTTATTAGTCTTGACTGGTTTCCGTCACGCCACAGCTTCTTCGTGGATTTCGCTTCTTTGATCGTTTCTTTCACTGACTGTAGTAGATCTACATAGCTTTCGTTCAATTCCTTCGCAGTGTTAATTATGGTCTTCATTTCATCGGTCTTCATCGAAACCCACTCGTCTTCTCTATAATAAAACGTTAGAATAGAAAAAGTTTAATCCTCTAAAATACTTCCTTTCACGGTTTTCTCTTCCAGAGGACTCGCGACTTTTAAAAATGGCTTAAAATTTGTCAATCTTAATCTAAGCAGTTTTGTCGTTAATAGTGAAATGTTGTAATCATCAAGCTGAAAAGATATACCAAAAATTTTATTATGAAACCTCAATAACAAACTATGCATTAGCTTCTGGAGAATCATTGTATTGTTAAACAAACGTTACGCCTACATTCTAATATCCGACGAGAAATGGTGGAACAGATTGTGCGAGCGAAACAGAAGCAGTAATGAAGTTCACGTTTTCGTGCGGAGAAACCGCGTAGGTCCCCTAGAAACCCGAAAACTTCTTTTCTACGTTAAAAAGCCGATAATGCAGATTCGGGGCGTTGCGGATTTTATTGAGCGTTTAGCTGGAGATTATAAAGAACTTTGGAACACTTATGGGGATGAAACCTATTTGAGAACCTTTGATAAGTACATTAGTTTTCTCAAGGGCAGAAAGGCGGTTACTTTCATTAGATTCGCAAATTTCCGTGAACTTGAGAATCCCGTATCAATGGCAGTGATAAGCAGGGTTCTCGGCGTTTTTAGGGTTCCACGAGGGGGTAAATATTTAAACCGTGAAACTGCAAATCAGTTGACGGCTTAAAGGAGAAAGGTTAAATTGGAGAAACTTAACCCAAAAAGCTTTGTTAAGGTTCAAATTGAAGAGTTGAGAAAGGCTATCGGCGATGAACGGGCTTTAGTGGCTGTTTCTGGCGGTGTTGACAGCACAACATGTGCTGTGCTGGCGCATAAAGCTATAGGTGAAAACCTTGTCTGCGCAATTTTGGATGACGCTTTCATGCGGATGGGTGAACCAGAACATGTGGCTGAAATTTTGTCAAAGCCGCCCTTTAACGTTCCAATGAAAATAGTTAATGTTCGTGAACGCTTCCTAGAGGCAATGAAAGGTTTAAGGGATGCTGAGGAAAAACGGAAAAAATTCCGCGAAACCTTCTACCAAGTGCTGAGCGAAACAGCCAAGACAGAAGGTTGTAGAATCCTTGTGCAAGGCACAATACGGGCGGACATTGAGGAAACTGTGGGTGGCGTAAAAACACAGCATAACGTTTTGGAGCAGATGGGCATAAACCCTATGGAACGCTTCGGGTTTAAAGTGGTTGAACCGCTCGTAACGTTGTATAAGGAGCAAGTGAGGATGGTTGCGAGATTTTTAGGATTGCCTGCTGAGTTTTCTGAAAGGCAGCCATTCCCAGGACCAGGCTTATCGGTTCGTGTGGTTGGAGAGATTCACGCCGAGAAGTTAGCGACTGTGAAGAAGGCTACAGCTATTGTTGAAGGTGAACTTGCACAGCATAAGCCGAGTCAGTATTTTGCAGTGATAATTGATAACGAAGAAGTATTGCAGCCATCTGGGTTTACTCACATTCGAGATTGTACGGCGCGAGCACTCAACGTTCCTTCAAGGAATATCCGCGTAAAATTTTTCAGAGATAGGGCGACTGGGGTGAAGGGGGGCGAAAGGCGTTATGGTGAAATAGTGGGTATAAAGGTTCAGACTATGAATGAGAAAATTCATCACCTAGCTCTTCAGAATCTGTTTGCTCTTCAAGCGAGAATTATTACTGAGAATCCTGCGGTTGCAAGGGTTTTTTACGCAGTTAAAGACGTGATTGAGAAAAAACCGTATGTTATTGGCATAAGAGCTGTTCAAACAAAGAATTTCTTGACCGCGCAGGTTTCAGAAATTCCATGGACAACGTTGGACAGAGTTGCAGAAAAGGTAGTTGAGGGATGTCCGAATGCGTCCACAGTTTACTATGATGTTACTCCAAAGCCGCCTGCAACAATTGAAATGGAATAACCCCTTACCAAGAAAACGTATAAGTGCTTCGAAACTGTTTTACAATGTGAGCAATCATGTTTCGGGTTAGAGTGCATAAAATCGAGTCTATTCGAGACTTAGATGGAAATCTTGGAAAACGCATAGAATTAATTGAAGAACGGAAGATTCCAAGTTTTGTTGTTAGACCCAGAACCGAAGAGGCAAAGGTTGTGCAAGACGTCCTTCAAGCAGTGCAACAGCAGTTACCAGTTCCTCTGGCAAGAAGGCAGTTTGCAACTCCGAAAATAATCTTGTTCTTGACAGAGCAGGAATATGAAAGTCTAAGCATAAACTTTGATGTAAACCAAATCTACGAAATAACACTCGAAAATCAAGCAATAAAATTCAAGAAAACACTGTAGCCTCCTTTCGTATAGGCTTTAACGCTGAATGTTTCGGATGGAAGGAAAGCACGAACATCATATTTCTTAAAGTCTTGTAAATCTTTTGCATGTTGAATTCTCTGCCTTTATGACAGTAAATTGGAATAGGTTCTTCGTCACCATTCTTGTAGTACACGTATATAGGGTTAAATTCCTCTCTGAAAGTAACAACTTCCATGGGCAAATTCAGCAACTTAGCTACCTTCTCAGTTGCAACACTTACAGACTGCAACCGCCTTTCACTCTGCGCAACACTTGAAGCATAAACCAACAACTTCCCATTACAACTCTCCAACCATAACCACCAAGAACACGGTCAACGCAAAAACAGTTTTAAAACAACCGACGAAACAACACTTTCACACAGTGGAGAGAGATAGGTTAAAATGAACAATTAAAAACCATAAAATTCCAAAGATTACATATAAGGTTAAGCCAATGAAAGTCAGGGCACATGTCTTCGTAAGTGGCAGAGTTCAAGGCGTCTTTTTCAGATCAGAAACAAGACATGAAGCCAAAAAACATGGTGTTAAGGGGTGGGTTCGCAACGTACGAGATGGCAGAGTTGAAGCAGTTTTCGAAGGAGAGAAAGACGCTGTGAAGAAGCTCATAGAGTTTTGCAAGCGGGGGCCATCTGGGGCAGGGGTTACGCATGTAGATGTGAAGTGGGAAAGCTATACCGGCGAGTTTGAAGATTTCCAAATAAGGTACAGCTTCTGAACAAAACAAACTATTTTTTGACGGTCTTCTTGCCCCTCTTCTGAGGTATTATCCTCATTTTCGCGTTTTCAAAATCTTTTGCCAGTTCCGTTCCATCGAAAAAACGATCTAAAAAAACAGCTAAGCCTGCACATTCAGAGTGAGGTTGACTTCCAATTGCTACATTAAAATCGGACACAGGCCTTGAGAAGAAAACCTTTGGAACTTTTTGACTTCCAACAATAACTAGGATGTCTTTTTCTGAAGCCTTAATTCGCTGTAGTACATCGCTTGTTTGAATGTTCTCCCCATAGGCTGTGAGATGGACAACTATTCCGCCTTTTTCCTTCCATTCTTTGACGGATTTTTTCCAAGGCACTCCCATTTCAAAAAAGAATGGTCCACCCCAGTTTTCTGTGACTTTTTCAATTGCTTCCTTAATTTTTTTGTCTTTTATGTCTGATAATATGAGGCCTGAAGCCCCTAATGCACGCGCTGTTAACACGACATGTGTTGTAAGCCTAGCATCCCTTTGTGGTCTGTGACCCCACCTTAAAACCACGATCTTAGGCATTTTCGTCCCTTTTTAGACCTTTAATGTATGAGTTTCCTCAAATTTTCCGTTAAATTCTTTCTCTACGCGTTTTTTCACTTTTTCAGCGAACCATGGGATTGCCTCAAAAACTATGTGGGCAACGCCGTCTGCGTAATTTAGTTTTTGTACGTCTGCACGGTTGAATAGCCATGAGATAAAGGACATGGATTCGCTGGTTAATGGAATAGTGAACGATGCTTGAACATAGTTTCTCAGCATTCCAAGTATTTGTTGTTTTAGCTGGTTAGAGTTAATCTTGTATAATGCTGATACGGGCACAAGGTTTGGAGCCTTTTCCTTTAGGTTTTCAAGTTTCTGATTTAATTCTTTTTCTGATGGTAGGTCAATCTTGTTTAGAACCGTTATTATTGGGATGCCGGTTGCTCCTATTTGGTTTATTGTTTCCAGGCAAATTGAAAGTTTCTTTTCAATAATGCTTAAGGGTTCGCTTACATCCACAACTAGAAGTATCAGGTCTGAATAGATGGTTTCTTCAAGGGTTGAGCGGAATGCCTCTATCAATGTTAGTGGGAGACGATCTATAAAGCCAACAGTGTCGGTTAAAAGAAACTTTTTCCTCGAAACTTCTACAAGTCTTGTTGTTGTTGACAACGTTGTGAATAAGGCGTTGTCCACTGGAACTTCCTCTTCTGTGAGTGCATTAAAAAGTGAGCTTTTTCCAGCGTTTGTGTATCCAGCTAAAGAAATTGACTGGAATCCTAACTCTGTCCTTCTTTGGCGGTGTAGAAGCCTTTTTTTCCGAATTGTCTTTAGTTTTCTGCGTATAGACTGTACTTGTCTCTTCACGGTTTCGTAGTAGACATCCACTTCGTATGCTCCGAGACCCATGAATCCCGGCTGTTCTTCCTTCCTTGCAAGTCTCACCTTTTCCTTTGCATGAGTCAACTCATATCTTAGTTTTGCCAATCGAATTTGCAGTTTCGCCTCTTTTGTTGTGGCTCTTCTGGCGAAAATTTCTAGGATTAGTTGGAAACGGTCGATGGCTTCAACGCCTGTTGCCTTTGCCAAATTGTAGGCTTGCACAGGTTTTAACGGGTTGTCAAAGATTACTTTTTGGGCGTCGGTTTCTTTGACTAGTTGAGCGAGTTCTTCCACTTTTCCTGCGCCTATTTGGTAGCGGGAGTCTGGTTCTCTAACTTGCTCTATTTTGCCTATTATGGTGTAGGCTGCGTTCTCTGTTAAGCTTTTCAATTCGTCAAGGGTTGACGGTTCGAAGGGTTGCCGGCGTTGAACTATGATTGCTTTCGTTGCGTTTTTTCCTCCGACGCTTTTTTCTTGTCTAATTTAATTAGGTCTCCTAATGTTAGTTCGCGGCTCGGGGGCTTGGGGATTCTTGTTTGTGGAACTTTTTCTTGTGAAGCTGGAACGAGTAACTTAATTTTTAGTGTGTGCTCCAATTTTGTTGCAAGCTTGTTGTCTGGAGTCATCTTTCCTTTTTCAATTTTCTTAAGAACCGATACTTTCTCGCTTATTTTTTTGCCTAAATCTTCATGGGAAAGTTTCAGCTTTCGTCTGGCTTGCCTTATTTTTACGTCAAATTTTTCTATAAGTTCTAGGGTGCTCTCTACAGTGGCTTGGGGTGGCTTTTTGCTTTTAGTTTTTAATGTTGAGCGACTTATTGGAGCCTTTGTTCTCGGCATCGGTGTTTTTGGCTTTGGCTCCTCCCAAATAATTGTTCCAAGCTTCGCGCATTTGCTACAAACTGTTAGTTTTGCTCCTTCAATTATAACTTTAAAAGGTTTGCCGTGGATTTTGCGTCCGCAGACTTCACATCGCACTTGCTACACCTAAATTGTTTTTATTGCATGGTTGTGTTTATAGTTGTCGAATCATAAGGACTTAGTTGAATGGTGTAATGGATTTGGAGGAAGCGCTTAGGCGGATTAAGAGTGTGGCAGATTACCAGTTTGGAAAAGA
>Ga0209636_10002523_pt1 | contig 18664 bp, 18 predicted proteins | sample DeeMarSWOR152_54_FD_187464 | JGI IMG/M metagenome (GOLD analysis project Ga0209636, IMG submission 187464) | Marine sediment microbial communities from White Oak River estuary, North Carolina - WOR-1-52-54 (SPAdes) (version 2) | ecosystem: Environmental > Aquatic > Marine > Intertidal zone >... | reverse complement strand
GAGATTTCTGGGGTACCCGTCTTGGCGAGTGCAGTGTCCCCGAAGGGGCGAGTTTCTACTGTCTGAGGCCGAAAGGCCGAGTTTAGAAGGTCGAACGCAACGAGCCTTAGAACGGGTCAGAAAGGTCGTTCAGAGAGCGAGAAGGGACATTTTTCAGTGACGACTAAGTAGGATGATCAAAAGACGCTTACGGAGTATCTCACAGTGCTGAATGCTCGGTTTGAACATTCAGTTGAGATTTCCCCACCCAGGTTGCCAATATGAAAAGAACCCCGTTGATACACGAAAGAGTCTTTAGGGACGAAGATTACGCGATTAATTATGTAAAAAAACACAAAAAAATGGTTGAGAAGTTCGGTCAGGAATATGCAGAGAAACTGTCGTCCCGCGGATTTCAAAAAGGTAGAATTATTGATGTGGGTTGTGGGTTCGGAGGAACAGATATTGTTCTTGCGAAGCAGCTCCCGGGTTGTGAGATCGTCGGCATTGATTTGTCTGAGCCACTCTTGCGGCAGGCAAAACAGTTAGTTCAAGCTGCCAAATTGGAAAAGCGCTTAAAGTTTGAATTGGGGGATGTACAGGAAATACCGTACGATGAGAATTCCTTCGATGTCGTATTAAACATCAACATGGTTCACCTGGTAGAGGACCCAGTTCAAATGCTAAATGAGATCGAAAGAGTACTCGTCCCGGATGGCTTTCTCTTCATAGCAGATTTGAAACGATCTTGGCTTGGCTTAATCGAGAAAGAGCTCAGATCAGCTTTGACACTGGAAGAAGGAAGAGAATTGCTTAGCCGATCAAAGGTACGAGAAGGAGTTTTTTCTTCAAGCGTTATTTGGTGGAGGTTCGAGACATAAATCCTGTGAAGACGGCATGAGTCCCACTCTATGAACTACACCTTTCAGATCGTGTCTCTCCGCGGCCATCCAGGGTTCCTTTCCGATGAATGAGGTTAGGATCATGGCTCATCCAAGCATTTACTGGAATGAAATCGCAGAGGCACTCGGCCAGGGAAGGGGGAGAGGGAACAACTGTTGGTCGTAAATTCTTCGGAGGTTTCACGTTGGTTAAACCAAGAGTCGTGGAAACGGATCAGGGAATTCAAGGGGAATTCAATGTGGAAAGCGAAAAAGAACATCATGGGTTTGGTGATAACTGGAGAAAAGACTATGTGAGGGTGGATGTAAAGCCAGGCCGTTCCGGTCCGTAACCCATAAGGAGACAAAGAATGCTCATAGATGTCACACTGCCCATCGAACCTGGAGCCGTATTCCGTCTGGGTGCACCACCTGTGGAAATCGTCTCGCACAGGTTTTTTCACGAGTCAGAGGGAGAGTACGAGTCTACCATGATTTCCCTGTCGGCCCACACTGCGACCCACATAGATCTGGTGTCCAAAGAAAAACGCATTGATCCTGACCGAATGATTGGGAAGGGGAAACTGATTGATGTCGTTCAAATCTCCGGACGTGAAATCCAGCTAAGTGATGTTGAACACCAGGTGGAAGTAGAAAGCGGAGACTTTGTGTTCTTCAAAACGGACTGGAGCAAGTTCGTCGGCACCGAGAAATACTATGACCATCCTGAACTGTCACTGGATATTGTCCGATGGCTTATCTCCAAGAAGATTAATGTCATTGGCATTGATGCCCTCGGTCTTGCGCAAGGCCGGAGGCATGGCGAACATGACAGGCTGCTGGTTCAGAATGATATCTTTGTCCTTGAGAATCTCGCAAACCTATCTTCCATTCCAGACCAAGAGTTCAAAGTCTACTGTTTTCCCTTGAAAATCGAAAAAATCGATGCCATCCCGGCAAGAGTCGTCGTTGAAATCAACGACATCGGCTAACAGAAGCAGCTGAGTCCACAAAAACCTTTTCGCCTTTCCAAACGTTTAAGGAATTCAAAGATCTCTGCTCTATTCATCGGTGGAGCAGCAGGATGAACCGGCACAACCACAAACCGGCTCCTTTTTTCCGGTCAGGGCAGCTTGAATCATCGCAGCTGCACATCCTACCCCGCTGTCTACCGTGATGGCCTCCACTGGACAGTTTCGCTGACACGCTCCACATTCCATGCATGCCTCACGGCGGACGAGCTGAGCTACCGGGTCGCCAGATTCAAAAACACCGTGGGGACAAACCACGCTGCACATGCCACAATTAATGCACACCTCGGAATTGTATTCGAGTGTATTGAGCACGTAGGCGTTTACCATTTCATTAACCTCCCAGTATTCGAACCAGAGATAAAACGATGGCCATAGTGAGCCCTGTCCCAAAGACGATGGCCATGGTAGGAACATAGGCAAATATCTCACGCCTGACCCCGCTTTTCGACGTGAACGGTGTCGACCCTGTGAAGTTCAGGGCCAGGAAAGCCGTTACCGGCGACAAAGCGAACATCCCGATCAGCCCCCATCCGATCCGCATCCACCACGGCCATTGTGGATGACCCAGGATTGCTGCCAAGGCAAACGGGAAGGCCGCGGCCCCGCCCAACACAAATCCCTTCGTGCTGAAGTTGAGGGTTGGGAGCCAGGGAAGCAGAATGGGAAACAGAACCACGCCAGTAAGAATTGCCGACACAACTCCCAGAGCCACAAGGAACCCAGCGAGAAAAAAGAGCCCAACGCCGGCAATGATCATTGGAAGAAGCACCTGAACCAACTCCACAGGAATGAGGACCAGCCGCTCCGACAGATGAAATGTGACCTGCCGCATCTCCGGTGTGGCTTTATGGCTCTCGATGTATTCTGGCAGGTCGGCCGCCCGAATGGGACCGTACTCGACCCTGAATCCTGATCGCTTCTTGACTTCGTGACCAGCCACACCGGTAGCCCCGAGTTGAGGCAGGATGAGAACGCGATGGTGAACGACCTTGTGAAGGCCTGTTGCCTCGATCTGCCGAACAAGCTCGTCCGTGCCGAATGTTCCCTTACCCGCCGCACACCAGACGTTGATGCCTTTGGTGTCCAACACAAGGATGTAACCATCATGACCGGCAAGGGCCGACCTTAAGGCATCAAAGCTTAGGGTGTAATTGGCGGTAACAAAAACGGGCGAATCCTCTTTCGGGGTTCCCAACGCATATAAACCTGGTTCGATCCGATGTTCAGCACGCCTAACGCCCCAGCGAGCCAGAAAGTGATCCCAGCGGTTCGCAAGGGTGAGGACGCTGGTCGTCGGCCAAATACAAGGTTGAACACGGTTTGTGGTTTTGTTTTCCGTCATCTCGTTCCCATTCTATTAGCAGAATCCTGTGCGAAAAAATCTTGATTCGCGCTGAGGGCTTCCTTTTCCGTTTCTTAGTGACCACCTATAGTTGTTTTCTCAATATCGCCACCAGGATTCGAGACGACCCCTTCTGCCTGAGGCGTCAGAGAGAGAGGAACCGATGCCTTCGCCACCTTGAACCAGTGACGAGTCCGTTTGCAAATGCCCACCAAAAGGATCATGACAGGGACTTCAATCAGAACTCCGACAACCGTGGCAAGAGCAGCTCCAGAAGCCAGGCCAAATACCATGACCGAGGTGGCTATGGCTACCTCAAAATGGTTACTGGCGCCGATCATCGCAGAGGGTGCCGCATCCTCATAGCTCAACCGCAAAAGCCTGGCAAGCCCGTAAGCAAGCCAGAAGATGAGGTTTGTCTGAATGAATAGCGGGATCGCAATCCACAGGATCGTGAGGGGGTTCGAAACAATCACATCGCCCTTGAACGAGAACAGCAGGACAAGCGTAACCAGAAGGGCCACAATGGTGACAGGCGTTAAGACGTGGAGAAAACGTTCCCTAAACCAAACCTCCCCTTTAGCCCTGAGTATCCATTTCCGGGAAAAGTAGCCAGCGACTAGGGGCAGAGCCACGTAGATCCCAATAGAGAGGAGAAGGGCCTGCCAGGGAACCGGAAGGCGGCCAATACCAAGCAAGAAGCCACCCAGGGGGCCATACAGGAAAAGCATTGTGAGTGAGTTAATCGCAACCATGACGAGGGTATGGCCGTCGTTGCCCTTTGCCAGATACCCCCAGACAAGGACCATGGCCGTACACGGAGCGATTCCCAAGAGAATACAGCCGGCAAGGTAACTCCGCCAAAGTGGAACTTCCAAAATCCTGAGCCCATTGACCAGAACGACCTTCCCTGCCCCATGGGCGGCACCGACAGGCAGATCGAGGCCGAGAGGCATCTTCACATAGTCCATTGCATCGGTCCCAATGAATCCGATAAACAGCATCCCAAGGAAGTAAATCGAAATCGCGAACATGCTGAAAGGCTTGATCACCCAGTTGACGAAAAGAGTCAGTCCCACAGGCTTGGCATTTTTCCCTGCCTTTACGACTTCAGCAAAATCTATCTTCACCATGATCGGATACATCATGAAGAAAAGGCAGATGGCGATGGGGATGGAGACCACAGGAGCCTCACCCACATAGATTGCCAATCCATCCATAAAGTGCGCCACGCCGGGTGCCACCTTTCCCAGCACGACACCCACCACAATGCATGAGCCCACCCAGAGATAGAGGTATTTTTCAAAAACGCTCAATCCTTTTTCCTGCTTGGTCATGCTCGGCTCTTCCACATAGGACATTTTCATTCTCTCCATGACGAGAGTCTCGACATATCCTTTACCGACGCTCTCTCCTGGATATTGACGTCCTCTCAGTCTATTGACTCTGTCAGGCTTTGGAATAATTCAATTGGCCGCTCCTTGGGTAACGGAGCAGCGAGGTTCCTTTCTTGCCTTGAGCATCCGAAGCCTCTCATCGTCCCGCCTCAGGACATCATAGCCCTCGAAACACTCTGCCAAACATTTCAACTGGCAGGCGTGGATTCTGTTACGTGGCTCCTCCAGTGAATAGTAAACCCACACAGCATCCCTTCGGTCCTCGACGAGTCCTGCGTTCTTAAGATAGCCTATATGGCGAGAAACCTTGGATTGGGGGAGGTCCAGCACCTCCATGAGTTCACAGATGCAGAGTTCTCCTTGCAGAAGAAGGTGAAGAATCCTGAGACGGGTCTCATCGGAAAACGCCTTAAACTGCTTGACAATGTCTTTCATACGTCTCTCCCCATCGACGTGTAGGCAGTGGCGTTATGGTTTCTGTTTACCTCACGCGTGTAGCGACGTGGTGTCGCCATCGGAAAAAGAGATTTCGATTTTGAAGGGTTCTTAGAGAAAACTCTGAGTTAGATCCTTCTATCCGCATATACAGATATATTACCACCAAGTTTGAACAAAAACAACCCCACGTGAAGAACATACATTTGAGAGTTTCTGAATTGTATGTTTCGGGCTCTAGATGATAAATTGTAAGAAAGAACCGGTGAACGAAGACGGACCGAATACGGAGGTAAAATCACTATGGCAAAATATGGCAAGGAAACCAAGCTTGAGGCTAATGACGTCCTTCGACGGGCAGAAGAATTCTTTGGAACTGGTGGCCTCGGTATGAAGCTGGTCGAACAGGACGAGTGTTGTTTGAGCTTTGAGGGTTCAGGGGGCCATGTCACCATTTCGGCAGCACGGTGCAAGCCAGACCGGACCGAGGTCGATCTTGAAACAAGGGAGTGGGATTATCAGGTGAAGAAGTTCATGGAAGGGCTCTAAAGCGAGCTGGCCACGATATCAGAGAAAGAGTCCGAGGCTTCAGCAGGGTTTGGTTTGACTTTTGAACCAATTATGATAGCATCATTTTTGCAGGCATGCGATCAGTAGAGGCTTGTAAGTCTCTGGGGATATTCTGAGGATGGCTAAAGTCCGTTCTTTCTTGGCTGTTGAACTTCCCCCACACATTCTGTCGCAAATTGGAAAAATACAGGATCGACTTCGCGCGTGCCGTGCTCAGGTCCGATGGGTCAGGGTGGAGCAAATCCACCTCACTCTGAAGTTTTTCGGCAACATCGAGGAAAAACAGATTCCCGAAATATCATCCGTTGTCAAGGAAATCTCGGCCCGCAAGAGCCCCTTCAGCGTCTGGGTTAAAGGGCTGGGAGCATTTCCGACCATCAGGAATCCTCGGGTGATTTGGTTGGGCCTCCATGGGTGGGAGGAAAATCTGTCTCCCTTGCAGCGAGAGATCGAAACACGGTTGGAAGCACTGGGCTTTGTGCCTGAGGAGAGGCCCTACCGGCCCCATCTTACAATAGGAAGGGTCAAATCGCTAAAGGATAAGGGGGATTTGGTCGATCTTATTGGAAAAGATCGAGACGTTGACCTCGGGCCCCTTGTTGTTGACCGAATCGTCCTTTTCAGAAGCGATCTGAGACCCACTGGTCCCATTTATACCCCCCTGACAATCAGGGAATTTACGGGAGGCTAGTGATGGAAGAAGGAAAGCGAGATAAGGCTGTTGATCTGGCCGTGTCTCAGATCGAAAGGCAGTATGGCAGAGGGGCCATCATGAAACTTGGGGGTGAAGCCTCTCTACCGGATGTCCGCACAATTTCAACCGGATCTCTGGCACTCGATATGGCCCTGGGTGTCGGTGGACTCCCGCGGGGAAGGGTGGTTGAAATCTACGGTCCTGAGGCATCGGGAAAAACGACCCTCGCCCTCCATGCTGTCGCGGAGGCCCAGAAACAGGATGGCATCGCCGCCTTTATCGATGCGGAACACGCCCTAGATATTCATTATGCCAAGAGAATGGGTGTCAAAACGGACGACCTCCTCATCTCCCAACCTGACACCGGGGAGCAGGCCCTGGAGATTGCCGACATTCTGGTCCGCAGTGGTGCCATCGATATCATTGTCATCGATTCGGTAGCGGCTCTGGTGCCTCGCGCGGAAATCGAAGGAGAAATGGGCGACAGCCACATGGGTCTTCAGGCGAGGCTCATGTCTCAGGCTCTGCGAAAACTCACGGCGACAATCAGTAAATCGATGAGCATTCTGATTTTTGTCAATCAGATCCGGATGAAAATCGGGGTGATGTTTGGGAACCCGGAGACAACAACAGGCGGGAATGCCCTCAAGTTCTATTCGTCTGTCCGCCTCGACATTCGGCGAATAGGTGCGATCAAGCAGGGACAAGAGACGATTGGAAGCCGAACCAGGGTCAGGGTTGTAAAGAACAAGGTAGCCCCCCCCTTCCGGGAGGTCGAGTTTGACCTCATTTATGGTCAGGGGATTTCCCGGGAAGGCGACGTCCTAGACCTAGCCGTGGAAGCGGGAATCGTTGAGAAAACTGGGACGTGGTACTCTTTCAAGGATCAGAGGATCGGCCAGGGGCGAGAAAATGCAAAGGTTTTCCTCAAAGAGAACTCCGACATCCTGGGAGCAATAGAGGAAGAGGTTCTCACACGATTTACCCAAAAGAAAGACGACGAGAAAGAGGAGTCGTGACATGGATTTGAATCAAATCTTGCTCGAGGCCCTCAACGTCAACGCGTCTGACGTTCATATCAAAGTGGGGCTTCCCCCGATTTTCAGAGTGAACGGGGCTCTGCGTTTCTTAAAGGATATCAAACCATTCGACCAGAATGAAGTCAGCAAGATGGCCCTTGGCATCATGAACGAGTGGCAGAAGGACCGCTTCATTAAGTCTAAAGAAGTCGACATGGGCTATGAAATCTACGGAATGGGCCGATTTCGGATCAACATATTTCAACAGAGGGGGAAGATCCGAATCGCCCTGCGAATTGTTCCTTATAAGATCAAGGGACTGGCAGACCTGAACCTACCACAAGTCATAGAAAAAATCGCCCTAGAGAACCGTGGATTGGTCCTCGTTACAGGAACAACGGGAAGCGGGAAATCCACCACTCTTGCCGCCATGATTGATATCATTAACACCCGGAAAACCTGTCACATCCTTACCATTGAGGATCCTATCGAGTTCGTCCATGAAGATAGAAAAGCCGTCATCGACCAACGTGAAGTGGGCTCGGACACTGGTTCCTTTGCCGATGCCTTACGAAGTGCCCTCCGGCAGGATCCGGATGTCATACTGGTGGGTGAGATGCGGGATTTTGAAACCATTGAGACGGCCCTAACCGCTGCCGAGACCGGCCACCTCGTCATGAGCACGCTTCATACCGTGGATGCCACAGAGACCATCAATCGGATCATCTCCGCCTTTCCTCCCTATCATCAACGGCAGGTGCGGCTCCAACTGGCTGCGATCATCAAAGGGATCATTTCCCAGAGATTGGTTCCCAAGACCGACGGCCTCGGCCGGGTTCCAGCAGTAGAGGTCATGGTTTCCACGGCCAGAGTTCGGGAGTGTGTCATAGAGAAAGACAAGACCCATGAAATCAATGATGCTATCACGAAGGGGTATACAACCTACGGCATGCAATCCTTTGATCAGTCGCTGATGTCGTTACTCAAACGGGGACTGATCACCTATGAGGAGGCTCTCCGGCAAAGCACTAACCCAGATGATTTTGCCCTCAGAGTCAAGGGAGTCATGTCTGGTGGGGATACGAGTTGGGACGACTTTGAAAAAATCTCTCAGACCAAGGATGATAGCCGGGCGGATCGTCCTACCCCCCAGGGCATTCGGAAATACTAGGATGCCTCGATTCTCTTCCCTCGTTCCCGAACAGGGATTCTGGCCTACCACCATCCTCCAAATCAGCCAGGAGGCTGTTCCTCTTACCTCGCCTCATTGGGAAGTATTTTTTAAGCTAGAGGCATAGGAGAAATTCGTCTTTAATATCACACTCGATTATTGTAGAATGGGTAGAAAACATTTTCAGCAATAAAGTCAGAAACTTCGGTTCAAGAGTCGCTTGATAGGATCCTGTAATGACCAGTCACGAGATCAGAAGTGCTTTTTTGAAATACTTTGAAGAGCGAAACCATCAGATTGTCCCCAGCTCGCCGCTGGTTCCCTACGACGATCCTACGCTCCTGTTCACAAATGCCGGCATGGTGCAATTCAAGCGAGTCTTTCTTCAGGAAGAAGAACGCCCCTATACTCGTGCGGTTTCGTCTCAGAAATGCGTTCGGGCCGGTGGCAAACACAATGACCTGGAGAATGTTGGCCATACGGCTCGGCACCATACTTTTTTTGAAATGTTGGGAAATTTCTCGTTTGGCGAATACTTCAAAGAGGGCGCCATCGAGATGGGATGGGATTTTCTGACTCGTGTCTTGGGACTCCCCAAGGATCGCCTCTGGATCACCATTCATGAGGGTGATTCCGAGATAGGCCTTGGGCTTGATGAAGAAGCGAGGAAAATCTGGCAAAACTTCGTGCCTGCCGATAGAATCAAAGCCTTCTCCACCAAAGACAATTTCTGGAGTATGGGTGACATCGGCCCGTGTGGTCCCTGTTCAGAGATCGTTATCGATCAGGGCGAGAACGTCGGCTGCGGGCGACCAGAGTGTGGGTTGGATTGTGAATGTGATCGGTTCCTTGAATTATGGAATCTTGTGTTCATGCAGTACAATCGGGATGCCGATGGTGAGCTGACGCCCTTGCCAAAACCCAGTATTGACACGGGGCTTGGCTTGGAACGGATCTCTGCAGTGGTTCAGGGCGTGATCAGCAACTATGACACTGACCTGTTTCGACCGATGATTCACCATATCGAGAAAGTCGCTTCGAAGAGATATGGCGACAATGACAAAGATGACATCTCTATCCGAGTCATTGCCGATCACGCCAGAGCCTCCGCATTTCTCATCGCCGATGGTGTACTCCCAGAAAAGGAGGGTCGGGGATATGTTCTCCGCAGAATCATGAGGCGGGCCCTTCGCCACGGTCGAAAGCTGGGTATAGACGCAGCCTTCTTTTCGGATGTTGTCGATGAGGTCATCGACACAATGGATGAAGCTTATCCGGAATTGAACGAGCATCGGAACTTCGTCCGGCGGGTCGTTTCCAAGGAAGAGGAGGGCTTCTCTGACACCCTCACGCGTGGGTTGGACCTCCTGCGGGATGAGGTAGCAGGTGTGAAGAAGAAGGGCGCCAATGCCCTACCAGGGGCTGTTGTGTTCAAACTCTACGATACCTATGGATTCCCTGTGGACCTGATCGAGGATGTTGTCGAAGAAGAAGGGATTGGAGTCGATTTGCATGGTTTTGACCAAGCCATGGGGATTCAGCGACAAAAGGCGAGGGAGGCATGGAGAGGATCAGGAGAAGAGGACCTCAAGGAGGAATTCAAAAAGCTTCTAACGGATAGGATCGAGACGGCATTTGTGGGTTATCACGCTCTTGAACGCCAGTCCACAGTCATCAGAATCATCAGGAATGGAGCCTTCGTGAACCAGGCCTCTCAGGGCGACGATGTTGAGATCCTGACGCAGGAGACGCCATTCTATGGAGAGACTGGGGGCCAGGTAGGCGATACAGGCACAATAACCGCAGATGATGGTTTGCACATTGAGGTTTCCAACACCCTAAGACCGATTCCTCAACTCCTCATCCACCTGGGAAAGGTGAAAAACGGAAAGGTAGAGCTTGGCAAGCGGGTACTCCTATCCGTGAATCTGGAGGAGCGAGGATCAACCGTTCTGAACCACACGGGCACACATCTTCTCCACGGAGCTCTGAGAGAGATTCTAGGTGACCACGTGAAACAAGCTGGCTCCCTGGTCGCCCCCCATCGGCTCCGCTTTGATTTTACCCACTTCTCCGCCATGACCGAAGAGGAGCTCCATCGCATCGAGGACCTTGTTAACCATAGGATCCGCGAAAATATCCCTTTAGAAACTTCGGTTATGGCGACAGAGGATGCGAGAAAGAGTGGGGCCATGGCTCTTTTCGGAGAGAAATACGGCGATAACGCACGGGTGGTGACTATAGGCGACTTCAGCAAGGAACTTTGTGGTGGAACTCACAGCAACCGGACCGGAGATCTGGGCTTATTCAAAATCCTCTCAGAGACTGGAATAGCCGCTGGAGTCAGACGCATCGAGGCCTTAACAGGAGCGGACGCGCTCAATAGCGTCAGGAGACAGGAGCAGACCCTCCGAAAAGTGGCCACTATGGTCAGGAGTTCTCCCGAGGAAGTGGAAGAGAAGTTGGAGAAAATAATGACCCAGGTCAAGAGACTGGAACGCGAAATCGAGTCTCTGAAAACCAGGATGGCCACTGGAGGCTCGGATCTGATGGAGCAGGTTCGAGAAATCGGTGGGATTCGGGTACTAGCTATCAGACCTGGAGTGGGTGAACCGAGGAGTCTCCGGGAGATCGGTGACCGATTCAAGGAAAGAATGGGGTCAGGCATCGTTTTTCTGGCAGGAGAGCACCGGAACAGAGCGGCCATGATCCTCATGGTGACCAAGGACCTGAGTGATCGATTCAACGCCAACAAGATCATGAAAGCCCTAGCCGCGAAGGTCGGCGGAACCGGAGGGGGGCGCCCGGACATGGCCCAGGGCGGCGGACCCCGCCGTGAGGGAATCGATGAGGTCATTACCGAGCTTTATGGCATGGTGGAAAAAAAGGCAGCCAAAGAGGGAGCAAAGCAGAAGTCAGGAGTCAGAAGTCAGAATGAGTAGGCATGAAGAGGCTTCCAAGGGAGGACCGTTTTGTAGAAACCCTGTCAGTTTATTCCTCATGTGTGAAGATCGGAATGGAAAATAACAATTTGCCGGATAGAGCTTAATCCTCTAGTCAGCACATCCCTTTGGGATGTGTTTTTTTTGCGATGGTACGTAATACGTGGCAGGCCAGGGTCACTCTTGGAAAACGTCATTTACAACACCAAGGAGGCTGCATATGGATACGAATTATAAGGAAAAATTGTCTGGGGTGTTTCCGCCTTGTATGACCATTTTTGATGAGAATGAAGAAGTGGCTTATGACAAAATTGCGGAAAACATTGAACGTTATAATCAGACGAAATTAAAAGGTTATATGCCACTTGGGAGTAACGGAGAATTTAGAAGTTTAACCGATGAGGAATCGGTCAGGATTATTGACGTGTATGAAAAATACATGGCCGCGGACAAGACTTTAATCGCCGGCGTCATGAGAGAATCAGCAAAAGCCACCATCGAATTTATCCAGAAAATCGCGGATAAAGGGGTAGATTTTGCGACGATTCTGCCGCCTCACTACTTCGTGAACTTCATGACGGATGAGGCCTTAACTAAATACTACACAACGATTGCGGATCGATCGCCCATCCCGGTCATGATGTACAATGCCCCTAAATTTTCTGCGGGACTCACATTTTCAACCCATCTGGTGTCAGTGTTGGCTACGCATCCGAATATAGCAGGCATGAAGGACACGTCAAAGGAAGATATTTCCATTTACGTTAACGCCGTCCCTGAGGGGGCGAACTTTTATGTCCTCGCCGGAACGATCAATAAATTTTATGCGGCCCTGTTGGTCGGGGCCATTGGCGGGGTGATTTCGATGGCCAATTATCTTCCCGACATGTGCTGTAAATTGCAGGAACTCTATGAATCCAAAAATCTTGAAGAAGCGCAGAAACTGGATGTGTATGCGCGTGAACTCAGCAGTAACGCCGCGGGAAAACACGGAGTCGCCGGTGTCAAAGCGGCCATGGACCTCCTCGGCTATCATGGCGGAAAACCGAGAATCCCGGTCTTGCCGATGAGCGATGACGCGAAAGCCGGGTTGAAAGGTGTCCTCGAAAAGGAGGGATTGTCATGAAAAAAGTGCTTCTCTCCAAAACGATACAGCCGGCCGCCATGGGCACCCTTTGATCCCTACCTAGAGCAGGCAAGCTCTATGTCTCTGGCCATCCAACGGCGAGGTCTCCGGACTCTGAGCATCCAGGGGGCCGAATCCCGATTGCGACAAGAATGTCGAAACGCACCAGCTGCGTCGAATACCCATAACTCAACAAAATAAAAGACAAAATCTCCTGAATGGCTACATCTTCCTCGACACTTTTGTCGAAATGGGAGTCCCCAAGAGCCGATTATAATGCATGCTAAATTGAATTCAGTTATGATATCAAATACTTAAAATCGGCATCCGCCTTTGGCACACGCCTTGCGATATGAGAGGGCAAAACCAACATTCCAATCCAAACGGAGGTAGACGTCATGAAAACAGCGAAGCGCACGATTTCAGCCATCGCCGTGATTCTGGCAATTGTCCTGGTCGGTGGCTGGGCATTTGCCCATGGACCATGGGGAAAAAGGGGCTACGGGTACCCTGGATGTGACTATGGTTACTATTCGAACCTGTCGCCAGAACAGAGGGAGAAACTCCAGGCTCAAAACGAAAAGTTCTACCAGGATACGACAGGACTTCGCAGAGAGCTCTATCAGAAAAGGCTCGAATTAGAAGAGCTTTGGGTCGATCCTAAGGCTGATCCAGAGAAAATCAAGGCCAAACAGAGAGAGATGTTCGAGCTGCAAAACCAACTGCGGGAAAAAGCTCTTGATCACAGAATGGCCCTTCGGGATCTTGTTCCCGAGGAACAATTCGGTCGACAGCCGTGGGGGTATGGTCACGGTATGGGCTATGGTCACCATCGTGGATGGGGACACATGGGCCGAGGACCTGGATTCAGCGCCAGGGGAGGCTATGGAGGAGGTCCCTGCTGGTAGTCTTAATGAGTCGAATGGGGTCAGTTTCTCGCCTGCGAGACGCTCGAAGCTGACCCCATCCTATTGATTTTCCGGTCCTGTTAGGGTAATCATGATCTGTAGGCCAACAAATGAAAACAAGGTTTCTTATCCTTTTGTCCCTATTCCTCCTTACCCTTCACATCTCGGACGCATGGTCCCAACAGACCAGGCGACCGGGGAGAAGAAGAAGGGGCCCTTCATGTCTGGTTCCTGAAGACCTCCGTCTGACAAGAAAACAGATGGAACAAATGGAATCCGTCGAGCGCCGTTATTTGAAGGATATGAGCGCTCTGAGAAACGATCTCTTGAACAAACGATATCGATTGAGAAGGCTCTTTTCCGACCCCACATCAAAAGCCGATGACCTTAGATCAAAGCAGAAAGAGGTCTTCGTCCTGGAAAACGAGATCCAGGAGAGAATTCTTGACTACGAGCTCAAGGTGAGAGACATCCTCACTCCAGAGCAGTTCAGGCTCTGGGTCTCCAGGCGTCAGATGCAATCCGGGCACATGATGCACCACGGGCCCGGAATGGAAATGATGCATAGATAAACTTGCCAGGCAGTTCGCAAGAATGGCAGAAAAACGAGAGTCCCGATCCCGTCGGTTATCCATTGGTCCCCTCTATCTCATCCTTATCTGTTGTCTCATCATCCTCATCCTGATCGTAAACGGTTTCTTTGAGATCAATCGGACCCGGGAGAGCCTGAGAGCCATTCTGGAAAACCAGGGTACAACCCTACTCCGAGGATTGGAGAGAGAGATCCAGAACACGGTCTCCACCATCGAGGTAATAGAGGGCGTTCCGGGCGGTCATCTCCTGAACATCGCGTCTTCTACGAGCTTCTTCGCCCTCGAAGACGCTGTTGTGGACCATCTCCTAGAGATCGCCATAGAAGTGGATCAGAATGATGCGGGTCAAACACTCTCGCCACAAGAACTGAAGAGTACAGCGCAGAAAAAAGGAGTCAAACGGATTACCATCGTCGAGGCCCGTTCTCAACCTGAGGCCTCTGATAATAGCCTTTCCTCCTATGCACCCCTCCTGGAAGGGACTCGAGACATGGTGATCCTTCCCTTCAAGAGACTCGCTCCAAACGAGGAAGATCTCTTCTCCATTGCCATACGGAGAACAGCGGGGGAGGGAATCATCGATGTGGGTATCGATTACTCTCAGATGAAGGATCTCAGACGGAGATTTGCTATCCAGAATATCCTCGATACCATGGGTTTTGCTGAGGGGATTCAATACCTATCCGTCTTTGACGATTCCTTTTCTCTGGTGGCCCAGACACAGAAGGAGGAGGTGGGGGAAATCCTCGATGTGCCTTTCCTCAAATCTGTTCAAGGCGGAATCGGGCCGAGATCCCGTTTCCGGTCTATACCCCATAAACAAGAGGTGTTTGAAGTAACCAAACCCCTGCAACTCGATGGGTCCCCCTATGGATTCATCCAGGTTGGCCTATCCACCTGGGAGATCCAAAACATTCTGTCCGTATCCAAAAGGAATGTGGTTGTATCAGTGGCGGTGTTCCTGGCATTGAGCATCACGGGGGTGACCCTGATTTATGCGAATCAGAATCGTCATCTGAGAAGACTGAGAGAGGTGGAAGAGCGGGCTCAGGCTGCCGAACGGCTTTTGTCCGTCGGGAAACTGGGTGCAGGACTCGCTCATGAGATCCGCAATCCCCTCAATGCCATCGGAATGGCTATTCAGCGATTGCATCGGGAGTTTCTCCCTCCAAAGGAGGAACAGGCAAAAGAATATGACCGCTTCATTGCAGTCATCCGTGAGGAGATTAACCGATTGAACCAGATTGTAGATCAGTTCGTTTTTTTCTCCAAACCCCATAAACTGACCCTTGCACCTTCCTCGCTTGCCGACATTCTGGACACAATCTCGGTCCTTTTTGCCGAAGAGGCCAGGGCACGATCCATCGACATGGAGAAAGAGGTCGATGGCAGAGTACCGTCTATCATGGTGGATAAGGCAAAGATCACACAGGCCGTCATCAATATCGTGACCAACGGTCTGGACGCCATGGAAGAAGGGGGAAGTCTGAGATTGAAGGCGCAAACGGATGGAAAAGAATGGGTGAGGATCACGGTCTCGGACACGGGAGGGGGCATTTCTGAAGAGCAGATTGAAAAGGCTTTCGACTACTCCTATACTACCCGAGAGAAAGGTCTGGGGCTGGGACTTCCCATTGCCCATAAGATCATCGAGGAACATGGCGGCAGGATAACGATCGAAAGCGAGGTGGAGAAGGGAACCACTGTGGCAATTTTCCTCCCGATAAAGGGACCGTGACGGTCTGGCTTGACGAGTCGTAACGATGCAGATCCCACATCCAATTTTCGGGTTCTCCTATGCCTAGCAAACAGATGAAACTACTGGTTGTGGAAGACGAAAAATCCCAAAGGGAGATGCTTGAGGGATTCCTGCTTAAGCAGGGCTTCTCCGTCTCCTCGGTAGATGGGGGAAAGACGGCCTTGGAAGCGGTTCGAGGGGGGTCTTTCGATCTCGTTTTCCTAGATTACAAGATGCCTCAAATGAATGGTCTTCAGGTCCTTCAGGAGATGAAGAAGATCAATCCCGAGCTGAATGTTATCATGATGACCGCCTATGGAACCATCGAAATGGCCGTCCAATCGATGAAAGCGGGAGCGGTCGACTACCTGACCAAGCCCATCGACCTGGACGAAATCCTCCTTCTTATCGAGAAGGTGTCCGAAAGGATCCTTCTCCAGGAAGAGAATCGGGAACTCAAAGATCAACTCCGAGAGAGATATCAATTCCACCAAATCATTTACGCCAGTGGGAAAATGGAAGAGGTTCTGAACTTGACCGGAAGAGTGGCCAGAAGCGAGGCCACCGTTCTCATCCGCGGGGAAAGTGGAACAGGAAAGGAACTCATTGCCAATGCGATCCATTACGCAAGCTCCAGGGCGGATAGACCCCTGATCAAAGTCAACTGTACAGCCCTTCCGGAGAATCTCCTCGAGAGCGAACTCTTCGGTCACGAACGCGGGGCCTTTACCGGAGCCACCCAGAGACGCATCGGCCGATTCGAGCAGGCCCATAGGGGAAGTATCTTTCTGGACGAGATCGGTGATCTATCGCCGTCTCTTCAGATGAAACTGCTCAGGGTGCTCCAGGAAACGGAGTTTGAACGGCTGGGAAGCAATCAGACCATCAAGGTCGATGTTAGGGTCATTGCTGCCACCAACAGAGATTTGGAAGAAGCCCTCAGAAAGAAGAGCTTCCGAGAAGACCTTTACTATCGACTGAACGTGGTGGCCATCTTCCTTCCCCCTCTGAGGGAAAGACGTGAGGACATCGCCCCCCTGATCGAGTTTTTCCTCAAGAGATACAGTGAGAAGAATCGAAGGGCCATGCCTAAGATCTCGAGGGAAGCGAGGGATCTGCTTCTACGATATAACTACCCCGGAAATGTCCGGGAGCTGGAAAACATTATCGAAAGGAGCATGGTCGTCAGCAGAGGCGACACCATAACCACACAGGATCTGCCGTTTCAGGTTCTCGAGGACCCAAAGGAGGGCGGATTCCATCTTGAGGCCGAAGGGAAGTCTCTGACCGCGACGCTCTCACAGGTCGAAAGGGATCTCATCATCAAAGCCCTCAACAAGCATGGGGGCGTCCAGACCAAAGCGGCTCAGAGCCTCGGACTCAGCGAGAGAGTGCTCCGCTACAAGATCCAGAAATACGGCCTATTCACAAAGTGACTTGCCAAGAATCGTGACATTTGTCAACAAGTGATTTAAGCTATTCTTCAAAAAGACCGGGATGACAAGGGAGGTATCATGCTGACTGACAGGACCATCTTTCTTAATGGGCAATTTGTCGAGTGGGAAAAGGCCACGGTTCACATCATGTCTCACAGTTTTTCTCGGGGGTCGGCCATTTTCGAGGTCTTGAGTTTTCATCAAACTGAAGACGGGCCTACCGTTTTCCGGCTTGATGAGCATATCAATCGCCTCTTCAGGACGGCGGAACTGCTCTCTATGGAGATCTCTCTCTCAAAAGAGGCCCTTCAAGACGCGGTTCTAGAAACGGTCAAGATAAATAATTTGAGTAAGGGGATTATCAAGCTGGTCTGCTTCTATCATGAGATCGCTTTTGAGATCCTCTGTTCCCAGAAGACGCTCGACGTCTGCATCGTGGCCGTGGATCCCGCTCTTGACATCGGGGAGTTCTCCCCCCCATCAGAGGGTATATCGGCCTGTATCTGCAAATGGAGAAAACTCCATCCTGAAACGGTGCCCGTTGAGGCCAAGGTTGCGGCGAATTATCTCAACGGAATGATGGCAAGGCAGGAAGCGAAACGGCGTGGCTTCGACGTGGGAATCACACTCGACACCGCCGGTTTCGTCGCCGAGGGCAGTATCGAGTCCGTTTTTCTCATCAAGGACGGAATCCTCACAACGCCAGTCCTTGGAACCATTCTCCAGGGAATCACCCGAAAGTCCATCCTTGAGGCTGCCGATCTATTGGATATCGAGACCGTTGAGAAACGAGTGAAGCCAGAGGCTCTGATGGAGGCTGACGAAGTTTTCTTTTCCTGCGCTCCGATTAAGCTGATGCCTGTCAAGAGAATTGAGAGCAAAGACCTCCAGGGGGTACCTGGACCTGTCACAATGACCCTCCGGACACTCTTTGAGGAGATCTGCTCGGGGAGGAGCCCTCATTTCAAAGACTGGCTTTTCCCGGTTCAATAGACCTCCGAAAGCAGCAAGGTTTAGAAGGGCGACGTCTCCAGAAATCCCTCTGGGAATGCCTGAGAGGACGATTATCTTTCCAGCGTGGAGGAGGTTTGAACATGTATGGTCAACGTGCACGGATAGGATTGATCGTTCCTGCTAACAACACGGTTTGTGAGCCGGAAATGGCGGCTCTCTGTCCTGAAAATGTGGTTACTTACAGTACCAGAATCATGTTTGTCCCCACGATGCGTGGTCTCAGAGAGATGAAAAATCACGTGGAAAGAGCGAGTACAGAGCTTTCCTCAGAGGAGATATGTCAGATCCTTGCCTTTTGCTGTACGGTCGGAAGCATGGTCGGAGGTACTGGCTATGACGCTGAAATCATCGATCTTATAGAGAAATGGGCCAAGGTTCCCGCCAC
>Ga0209636_10002522_pt1 | contig 18665 bp, 11 predicted proteins | sample DeeMarSWOR152_54_FD_187464 | JGI IMG/M metagenome (GOLD analysis project Ga0209636, IMG submission 187464) | Marine sediment microbial communities from White Oak River estuary, North Carolina - WOR-1-52-54 (SPAdes) (version 2) | ecosystem: Environmental > Aquatic > Marine > Intertidal zone >... | reverse complement strand
TGCCTTTGAAGGGAAAGATCCTCAATGTGGAAAAGTCCAGATTCGATAAGATCCTCAAAAGCGAAGAAATAGGAATCATGATTTCTGCTCTTGGTACAGGAGTCGAGCAATCGGATTTTAATCTCGATAAGCTCCGCTATCATAAAGTCATCGTAATGACCGATGCAGATGTGGACGGGTCCCACATCCGTACCCTATTGATGACATTTTTCTACAGGCAGATGCCCCAGTTGATCGAGAAAGGGCATCTTTATATCGCTCAACCCCCTCTTTATAAAATATCTAAGGGCAAATCCTTCCAGTATCTCAGGGATGAACGGGAGTTCGAGAGGTACATGATCCGAAAGATATCTGAGGAATTCCAGGTTAAAGTCAACAGGCGAAAGGAACCCATAAAAGGGGATCAATTCAGAAAGTTTTTCCAGAAAATTATCGCTAAAAAGAATTTCATCCAGATCCTGGAGAGAAAAAACTTTCCGTTTTTTCTGATCAAGATACTTCTTGAAAATGGCGCAGAAAATATCGATTTTTTACGCAAGCAGAATAAGGTGGAAGAAATCCAGAATCTTCTCAACGAGAAAGGCATTGTTTCTGTTGTAAGCAAAGACGAAGAGCACGGACTGTATGAGTTAGTCGTTAATTTTCAGATCAACGGCATGAGTGCGTCTGCGAAAGTTAACATGAATCTTATAAATTCTGCCGAATACCAGAACCTCTTTCAGATTCATAAAGATTTAGAAAATTTCAAGCCTCCTTTCCATGTTCTGAGCAACGGTGATAAGGTGAAGATCGAGAATGAGTCAAAACTGCTCGAGTATCTGTATGAGCATGGTAAAAAAGGAATCGTCATCCAGAGATACAAAGGCTTGGGAGAGATGGCCCCTGTTCAGCTTTGGGAAACAACTATGGATCCTGAATTCCGGTATCTTCTCCAAGTTTCGATTCAGGATGCTGTTGAAGCTGATAAGATATTCACTATTCTTATGGGTGGAGAGGTGGAACCTCGGCGTAATTTTATAGAGGAGAACGCCCTAGAGGCACAAAACCTTGATATCTAACGTAAAAATCAAGCATCTATCGATGATTCAGTCCATTCCTTTCTTTAAGGGCGGCTCTCATATGATAAAGGAGAATCCATGAGCAGAAAGCTGGAGGTGGTAAGCCTCGAAAAGGAGATGCGGCAGTCATATTTAGACTATGCTATGAGCGTAATCATAGGCAGAGCTATTCCTGATATCAAGGATGGATTAAAGCCGGTCCATAGACGGACTCTGTATGCCATGTATGATGTAAACAATGTGTGGAATAAACCTTACAAGAAGTCGGCCCGCATCGTAGGAGATGTTATCGGAAAATATCATCCCCACGGTGAGATGGCTGTCTACGATACGTTAGTAAGAATGGCCCAAGACTTCAGTCTAAGGTATCCGCTCGTGGATGGGCAGGGTAATTTCGGCTCCATCGATGGAGACCCTCCTGCGGCTATGCGGTATACCGAAGTCAGGATGAGAAAACTAACCCATGAGTTGCTTGCAGATATCGAAAAGGACACAGTCAATTTTGTTGCTAATTATGATGGAAGCCTCCAGATGCCTGATGTTTTGCCGGCAAAATTTCCGAATTTGCTCATAAATGGCGGATCAGGAATCGCTGTCGGTATGGCCACCAATATCCCTCCCCAAAACTTGGGAGAGATAACCGACGGAATCATACACCTTATCAAACATCCAAAGGCCAGCTTGGAAAAGATTATGGAGTTTGTGGTAGGACCTGATTTTCCTACGGGTGGATATATTTTCGGCATAGAGGGCATAAGAAGCGCATACAAAACAGGCAAAGGTATTATCTGTTTGAGAGCACGTGCAATCATCGAAAGAGGACGAAAGAACGAGAGAGATCGGATCGTCATCACCGAAATTCCCTACCAGGTAAACAAAGGCAGACTTTTGGAAAATATTGCTGATCTCGTCAACAACAAGAAATTAGGAGGGATTGCAGATATCAGGGACGAGTCGGATAGAGAGGGCATGAGGATTGTGATTGAGATAAGAAAAGGAGAATTCCCTGAGGTTATTCTCAATAACCTGTACAAGCATACCGCGCTTCAAACCTCCTTCGGAATCATCATGTTGGCAATTGTTGAGAAACAGCCCAAGGTGCTGGGTCTTCTGGATATGATGCGGTATTTTATTTCCCATCGGCAGGATGTTGTGCGCCGTCGCACACGATTCGAGTTGAAAAAAGCAGAACATAGAGCCCATATTTTAGAAGGCCTAAATATAGCTTTGGATCATCTGGATGCCGTCATCAAGCTCATTCGCGCCTCACGTACAGTGGATCAAGCTAGGAGAGGGCTGATCACTAATTTCAATTTAACCAAAATCCAGGCACAGGCAATTCTGGAAATGCAACTTCAGAAGTTAACCCGCTTGGAAAGGGACAAAATATTAAAGGAATACCAGGACCTAAAAAAACTCATATCAAAATTGAGAAAAATACTCGGGAGCGAAGAGCTCATACTGGATATTATCGTGGATGAACTCACGCAGATAAAGAAGGAATACCAGGACGAGAGGAAGACAGAGATCGTCGCAGAAGAAGTACTGGACTTGAAGCCAGAAGATCTGATCAAGGAAGAGGATGTCGTGCTGACCTATACCTCCTCAGGATATGTCAAACGAACATCCCTCAGCTACTATCACTTTCAGAGCCGGGGGGGCAAAGGCCGGAGAGGAATCAGTATGAAACCCGAGGATGTAGTGCAGGACCTCTTCATCAGTTCGACCCACAGCTATCTCCTGATTTTTACAGATAAAGGCAATCTCTATTGGCTGAAAGCCTTGCTCATTCCGGATTTGGGCGTCTCGAGTCGGGGGAAGTCCATTAAAAATCTTGTTGAAATGGAGCCTGGGGAAATGGCCAGCTCTGTTGTCGCGGTGAGGCAATTTTCCAAGGATGAGTATGTCGTGATGCTCTGTTCGGATGGCCGAATCAAAAAAACACGACTGAGCGAATTTCGCCATATACGTAAAGGCGGGATCATCGCCATTGGGATGACTCCTAAATCTGAGTTGATCGCTGCAAAACTGACAGACGGGAATAAAGATATCATCATCGGGACAAAATTGGGAAAGGCTATCCGGTTTAAAGAAAGCGATGTCAGACCCATGGGCCGACAAGCTGCAGGCGTGAAAGCCCTTTCTTTAGGTAAGAAGGATGAGATCATCGGTATGGTTGTTGCTGGAGAGGATGAAAAATACATCTTCACGGCCAGTGAGAAAGGATATGGGAAGAAAACGGGTGTTGATCTTTATCCGCGACATCGAAGAGGGGGAAAAGGAGTTCTCAACCTTCGTATCAGTCCCAAAATTGGAAAAGCGATCGGGATAGTCGGGATTTCCAACGAAGAAATGCTACTGATCACTGAGCTCGGGAAGGTGATCCGGATAAAGACCGAACAGGTAAGACCATTGAGCCGGGCAACCCAGGGAGTGAGAATTATCAATCTTGAAAAAGGCGATAGGGTGGTTTCGATCGCTAAAGTGCGCGAAAGTTGAAATCGCGAGAAGTCCAAGAAAGACATCCCTGATAGCCGCCTTCTGGACCTCTTCTCTTAACTGCTTGACACCCGTTCCATAACTTTTTTAAAATTTATCCAATCAATAGGAAGGAGGGCTTTATGGTCAAGACAATCAGCCAGTTATTCCTCAATACAATCAAACTCTACCCCAAAGATGATTTGATGCTCTATAAAAAGGAAGGAAAATATGTTTCCATATCCACAGACGAATTCACCCGGAGAGTGAAATATTTTTCGCTGGGTTTGAGAGATTTGGGATTAGATTCTGGAGATAAGCTTATCATTCTTTCTGAAAACAGGCCCGAATGGGTGATAACAGATCTTGCGAATCTGTGTTTGGGAGGAATCACTGTGCCTATCTACACCTCTTTGGTCCCCGAGCAGATCAAGTACATCATCGATAATTCGGATGCTAAAATCGTGTTGTATTCTGATGCGGCACTTGGAGGTAAAGTGGAAGCCGTGAAGAGTGAACTCACTAAAGTCGCTCACTACATAACTTTGGAATCACAAGCTCCGGATGGAGTCCTAACCTCTGATCAGGTTATGAGACGTGGTGAAAAAATTTATACAGAGAATCCAGATCTTTTTGATGGGATGGCTTCAGAAGTAAAGCCTGATGATGTGGCTTCGATCATATACACATCGGGAACGACCGGACTCCCCAAAGGAGTCATGCTCACCCACAGAAATTTTGTAAGCAATGTTATTTCTGCTACAGAGGTTATCGAATTTACACACGAAGATGCCGTTTTGTCATTCCTACCGCTATCCCATAGTCTTGAAAGGATGGTCACCTTCTGCTACCTGTATAAGGGATGTTCAATTGCCTATGCCGAGAGTATAGATACGATCGGTGAAAATCTCCTAGAAGTTCGACCGCAAATTATGGTCAGCGTGCCCAGAGTTTTCGAAAAAATTTACGCCAGAGTTATGAATAATGTTCTGGCAAGCCCTCCATTAAAAAGAAAGATATTCTTTTGGGCAACGAAAGTCGGACGAGAATATGGTCAGAAAACACTCAAGGATGATCCTATTCCGAAGGCCCTTCAGTTTAAAAGAAAGATAGCTCATAAGCTCGTTTTTTCTAAGATTATCGAAAAGACTGGTGGCAGAGTGAAATTTTTTGTTTCAGGAGCTGCACCTCTCTCCAAAGATATCGCTGAGTTATTCTATGCCATGGGGCTTGTAGTGCTCGAAGGATATGGGCTGACAGAGAGTTCTCCTGTTATTTCTGTCAATAGAATGGAAAAAATAAAATTTGGCACAGTGGGTCCACCCATTCCTGGCGTGGAGGTTAAAATTGCTGGGGATGGAGAAATACTCGCTAGGGGTCCCAATATCATGCAGGGCTATTATAAAATGGGGGAGGAGACCAATGAAGCTATCAAAGAGGGATGGCTTTATACAGGAGATATCGGATATCTTGACGGGGATGGTTTTTTGGTGATAACTGATAGGAAGAAAGATATAATCGTTACCGCTGGTGGAAAAAATGTTGCTCCTCAACCTATCGAGAATCTTCTTAAAACCAACACATATATTTCCAACGCGATGGTTATAGGGGATAAGCGTAAGTTCATGTCCGCCCTCGTCATTCCCAACTTTGAAAAACTTGAGGAATATGCAAAATTCAACAAAATTTCCTATGAAGATAGAAAGGATTTGGTGAAAAACAACCAGATTATTAGTTTTTTGGCAGCAGAGGTTGATCGAGCTACGCCCAATCTTGCCTCCTATGAAAAAATAAAAAAAATCGCTCTCCTGGACAGAGAATTCGAGATAGAAGAAGGAGAGATCACCCCAACCTTGAAAGTGAAGAGAAATATTATTGAAGAAAAATACAAAGATGTAATCAATGCCTTATACATGGAAGAGGAATCGATAAATAGGGAAATTTAGAGCTCAGGGGATTAAGTCGTTTTTTTTGGGGTGGTAGAGAATTCTACCGCAGCTCTCACAGAGTATGATTTTGCTTCCCGCTAGGAGTTCATTAACCATCTGGGGGCGAATGCGCATGTGGCACATTGAGCAGAACTCGTCCCACAAGGGGGAGAGTACAATCCCATTTTTTTTGGCAAAAATCTGATTATAAAGTTTTATTTGATCAGAAGGCACTTTAGGCAGAAGCTTTTCTTTCTTCCTCTGAAGCGTTTCTTTTTCATCCTCAATCTCTTCTTTCTTTTTTAAGATGGCTTCCTTTTGTTTGGACAGCTCGTTTTGGATTTCCATGGCTTTTTGATCGGCTGATTTGATCTCTTTTTCTATGTCATCTGCAGCGAGCATCTCTCCGATGATTTCTTCTTCTAGGGAATCGATTGTTGCTTGGGTTTCCTCAATTTCTTTGAGAAGAGAGCTGTACTCCTTATTTGTTCTGACCTCATTGAGCTGTCTTTTATATTTTGTGATTTTTCCTTTTATATCTTGGACTTCGGCCTCAAGGTCACGCCTTTTTTTCTGGTTTTGAGCAAGCTTATCTTTTGCATCTCGGATAACTTTAAGGCTTTCCTCTATCTTTTTATCAAGATCTTTGATTTGGCGGGGAAGTTCTTCGAGGAGGAGAGATGTGTTCTTAATTTCGATATCCAGATTCTGAAGTTGAATTAAATTCTCGAAATCTGTATCCACATCTTATCCTCAGGCAAAAAGTGGGCCTACCAGGATTCGAACCTGGGACCTGCCGGTTATGAGCCGGTGGCTCTACCGCTGAGCTATAGGCCCTTGAGTTTGTTATATAGCAAATCTCATGAACCAAGTCAATTTTATAGAATTCCGCCCCGATTTTATTCGCCGTCGGTGAATGATTTTAATCTTCGGCTTCGGCTGGGGTGCTTTAGCTTTCTCAATGCTTTTGCCTCTATTTGTCTGATTCTTTCACGAGTTACTTTGAACTGCTGTCCTACTTCTTCAAGCGTGTGTTCGTTTCCGTCACCGAGCCCGAATCTCATTTTTAAAACTTTTGCTTCTCTCTCAGTGAGAGTTTTAAGAGCGGTGTCAATTTGCTCTCTTAAATTGATGTGGATAACAGTATCAGGAGGGGAGGGGATAAATTTATCCTCGATGAAATCTCCTAGGTGGCTATCCTCTTCCTCTCCGATAGGCGTTTCAAGTGAGATGGGTTCTTGGGCAATTTTTATGATTTTCCTCACCTTATGGATGGGAAGATCCATTTTCTTAGCAATCTCCTCGCTTGAGGGCTCTCGACCGACTTCCTGGACCAGACTTCTGGAAACTCTGATGAGTTTGTTTATGGTTTCTATCATATGAACCGGGATTCTTATTGTCCTGGCTTGGTCTGCGATGGCTCTGGTTATGGCTTGCCTGATCCACCAGGTGGCATAAGTCGAGAATTTGTATCCTCTTCTGTACTCGAATTTATCCACCGCTTTCATTAATCCCATGTTTCCCTCTTGAATCAAATCGAGGAATTGAAGTCCACGATTGCTGTACTTTTTGGCGATTGAAACGACCAGTCTCAAATTCGCTGCGACCAATTCTTTTTTTGCCTGGTCGCTGATCTTTCTCCCCGTTGTGATCGCACGAAGGATTTTTCTTAATGCTTGTGAATCGAGCCCAATATCTTGCTGATAATTGTGCAGCAGTTTGTTGATGTCCTTGATTTTTTGCTTCAGATTGGATTCTCTTTTTGTTGCCTTTTTGGCTTTTGCCTGTTTTAAAGAAAGATTGAGTTCTTCTCGCGTTTCTTCTAATTCATTGATAACCTTGAGTTTTTCACGAAGGTTATCGATAATTTCTTCTTGCAGGCTGGGACGAATGTTGAGGCTCCGAATGCGACGGCTCATTTGGACGATGAGACGGCCTCTGGTTAATGCGAATCTTTTTCTTACAGGAATGGAATCGAGCTGCTCACTCAATGTTCGGATCTTTTTTATTTTATTAAGGATTTGCTTCTTTTTTTCTTCAATTTCTCCTTCGGGAATATCATCTTCACTGATCTCGAACATCTCTTGAAGAACATCAGGGCTTTCTTTCAGCTTATCTTCGATGGAGAGGACTTCATTGAGGACAAGTCTCGTCTTAGAGAGGGCCTTTATAATCGCCTTTTCCCCGCGCTCAATTTCCCTGGCGATAGAGATTTCTCCCTCTCTGGTAAGTAGAGAGATGTTCCCCATTTCCCGCAGATATAGTTTGACTGGATCTGTTGTCCGTTCCAGACCTTCGAGTGAGATAGTATCACTCTTTTTGCGTTTAGGGACATACTCTCTTTGCTTGTACCGGATTTTGATCCCATAATCATCCATCGAACTTATGAACTCGTCGAACTCCTCCTCGCTCTCGAACTCATCCTGAAAAGTCTTGTCGATTTCTTCGAAAAGGATATAACCTCTTTTCCTGCCCTTTGAGATCAGATCATGGACCTCGTCTCTGTCGTATTTACTGTCAGAAGGCAATTTTAACTCCTCTATAGCGATCCATTTTCCTTTGTTTAATACGATTGTTTCACTGGTTTCGTTGCGCGAGAAGAGAAAGCTGCTTCGTGATTTCATATTTCTTATTAAGGAGTGCAGAAATCTCTTGCTTCTCTCCCGATTTTTCACATTGAAAGATTTTAAAATCTATCTGTCTTCCCTGTTTTTCCAGGGATAATATTTTCAAAGTATCGAGACAGTCGCGGGCCTCCTTTTCTGTCGGACAATTTCCTTTTTCCATTAAGATTTTTGACAAAGAACCGAAGAGGGCGCGGTCAATTTTCTCTTTGAATTCATTGAGGTTCGGAGTTTTCTTGTGCTTGGCATAACTTTTTAAGAGAAGTGTGAAAATAGGTTCACTTTTTAGACCTTTAAAGTCTTCCTCTCTCGTACTTCTAAGCACAGTGGAGGCCAAAGTGCTGTTTTCAAAAACCATTTGAAGAAGGGATTTCTCAGCGTGAAGAAAATCGTCCTTTTCCTGTTCGATTTTTTCATCGCTTTTTCGAGTTGCTATCGATCTTAAGACGTTCTCTTCAACAGCGAAATGCTCGCTAATCTGTTTGAGGTATTCGCTCCTGACGACAGGATCAGGCACTTTGCTGATTTCCCCAACAATGCTTCTTATGATCTTTGCTTTCTCTTCAGGTGAGCCCGGCTTAGCGCCCTGAGTTTGTATTCGAATCAGAAAATGTAATCCTGATACGCTTTTTTTAATCAAGTCTCTGAAGGCTTCAGTGCCGTACTTTTTTAGGTAGGAATCTGGATCGAATTCCCGGGGTATTTGAATAAATCTTGTCTGCATGCCCTTTTCAAATCCTAATGAGACAGCACGGCTGGCTGCTTTGAGCCCGGCCGAGTCTCCGTCAAAACTTATGATCATCTTTCTTGTAAAACGCTTGGCTAAGGAGATCTGATCAGGAGTCAAACTGGTTCCAAGAGAAGCTGCCAGATTTGTTATGCCTGCCTGGTACAGAGAGACATAATCCGTATACCCTTCCACCAGAATGATTTCTTCCTGTTCACGAATGGATTCCTTACTGAAATTCAGACCGTACAAAAATTTACCTTTTGTAAATATAGGAGTGTCGGGAGAATTGAGGTATTTGGGTTCAGCGTCAAACAGACTCCTTCCTCCAAAGGCCAAGGCCTTCCCGGACTCACTAAAGATAGGGAATATGATTCTCCCCCGGAATCGATCATAATAGCTTTCTTTTTTAGGATTATAAATGACCAAGCCGGCTTTCTCGAGAAGTTCTGGAGATACCTTTTGCCTCTGAAAAAATGAAATGAGAGAATCCCAGGAGTTCAGCGCATAGCCAATCTTGAATTTCTGGATGATTTCATCGGAAATCTGCCTCTTCTTCAGATATTCCAGGGCCTTTCTTCCTTCACTGGTGTTGAAGAGGTTCTTTTTGAAGAAAGCCAATGCACTTTCTGTAAGTTTGAATATGTTATCTTCAAGTCTCTTGTATTGGGGAGAAAGCCTTTCCCTCTCGGGCATGGTGATATTGTATTTCTGCGCCAAGTAACGCAGTGCCTCGGCAAAACTGAGATTTTCTTTCTCCATGACAAGAGTGAAAATATCACCCCCTGCTCCGCAACCGAAGCAATGAAAAAGCTGCTTTTCTTCATCGAGTGTAAATGACGGAGTCTTTTCCGAGTGAAAGGGGCAGAGTCCAACATGCCTCCGTCCACTCTTCTTCAGTGTTGTATACTGGGAAGCGATTTCAAGGATGTTGGCAGTTTGCCTTACCTGGTCGATGATCTCCATGATTTTTGATAAATAAGGGAGTTTAACTAGTAAAATATAGGGTTGAGTGTTCGAATTGTCAAGCCTCTAAATCTTTTAAAATGAATTTTTTACCCTTCGGGCAAGCCAATCCTCTGTTGTGAGGCCCACAGGGCCGAAGCAATCTCCGAAGATTGCCACGTCGTTTCACGCCTCGCAACAACGGCTTCATGGGCTGCTTCTTCGTCGCTAAAAAAATGTTGGGGTGGGGTGGGTTGGCCGTGAATAATCCAGGTTATAAAATTTCTGATAGCTGTTCTGTAGTTATGTGTCAGAGGTGGTTGATAAGGCTGGCCAGATAAGCCGCCCCGAAACCGTTATCGATATTGACCACAGCCACACCACCTGGACAGGAATTGAGCATAGCAAGGAGGGCTGCTAGACCCTTCAAGCTTGCTCCGTATCCCACACTTGTAGGGACAGCGATGATCGGTTTATCTGTGATCCCAGCGATCACACTCGGAAGAGCACCTTCCATCCCGGCGACTGTGATCAAAACTCTTGCTCCTGTAATTCTATCGTATTCTCCGAAAAGTCGATGAAGACCCGCCACTCCGACGTCATAGATTCTTTCCACTTCGTTTCCAAAAATTTCGCACGTTATGGCTGCCTCTTCAGCCACAGGGATGTCAGAAGTACCTGCTGTGATAACGATGATTTTCCCTTTTCCTTTAACAGCTTTCTTTTTTTTGCAGTAGATCACCTTTGCCTGGGGATTGTACTGAACAAGGAGCAATTTATTCTTTATTTTCTTGTACATAGAAGAATCGACCTTGGTGATCAGGAGATTGTTTCCTTTTTTAAGGATTTCACGGGAAATTTTCACGATCTGGTCTGCAGTTTTGCCTTGGCCGAATATGACCTCTGGAAATCCGCGTCTGAGCTCGCGATGATGGTCGATTTTTGCAAAAGCTAGATCTTGATAAGGATAATCCTTCATCAATTGGAGAGCCTTTTTTGGAGAGAGAGTTCCATCATGGACTTTGTTTAGAATATCCTCGATTAGATTTTTCATTTCTCAAATTCTAGCATAGGTGCGGGAGCAAAAGCTAGTCCGCACTCTGTAGGGGATACATCTTTATTTCAATGTTTGACCGTCCGTTTTCATATAAGCTATACTTCTAGTCAAGACAATCTGCGCGGAAAAGATGGTAAACAAGAAAACGGTCAAAAACGAGATTGTGATATCAGGCATAGGTATTCATACGGGAAAGACTGTCGAGATGAAGCTGAAGCCCTCTGATTCTGGACAAATTGTTTTCAGACGCACAGATGTAGAGGACTTCGAATTTCCTCTAGATCCAGTTAATGTGGAGTCCCAAAACTGCACCATGTTGAAAACGAAGAAAGGAATGATTTACACGCTTGAACACCTTCTTGCCGTTCTTTGGGTGTACGGGCTAGATAGCTTGATTGTGGAGCTTGATGGGGGAGAGGTTCCTATAATGGACGGGAGCGCTGCTCCTTTTGCTCAAGCGGTTCGTCAGGCAGGAATCAAAGATCTTTCCCAGAAGAAGAACACGATAATGATCACCAAATCCTTCACCGTCAAGGAGAACGATGCTTCGATTTCTGTTTTACCTGATTCGGAACTCAGGGTAACATACCATATCTATTTCCAACACCCGAATATCAAGCGCCAGAAATTGTCAATTTATGTGACTCAGGAGAATTTTGAGAGGGAAATTGCCTCTGCCCGGACATTTGGTTTTGTCGAGGACGTACCTGATCTTCGGGCCAGGGGATTGGCTCTTGGGGGCTCACTGAAGAACGCCGTTGTGCTTGATAAAGAACGTGTGATAAGCGGACCGCTCCGTTTTCCCGACGAGTTTGTAAGGCACAAGATTCTGGATTTTATCGGTGACCTGTCGCTCATGAGAGTTCCTGTGATCGGACACTTCATCGCCAAAAAGGCAGGCCATATCCTTCATCTGAAGATGGTCAAATTCCTGTTAGATCATCCAGAATGTTGGGAAAAAGTTTAAAAAAGAACCTCTAAGTCCGAGACTTGAAGATAGAGTTGTTTTCAGCACGTACATTCTCGTTGGTTCGGTCTGCTCGGTCTGCTCTTGTCAAAGTAATGATTCTGATATAAAATGACAAAAAAATCTTTGTAATAGATACAGGGAGAGAAGCGTTGCCAGAAGCCAAAGAAAAATTGAAAAAGGATGCTTATGAAAAATCTCTAGCCGCCTATGGCCAAGCCATGAAACTCTTTCGTAAGGGGGATTTAGCCAAGGCACAGGAGCTGTTTAAAGCATTCCTGGAAAAACATCCTGAAGAAAAAGAGCTGGTCGATCGGGCAAAAATGTATCTTTCCATATCGGAAAGTCGTTTGGACAAAGAGTCGATCCAGTTGAAAACCTTTGAGGATTACTATCAGTACAGTGTATACAAGCTCAATCAAGAGGATTATGAGCAGGCACTAAAGCTCTTGATGAAGCCAGAGAGAAGGAACCTAAAGAAGGGAAAATTCCTTATTTGATGTCACTTGTCCACTGCCAAATGGGGAATGTTGAAAAATGCTTGGAGACATTGAAGGATGCTGTCCGCCTGGATAGATACTACGGAATATTGGCACAGAATGAATCTGCCTTCGAGCCTATCTGGGAGGATAAAAAGTTCAAAGTGATTACAAAGCTGGCATGAGAAAGAATCTTCTGGCGCTTGTCCTTGCTGCAGGTAAGGGAACCAGATTCAAATCAGACACGATTAAAGTCCTCCATCCTCTGCTCGGAAGACCAATGATTCATTTGGTCGTGGACTGCGTGCTTGCCCTTGGGCCGGAAGCCCTTTATGTGGTCGTCGGTTATCAAAAGGACCAAGTTATGCAGGAGAAGTTTTCAGGAAAAGTCGGATTCGTTACCCAGGAAAAACAGCTGGGGACAGCGCATGCCGTTCTTGCAGCTAAGAAAATTCTTCAAAAGCAGCAAGAAAAAGATTTACTCGTCATCAATGGAGATTTAGCTTTGATCCGGCCGGAAACACTCAAACCCATGCTGAAAAAACATCGGCAGCAGGGGAATGTCCTGACTTTTGTAAGTGCAGAAATGAAAAATCCGACAGGATTCGGAAGAGTCACCTTCCTCGAAAATGGTGTGATAAGGATCGTCGAAGAGAAAGACGCCACGCCGGCGATTCGAAGGATAAAGGAGGCAAATGTCGGCATCTATCTTTTCAAGGTCAAGGATCTTCTTCAATCACTCCCCAAGATTTCCAACACAAATAAAAAGGGAGAGTTTTATCTCACCGATATCATAGAGATTATGTCAGGAGAAGGGAGAAAGGTTGGGATCTATAAAACTCCCTACGAACAGGAAATCGTGGGCATCAATGACCGCTACGAACTGGCAAAAGCAGTGGAGATTCTTCGAATCAGAAAAATCAGATCTCTTGCCAGGAGGGGCGTCACGATATATGATCCCGACACAACATGGATCGATCTTGATGTGAAAATCGGCAGGGACACGACCATTTATCCATCTGTGATCCTGGAAGGCAAAACAGTTATCGGCGAAAGATGTACACTCTATCCTTTTGTCCATATTTTTCATTGCCGATTGGGTAACGGTGTAAAAATTTTGACTTCGACCATGATCGAAGAATGCACGGTTGAAGAAAATGCCCAGGTAGGCCCTTTCTCTCATCTGAGACCAAAGACCGTGATCAAAGGCGGAGCAAAGGTCGGCAATTTTGTAGAGATTAAAAACACTGTTTTTGGGAGGGGATCAAAAGCCATGCACCTCACTTATCTTGGAGATAGTGAGATCAGGGAGAAGGTCAATATTGGAGCAGGCACCATAACCTGTAATTATGACGGACGCAAAAAACATAGAACGTTCATCGATGATGAGGCCTTCATCGGTTCGGGCACAGAGCTTATCGCACCTGTAAAAATTGGGAAGAAAGCCTATGTTGGGGCAGGATCAACAATAAACAAAGATGTTTCACCTGGTGCTCTTGCCGTTGCTCGAAGCAAACAGGTTGAGAAGCCTGGGTGGGGAGAAAAGAAAAGGAAAAAATAATGTGCGGGATCATTGGGTATGTGGGTTCAAAGGAGGTAGTTCCTATCCTTTTGGCAGGTTTGAAAAAACTCGAATATAGGGGCTACGACTCAGCAGGCATTGCTGTGATCGATGGGGGAAAAATCCAACGGAGGAGAGTCAAGGGTAAAATAAGCGAGCTGGAGAAAAGCCTGGAAGAAGCACCGCTCACAGGCCACTTTGGTCTGGGCCATACCCGCTGGGCTACGCATGGTCGGCCCTCCGAAGAGAATGCCCATCCTCATCAGGATTGCACAGGTTCTCTGGTTGTTGTTCACAACGGAATTATTGAAAATTATCTCGCTCTGAAGAACAGACTCGCTGAGGAAGGGCACACCTTCCAAACCGAAACCGATACAGAGGTCATCGCCCATCTCGTCGAAAAATATTACGACGGATCGTTAGAAGGGGCTGTCCAGCAGGCTCTCAAGGAACTCGAGGGGGATCTTGCCATCGCTGTGGTTTCGATTAAAGACCCCGACAAAATTGTAGCAGCGAAGATGGGGCCCCCTGTTGTGGTTGGGATAGGAGAACAAGAATATTTTATCTCTTCTGACATCAATCCTTTGATCAGCCACACCAGAGATATCGTCTTTCTCGAAGATGGGGAGATGGCCATTATAGAACCATCCGGTGTTAAATTCTGTGATTTTTCCGGGAAGAAATTGGAAAAACAGCCAGAACACATCGAGTGGAATCCTTTGATGATCGAAAAGAGGGGATTCAAGCACTTTATGCTCAAGGAGATATTTGAGCAGCCCCAGGTCGTAAGAGATACTTTCAAGGGGAGAATATCGCTGGAAACAGGCCAGGTCTTTTTAGACGAGATCGGGATTCCACCAAACCGGCTGCAAGAGATCAACAGAGTCGTGGTCATTGCCTGTGGAACCTCTTACCACGCAGGGCTATTAGGCAAATATTTCATTGAAAATCTAGCAGAAGTTCCCGTAGATGTGGAATATGCGTCTGAGTATAGGTACAGGGATTTTATCTTGGAAAAGAATGCTCTGGTCGTTGTTATTTCACAATCAGGAGAGACTGCGGATTCTCTGGCTGCCATGAGGGCTGTAAAAAGAAAGGGAGTTTTGACTCTGGGTATCTGCAATGTGGTGAATTCCTCGATCGCCAGAGAGGCCGATGGCGTTCTCTACACCCATGCTGGACCTGAAATTGGAGTAGCGGCCACAAAGACCTTTTCCGCCCAGATGGCTGCGCTGGCCTTATTGGCCATATATCTGGGACAAATCAAAGAAAAGCTGGATCAAGAAAAAAGCCTTTCCCTTGTCCAGAATCTGCAGTGCATCCCTCATAAAATGGAAATCATACTTCTCAATTCCAAAACGATCGAGGGCCTGGCCGTGCGGTTCGTTCCCTTTTCCCATTTTCTTTATTTGGGGCGATGGGTGAGCTATCCTGTGGCCTTGGAGGGAGCCCTGAAGTTGAAGGAGATTTCTTACATCCATGCTGAAGGTTATGCGGGCGGAGAAATGAAACATGGGCCGATTGCACTTATCGATGATCTGATGCCCACCATGGTTATTGTTCCCAAAGACAGGGTTTATGAGAAAATACTGAGCAACATCTCAGAGGTTAAGACGAGAATCGGCTATGTGATCGCCGTGGCTTTCGAAGACGACAACGGGATAAGGGATAAGGTGGACGATGTGATCCCTATCCCTTCTGTCCACTCCCTATTCACACCGTTCCTGACAACACTCCCTCTACAGCTTTTTGCCTATTATATAGCCGCCCAAAGAGGGGCGGATGTCGACCAGCCCCGAAACCTTGCTAAAAGCGTCACAGTCGAGTAGTAAGATTACCACTTCAACCTGACTGTAAGCCGGGCCTGTCTGGGCTGCTGTTTTGCCCAAACCTCTCCGAAAATCGGGATGTCTTCTTTAACATAAGAAATCGGCCTCTGGCTGTTCAGAAGATTCAGGACATCGAATCTTAGAATAAGGGCCATATGTTCAGGGAGACGAAGAGTCTTCAACAGGATTTCCTTCTCTATTCCTAGATCAAGATAAAAATGCCCGGGAGTTTTTTCAGTGCCTCGAGTCTCGGGGTAGGAATAATATCCTCCAAAAAATGGAACATATCCTAGTTTCTCCCAATAATATCCTGAGATATATTCGAGTGCTGAGGAAAAGGTTATCCTGTAAGGAGCGAAGTATATGGCATTGATTTTAGCGCTGTGGTCAACAGAATAGGGAAGCTTTCCATACCATCCTTCGTCCCCGAATCCCAATCCTCCTAGACCTCCAAGGGACCAATCTACCCATTCTTTTATCTCTTTCAGTTCAGGAATGTCGGGAACGTACAGATGATTGCCGAAGAGTCCCAGAAAAGGCGTGCTTCCCTCCTCCTGGGTCCAGGAGCCTGTCTCAACTTGTCCCGGGTTCGTCCCTTTGGCTGAGGCATGGCTGTAAGAGGCGTTCAAAAAGAGTGAGGTTCCGATTCGTCCGTTTAATTCAATCTCGAATCCATTGTAGTTTCTTCTCTTGTATTCGAAATTATCGTAGAGGAATTTATAGAGTGTTACGGGGTCGAATACGGCGAGAACTTCGAGAAGATTGCTAGCGCTCGAATGGACATATCTGGCACTGACAGCCCAGTTTTTTCCGATTCTCCGGTCGAATTGGATCAAATACCGGGTCAGGAAATTGGGCTTTAGACTGCTGGTGATCTCGAAAGCTTGCAGTTTTTGCTCGACTTCAAAGTTCCAGTGCGAAGGATCACGGAGTTCGGAATCAGAAGGATTGTCGGGGCCTATCCAACTGTAATTTCGGAAGCTCAGACCTGCTCCAGAGCTCAGAAGTCCCAACGGCATGGTCGTGATGTAGTCAGAAAATCTTCCCCATCCCAGTTTCAAAACATTCTTTCCGTCACCCGTCACATCGAAGGCGAAAGAGAAGCGAGGGGCGAAAAAGTCGCTGAGATCCCAGGACCAGAGCTGCTCTCCGTTTTCGTCGAGACACGCTTGTGTTTGGCTTCGAAAGCCTGCCATAAAGGTGAATCTCCCGAGAGTCATTTTGTCTTTTAAGTAGATCCCAATACCATGAGAAGAGTTTATGAAATTGAAAGCACCGTATTCATAAAAAAAAGTAGGCGTCGTTGCTCCTTCCTCCCATGATTTGAAATAGTACTTTGTTCCGTTATCGAATCCATTATCGGGGAAGATGTCTTCATCCTTTCCAGTGAAATCCACTACAAATTCTGATCCGAAGGAGGTGTATTCAAACCCGAGATTGATTTCATGGTGTCCCAAATTTGGCGTGTCGAAATATTTTGTGAGCTTCATATTGAAGTCCCATCTGTATTGGTCATCGACGACATATCCGTAGGTGTTATGGATGTTTCTTGCCAGGTCCTCGATATAATATTGGGCTGGACCCAGATCCTGATTCAAAGGCTCTTTCAGATCATCACGGTTGACCAGCCCAAAGCCTGCTTCGATAAATGTTGTTGCATTTAATATCCCCTTGTAGTTCAGCCGGAAAATGAGATCATTGAATCTGTGGTCTTCATACAGCTCCGGGATGCCTGTCCCTCCTTTTTGACCTAGAGACTTGTTGTAAACGGAGGTAAAGCTTACATGATGGCTGTTGTTCAATGTATAACTCAATTTGAAGAACAAATTGTTATTACGTGTATTGAGTTCACCACCAGGAACATCGAAGTAATCTACTGTAGTGTCCCGCGTTTCTTCCGTATCAGTGAAGAAATTATTGGACACGAAGAACCAAAGTTTGTCTTTGATCACAGGTCCGCCCAGGTTGAAATACCAGTTATAGTTGGAAAAATAGAAAGGCTCGCTGACAATGGCCAGTTGTTCCTGGCGGAGGGATTGGAGATTTTTGTTCGTGAAGACGAGGGAAAACTCTCCGCCAAAATCATTGCTTCCGCTCTTAGTGACCATATTGATGATACCGCCGTAGGCCGGTCCGTATTCAGGACTGAATGGATCGGAGATGATCTGGACCTCGTCTATAGAATCGAAGTTAATTGGTACGCCTGCATTCTTGAGCCGTACTCCACTGATTGCGAGTCCATCCACGACCCATGTGTTTCCTTCTTCTCCTTCCCCCCTGAAACTTGGCTGTCCTTGAGTGGCAATGCCCCGGCGTGTATTAATCCTCACTCCTGTCACTCCAGGGGTAAATTTGGTCACATCCACAATATTGCGTGTCTGGACAGGAATTTTTTCCAGCTCTCTGTCGCTGAAGAGATAACTCGTATCTGTCGATGTTTTGTCGATGAGAGGAAGCGAGGCTGTCACGACGACCTCTTCCTGGAGTTCCGAAACGTCCATGGTAACAGTCAGATACGTTACTCTTCCCAGGCGAACAATCACGTTCTCTTGGATGACCGAATTGAAGCCTTCGAGCTTGAATGTCAGAGTGTATTTCCCGACAGGGAGAAGAGGGAGAGAAAAATCGCCATTTGTGGTTGATAGAGCGCTTCGGATGCCCTGGAGATTAGGACTCTCGGCCGTGATCTGAACTCCGGGCAAAGGTTCGCCATTAATATCTAACACTTTTCCTTTAATTTCTCCTGTTTCGATAGCATACGTGATGCACCAAAGGAGGAAGAACAGCCCCAATAAAAAGAAGAAACATTTTGTCTTGCTCATACCCAATGATTTCCTTTCTTAAGCTAGCACACCCAATCTTCATTCATTTTTGCTCAAATGCGTAACATTATCAAGCCCCTTTTGGGTTTTTAACGATTCCCTGAAAAATCTTGCTGGTAGTTATAGAAAAATGAAAAAAGACGAAAAACTTTGCAAGCAGCAAAGTCTTTGTCTATTCTACATCCTTTGT
>Ga0209636_10002521_pt1 | contig 18667 bp, 11 predicted proteins | sample DeeMarSWOR152_54_FD_187464 | JGI IMG/M metagenome (GOLD analysis project Ga0209636, IMG submission 187464) | Marine sediment microbial communities from White Oak River estuary, North Carolina - WOR-1-52-54 (SPAdes) (version 2) | ecosystem: Environmental > Aquatic > Marine > Intertidal zone >... | reverse complement strand
GCGCGCTGCAGCAGCAGGCGTTCCAAGATCGCCTGCTGGGGATTTACGCGAAGACGATCGCCCGGGCGCTCGTCAAGTACGCGGCTGCCGCCAAGCTGAGGGAGGAGGCTGAGGAGGAGGGCGGTGAGACGGCCGGAGATGTCGTCGGTATCCTGGCGAACCTGGTCAACGTGGTGACCGAGCGAGCCGACACGCGAGCCTGGCTCGGCGTGCCGCACCGGATCTGGATGGCGCGGCTGAGGGTGCCCGCCGGACGGCGCGAGGTGCGACTTCTGTTCGACGGTCGGGACGAGGTATCGCTGGGTGAAGTCGACGTGACTCCGGGTGATCGACAGCTGCTGAGCTATCGCGTGTTCTGAGAGCGGATGAGACCACCGTGATCGCCGCGTTCTCACGCCTCGTGCTGAAAGCCGCCGGCTGGGCCCTGGACCACTTCTACGAGCTGGGCCGGGTGGGCCGACCCCTGCCGGAAGGGCCGCTGCTCGTCATCGCGAATCATCCCAACAGCCTGATGGATGGGCTGGTGGTCCTGAAGATCGCCGGTCGGCGCGTGCGACCGCTGGCGCGAGCGCCGCTATTCGGGCAACCGCTGCTCGGGCACGTGCTGCGAGGGCTGGCGGCTCTGCCCGTCTTCCGGCCGCAGGACCATCCCGGCGAGACGTGGCGCAACGAGAGCACCTTCGAGACAGCGGTGCAGGCGCTGCTGAGTCATGAGGCGGTGCTCATCTTTCCGGAGGGCCTCAGCCATTCCGAGGCTCGGATCGCGCGCATCAAGACGGGCGCTGCGCGGATCGCGTTCGAGGCGGAAGAGGCGGCGGACTGGAAGCTGGGGCTACGCGTGGTGCCGGTCGGGCTGACCTACCACCGCAAGCACGCGTTCCGGGGTCGCGTCGCCGCCGCCGTCGGTCGGCCTTTCGAGGTCGCCGGCTGGCGCGAGAAGCGTCAGCGCGATGAATGGGGCGCCGTCGAGTCGCTGAGTACGGCCATGCGGGAGGCGCTGGAGGAAGTCACGCTGAACCTGCCGAAACACGAGGATCGTGAGCTGATCGAAGCGGCGGAGTCGCTCTACGCGGCGGAAAGGCGACTCGCCGCACCGCGGACCCGGGAAGGGCTGGCGCCCCGTCTGCCGCGGTTGCAGCGCTTCGCCCGGGCGCTGGCCTGGCTCTATGTCGCGGATCACGATCACTACCTGCGGTTGTCGGAGGCCGTCCGTACTTACCGGCAGGACCTGGCGCTACTCGGGGTGAGGGAGGCCGAGTTGCCCAAGCGGTTCCCGCCGAGCAGCGTGCTACGCTACGCTTTGGTACAGAGCCTCGTTCTGTTGGTGGGACTGCCGCTGGCAGCCATCGGCAGCGTGGCCTGGTATCTCCCCTATATCGCGCCGCGACTGAGCCTGAGACTCTACCGGCCAGCTTACGAAGCCGTGGCGACAATCAAGCTGGCCACGTCGCTGCTCGCCTTTCCCGTCACCTATGCGCTCTGGCTGACCGCCGCCTGGTGGCTGGCTGGGCCCATCGGGCTGGTGGCCGTGGCGGTGGCCCTGCCGGTCGCCGGGATTGTCGCGCTGCGCTGGCGTGATCGCTGGCGGATCGTGCGCGAGGACGCGCGAGTCTTCTGGCGCGCCATCCGCAAGCGGGCGCTGCGCGAGGAGCTGGTGAGTCGGCGCCGGGCGCTCGTGGCTGAGTTTGAAGCGGTGGGCAGACGCTGGCAGGAGGAGCGAGAGGTGCGTCGGCAGGCGCTGGCGCGCTAGGTTCGAGCGCGCCCTCAGGCCCAGTCCTGGGTCTGTCGCGGGACACCTGTCAGCTGGTGGATGAGGATATCGGCAATCCGCTCGCCGGCGCGGCCATCGCCGTACGGGTTTTGGGCACGGGACATCCGCTCACGCTCGTCGGCGTCGTCCAGAAGTCGACGGCCGAGCTCCAGTAAGCGGCCATGCGACGTACCCACCAGGGCTGCCACACCCGCCTCCACGCCTTCTGGTCGTTCGGTGACATCGCGCATGACGAGGACTGGGACCCCGAAGGATGGGGCCTCCTCCTGGATCCCGCCCGAGTCCGTGAAGACGATCCAGGCCCGAGAGAGCGCCTGGACCAGATCGGCGTAGGAGAGCGGCTGCAGTAGCCGGAAGTTCGGCAGCTTGGCGAAGATCTCGCGGGCCGGCGCCTGGATATTGGGGTTGAGGTGTACCGGATAGATGAAGAGATCGTCCGGGTGGGTCAGGGCCAAGTCGCGAAGAGCCTCGAATGCTTCTCGAATTGGCGCTCCGAAAGACTCGCGCCGATGGGCTGTGATCAGGATGAGACGGCGACCGGAGCTCAGCGCTTCGCTCAGCTCCGGGTTCTGCACCTCGCGCCTCGCGCTTGCCAGGATGCGCAGCGCGTCCACTACGGTGTTGCCCGTGACGTTGACGTGTGCTGCCGGCACCCCTTCGCGCAATAGATTCGCACGCGCTTGCGGCGTTGGAGCGAAATGCCGATCCGTCACGACATCGGTGAGCCGGCGGAACATCTCTTCGGGAAACGGCTGCCACTTGTCGTCGGAGCGCAGCCCGGCCTCGACGTGGGCGACTGGGATGCGCTCGAAGAAGGCAGCTAGCGCTGCGAAGAAGACGGTCGCCGTGTCTCCCTGCACCACGACGAGCTCGGGTCTCCGTGCACGCAGTGTCGTGCGGAGTAGATCGAGACAGCGGGCGCCGACATCATAGAGGTCCTGATCCTCGCGCATGATCGCGAAGTTCTCGTCCACTCTCAGGTCCAGGCTGGAGATGGCCGCGTCCAAGAGCTGGTTGTGCTGGCCGGTCGAGACGACCTGGACGTGCAAGGGCTCGGGTCGCGCCTCCAGCGCCCGAATCACGGGCGCGAGCTTGATCGCTTCCGGACGCGTGCCGAAGAGGATAATGACCACGGGCGGCCGGTCGCGCTGCGCCGATCCCACGTTAGGGAACCTCCTGGTTTGCCCACCCACACACGTTCTGAGCGACGTGCCAGTCAGCAGATGTTTCAGAATAACGCCGCTAGTGACATACTGGATAGGTGTGGCGGGGTGCTCAGCGGCCCAGGAGCGAGCCGCTTCGGTCACATCTACCGGTGAGGGCGTCTAGGCACGGCCGTTCTGTCCGGGCGCCGGAATGTAGCGCAGGCTTCCAGACCTCTTAACTATCTGCCTTGGTGAGAGTTAGAGTGTTTGACACGCCGCGCTGCGCCTGGCAGATTTCCTGCGCTCGGGCGCCGTCGAGCGACCGTGCCCGCTGCGAGGGGCTGAGGGTCGAGGGAGCGAGCAGGAGCCGGAGATCATGGCGAGCGGGAAGAATGTGGTGTGGATGAGGCAGCGCTGGGCGAGCCGCGAGAGCGATCCGGGTCGCTCGGCCCGGCAGCAGCCCGCGCGCGGGTCTGACCAGGAAGGCGGACAGTCGGTCGCCGCCGCGATCAAGCGGGAGTTCTTGAGGCGGCCGGTCGTCATCGACTGCCCTCGACCCGGGTGTGTCGGGCTGCTGCTGCCGGGCCGGCGTGAGGTCAGCCGGCCGGGCGGCACGCGTGTACGGATCGTGTTGCGCTGCACCCGGGAGCCTGAGGATCACGACTTCGTCATCTCGATGGATCCCTACACGGGGGACGAGGTGGAGCAGCTGACGACGAGTCTTCGCCGGGGCGAGGGTTTGATCTGTCCGCGCTGCGGGGCGCCGATGCAATACGGCGTGCTCACGGAGGATGACGGGTGGGGCAAGCCGGTCGATATCGGAGAGGGTCACTATTGTGCGTGGTGTGGCGTGATATGGTCACCGCCCGAGGAAGCGCAGGAGCGGGCGAGCGAAGGGAGGCCAGAATCCAGTGGTTGAGCGCAACAGGGAGCCCAACAGGATGAAAGTCGATAAGGCGGCCGCCCAGGATGTTCGCGCGATAGCGGCGAACACGGCACGCGATCTTGCGCTGAGCTTGAGATTGGCCTCGCTACGGATGGAGAATTTCGAGCCGGGGCAAGGTAAAGATGCGGCTCGCGAGCTAGCTGAACAGCTTGCGGCCTCGGCGCGGCGGGCGGTGGAGTTGTACTACCTCGAGTCGTTGACTCAGGCGGTGGCCAGCAGTGAGGGCCCGCTCAGGTTGCGTCGTGAGAGTCAACTGGAGTGGTTCAATGAGGACGAGCCGCTCGAGATCCAGAAACTGAAGAGCGATGTTCCGAGTTGCTACAACAAACTGGGATTCGCTCTGTTGCTCGAGTGTGAACTGGAGCGGGCACGACGCCGGCGGCTGCCGCTATCGCTGGCCGTCTTCAAGCTGGAGCCGCCCGATGAGCAACTGATACGGGAGGTGGCGAAGCAGGGCCGCGACAGCTGTCGGCTGCTCGATGTGTTGGGGACGTTCGACGGTCGCGGCGTTGGGATGTTGTTGCCTGACACGGGGCCGGAGGGAGCGCAGGTCGCGGTGCAGCGAGTGCTCTCGTCGTTCCTCTCGGCTCGGGATGTCGCGGGGAAGTGCAGCCCTGAGCGGCTGAGAGTCGGTGTGGCCAGCCATCCCAAGGACGGGGCGGAGCCCGGTGCGCTGTTGCGGCGCGCGGACGAGCGTGCCGGGGGCTACTCGCTGCTGGCAGAGCTGGTCGTTCCGGGCTGAAGCAGGCGAGTCGAGGCGGCTGCGCCTACGTCCTCGTGCGAGCCAGCAAGACCAATCCAACCCCCAGGAAGAGCAGGTTCGGGAGCCAGGCGGCCAACATCGGTGGCAAGATGCCGCCGGCACCCATCCCCTGTGCGATCCGCACGCTCAGCAGGTAGATCATCACGGTGGCCAGGGCGATTCCCACGCCCATCGCCGGCCCCCTGCTGCCCGTCGCCATCCCCAGGGCGGAGCCGAAGAGGACGACGATGAGGCAGGCTGTGGGGAAGGAGATCTTCAGTGCCCGCTCGACCTCGAGCTTGCGCGCGTCGCCGCCCGACCTCTCGATCGACTCGATGAAGCGGCCCAGCTCGCGGTAGTTCATCTCTTCGGGATCCTTGGGTTCCGCCAGCAGGTCTTGGGGCGTCTCGGAGAAGTCGATCTGGAGCAGTGTGTCGAAGGCGAAGGTCACGGCGCGGTCCTGGCTGGGGAAGTAGCTGAGGTAGCCGTTCTGCATCAGCCAGCGCGCGCCCGTCCACTCTGCCTGCGGTGCGTAGATCCGATAGGTCGGATAGTCAGGCCCGGTTCCCTCGCGGTCGATCAGGATGCCATCGATGCGGCCGGTAGCCGCCGCGAGTCGCTTGATCGTGTACGCGCGTCCGCCATCGGCGCCGTAGACGAACTGAGTGCGCATGCTGCGGCGTGCGCTGAGGCGCTCACCCAGGGCCTCGGCTCGCAGACGGTTGGTCACCGGCACCAGTTCGCCGAGCGCGAGTCCGCCGATCGTGAGCAGGCCGCCCAGCAGCAGCATCGGGGCGATGATCCGGTAGAAGCTCACCCCACTGGCCTTGGCGGCGGTGATCTCGAAATGGCGGCTCATCAGCGCGACCGTGAAGACGGCTCCGAACAGGCTGGCCACGGGGAGGGAGAGGGCCATCTGGTAGGGGAAGTCGTAGAGGTAGGCGAGCAGCAACTGCTGCACGCTGACTCCGCGGCTCAAGTACCTGTCCAGGTCGTCGGTCAGTTTGATGACGATGAACAAGATGGGAGCGCCGAACACGCAGATGAGCCAGACCTTGAGGTAGAGGCCGGCCACGTAGCGGTCGAGTGTCCTCATGCCGTGCTCCCTCGCACGCGCGGCGCAGTCTCGTTGGCCCGCCCGGAAAGCCCCAGCAGCCGAGCCAACTTGCGGAGCCGGCGGTAGCTACGGCGCGTGCCGCCGCGCCCGACCCAATAGAGGATGATGACGCCGATGGCCGTGAAGATCACGTTGGGCGCCCACATCGACCAGAAGGGCGATATGTAGCCTCGATCCGCGATGTCCTCGCCACCGATCAGGCACACGTAGTACACGCAGAAGACCGTCAGGCTGACGCCGATCACCATGCCGATCCCACCGCGTGGGAAGCGGACGCCGATGGGGGCGCCGATGATGACGAACACGATGGCGGCGATCGGGATCGCGAACTTCTTGTGGATCTCCACCGAGTAGCGGTTGATCTCGCGCCGCTGGAGGTTCGTGCGCGACGCGGCACGCTGAAGTTCGCTGCGCACGAAGGTGGCGAACCCAGCAGCGGGCCTGCCGGGCGGCCACTGTTCCCGTCGCGATGTCGACCGCAGTTGTGCAAGGCTGCGCGCTCGCCCCTCGGCTGCCGCTCGTGCGCGTGCGCTGGACTGCTCGCCCGGCGAGCGATCTGGCGCACGTAGGGCCTCAGGCCGTCGCCGCGCCTGCACGCGCTCGTCTTGGGGTGGACGCTCATGGTCAGCGGAGGCTGCCCCTCTGACGTGGTTGATCTCGTCTGGCGTGTCGTGCCCGCGCAGACTGGGAGGCGTGTGCTGTGCACGGATCGGTGACAGCAAGGCCATGATCCTGGCGACGCTGTCCTGGAGCTCGAGCAGGCGGACGCGTCGCCTGACGACCTCCTCCTGCATCATGCTGATGTTCATCGAGCGATCGTCGCGCCAACTAGCGGAACCACCGCGCTGCAACTCGTTGCTGACTCCCGGGACTCGGATGACCTGCTTGGCGTAGTAGGACCGCTGGTCCATCCGCGGGTTGCTGAGATCCAGCTCGTGCATCGAGCCGTCGTAGAGCGTGAGGTAGAGGTCCGTCTGGGTCTCGTTGAAGGCCATATGGCCGGAGTCCGCATAGATGGTCCGCTGCACGTCGTTGCGGCCGAGGTCGAAGATGACCATATCCTGGAGCACACTGCGCGCCCGGTCGATACGCGCGCCCTGCAGGAAGAGCTTCCCTTGCACGACCTCGTTGACCACGCGCTCGCGCAGTTCGAAGGTCGGCTGCTTGCGTCCGATGTCCGTGAGCAGCTGGCGCAGCGCGTGATTCGATTCGGGCAGGATAGCGTCATTGAACCATACCATGCCCGTAGCGATCGCGGCTGCGAAAATCAAGACGGGGAAGAGGAAGCGCAGTAGGCTGACGCCTCCGGCCTTGATGGCGGTGATCTCATTGTCGCTGCTGAGCTGGCTGAACGCATAGAGAACCGCGACGAGCACGGCCATCGGCATGGTCATGGCCACGATGAACGGGACCGACAGGCCGAAGACCTCGGCGATGACATACCAGGGCAGCCCCTTACCGACCAGGTCGCCGAAGCGCTTGGCGAGCTGATTGAGCAGCATGAGGCCGGTGAGGACGCCGAGCGCGGCGAGGAAGGGGCCGATATGCTCGCGGAGTATGTAGCGTTGGAGTATTTTCATAACTATCTGTAACTTACCAGGTTCGCTGCAAGATAGTTACCCCCATTGCGGCCAAAGGTGCGCCTGAGGCTCAGATTCTTCGGCGGCGCTGCCGTCATTCTGGCTTTGAGCTGGACCTCCCAGCACGCAGGGGGCGCCGTTGCCCCGGTGGCAGGGCTATGTCGTGAGGAGGGGCGCTCGAGTCCCGCTGCGCAAGACACCGCACGGCAGGGAGCCCGTCCGCCCCCCCAGGACACCACGCCGCCGGGCATCCGCTCGGTCCCGCAAGACACCGTCACCGCGGTAGCTGCCGGCAGCGATACGAGCGTGGCCGCCGACACGACGGGGTTGGGCCCAGGTCCGGGTCGTGTGCGGTTGGGGCTGAAGACGCTTCCTCTGCCCTTCCCGGTCGATCTCCTCTCGCGTCTGGTCGATCCGGCCAGCCAGCTGCCCGAGCTGCGCTCGCGCGTCCGCAGCTGGGGCGAGATCTGGGAGGCGCGGGTGACCGCGCAGCTTGCCGAGTGGCAGGCAGCGGTCTGGCGGGACAGCAGACCGGTGGCGATTCGGGCGGCGCGCCGTGCGGTCGCCGAGCCGGAGGCGGAGGAGCTGGCGGTAGGTGAGATCGGTGTGGACAGCGCGGTGGCGGAACTCGCTCCGGTCGAGCCGGCGCCAGCGGCCGAGAGCGAGTCGGAGCTTCTGCCGGATGTGTTCGGCGAGTACGCCGATCTCGGCATCGCCGTTCAGGGTAGAGTCGAGGTGGGCGGTGGCTGGAACCGTTTCCGGCCTTGCGATGTAACGGTCCAGTTCAACTGCAATCCGAGCCTGATCCCGACGCTGAAGCCGGATATCCAGTTCGGGGCACGCGTGGGCGGCACGATCTCTGATCGCATCCACGTGAGCGTCGACTACGACAATCGGCGCGAGTTCGACGCGGCCAACAACATCAACGTCTTCTATCAGGGTCTCGAGGATGAGATCCTCCAGCGTATCGAGGTCGGTGACGTCAGTCTGTCGCTGCCGCAGAGCCGCTACCTGACGCAGGGGATCCCGGCAGGCAACTTCGGTTTCCGTACCACGGGCCAGGTCGGCCCCATCGATTTCCAGGCCGTGTGGGCCCAGCAGAAAGGTGATATCGGTACGCGCGAGCTGCAGGTCGGCGGCGGCGGTCAGGGTTTCGAGCAGAGCGCGACCACGATCCTCGACGATGCCGACTACGAGCGTGGTCGATTCCTGTTCCTGTTCACGCCGCGCCGACTGAGCCGCTATCCGGACATCGATATCCAGCGGCTCGTTGCCTCGGACGCACCTGTCGATGTGCGACCGGCCTCGGTGGTCAAGGTGTACCGCTACGAGACGCTCGGGTACGGCGCCGGTGGGCAGGTTCCGGAGGGCTTTATCAAGGCGATCGCGGTCGCCTTTGACACGGTGCGGACGTCGGCCGGTGCGGATACCGTGGTCACCGATACGCTGACCGGGCTGTTCCGGCCGCTGGTCGATGGGGAGGATTACATCCTCCACCAGAGCGGGCTGTGGCTTCAGCTGCGCAACACGCTGGCCGATCGCGAGGGGCTAGCGATCACCTATGTGGCTGCGGATGGTACGCAGATCGGGACGTTCAACGCCGAGGAGGTTTCCGACGCACACATCGCGGATCCCGAGAACGTGGACCCGCCAGTCCTGGAGTTGATCAAGGGCGTGAACCATCGACCGGGCACGGCCACGTGGCGGCGTGAGATGCACCACGTGTACCGTGTCTCGGCGAGCCCCGGCGTGGTGACCAGCAGCCTCGAGGTGATCATCTCGCAGGGGGATCCCGAGCTCGGGAACACATTCCGCGCCTTACCGGAGGGCCAGCAGCTGGAGATGCTGAAGATCTTCGGGTTCGACGACGATCCCACCGACAATCGGATCGATGCGTCGCGGATCTACGAGCCGCCCGAGGTGGGTGCGGGCACGACGGCAGGGTTGAGTGGCACGTACCTGATCCCGCCAACGCTGGAGCCGTTCCGCAGGCCGCCGCCGCTGCGGGACGTGCCCGGGTTCTCGGGACAGCCGTTCCCCCTGGATCCGGGCGACCAGAACCCGGTGATCTACGACGAGCCCAACGATCAGGTCCGGCGCGGCGCGAACCTCTATCTGCTGACGATTAGCTACCGCCAGCGCTTCGAGGGCTTCCTCTCCACGATCTCGCTGGGTGCGGGTGGGGTTCGCGAGGCGAGTGAGAAGCTGGTGATCGACGATGTCGAGTTGGTCCGCGGCGAGGACTACACCATCGATTACGACATCGGCCAGATCGAGCTTCGCGAGCCGGAGCGTTGGTTCCAGAACAACCCCAACGCGCGGGTCCACGTCGCCTTCGAGCAGAAACCGCTGTTCCAGCTGGCGCCGACCAGCGTGTTCGGGTTCCAGGCCCGCTACGGTCTGGGCGAGCGCGGCGAACTGAACTTCGTCGGCCTCTCGCAGCGTGAGAAGACACTGCAAACGCGGCCGGAGCTGGGGTTGGAGCCCAGTGCTGTGCAGCTGGGTGGCATCTCCGGCCGGCTCGACTTTCGTCCGAACTGGCTCACGCAGCTGGTGAGCGGCTTGCCCGGCCTGGAGACGGAGGCCCCGTCCACGATCTCGCTGGACGGCGAGCTTGCGGTGTCGGTGCCGAACAGCAACACGCAGGGGGTGACCTACGTCGAGGATTTCGAGGGCGGCTCGGGCTTCTCGCTGTTCCTGACCTCGAGGGCCTGGCGCCTCGGCTCCGCGCCTCCCACCGCGGCGGGGGCCGAGGCCGTGGCGCCGAGCCTGTTCACGGAAGGGAACGCGGCCGAGCTGGTCTGGCAGGACCAGTACGTGGTGCAGACGTCCGAGGGCCAGGTGACCGTGGGCGGCTTGCTGCCGCAGGACATCGATGAGGAACTCCGTATTCAGGGCCAAGTACGGCCGGAACCGGTCCTCACGATCAGTGCTCTGCTACCGGAGAACCGCTCGATCGCGCCGAACCCGAACCCGCCGGCCGGTCCCGCCTGGCGGTCGATGACGACCGTGATCTCACCGACCGGCCAGGACTTCACGACCATCGAGTACCTGGAGTTCTACGTGGCCGTACCGGAAGAGCTGCGCGATTCCACCAGCCTGATCATCGACATGGGGACCGTCAGCGAGGACGGGTTCGGCATCGACTCACTGGGGCAGGCCTCAGGGATCGGTCGCCTGGATCGGGAGGTTGACCCTCCCAACATCTGGAGCAACGCCGATGACGTGGGGCTCTGGGACAGCGGCTGCGAGGCAGAGCCGCGCGTGCGGGCGTACTCTGTCGGTGACGTGGCCGCGAACTGCACCCGGAACAACGGGCTCGAGGACACCGAGGACCTGAATCAGAACAGCGTGCTCGATGCGGACGAACGGTTCTTCCGCTACACGGTGCGCATCGGCGATCCGTCGAGCCCGTACTTCGTGCGCGATGCTAATGATTTCGGGCCTGCTCGCTTCCGCCTCTTCCGTATCCCGCTGCGGCGGCCTGACCATCGCGAGCGTGTCAGCGATGCGGAGTTCCAGAATATCCGGCACCTGCGCTTCACGCTGGTCACGGAATCGAACAACAGGCTCATCCTGGCACGGGTCCGCTTCCTCGGCTCGCGCTGGCTGAAGCGTGGTCGCGCCGGCGTGGTCACGGGTCTGGCCGATACCACGTCCGCGCTGCTGCCCGAAGCGCTGGTGGAGGTCGGCCCGATCAGCACGCTGGACGCGCGCTACATCCCGCCGCCGGGGATCACCGACCAGGTGGCGAACCAGGCGGAGCAGTTCAGCATCGGCGGCACGACGATCAACGAGCAGTCATTGAGCATCCGCTTCAGCGAGGTGGGTGCGGGCGAGCGGGCGGAGGTGTTCCTGCAGTACCCGCAGACGCCGCGTGATCTTCTCGGCTACCGCAGCCTGAGGCTCTGGGCCCTGGGCGTCGACGGCCCCTGGGGCACGGCAGGTGAGCCGCTTCGCCTCCTGGTCAAGCTGGGCGAGGATGCGCGCAACTTTTACATGTTCCAGGCTCCGCTCCAAGCGGTGCCGCCCGATGCGCAGGGCGAGGAGTTGCGGCAGGCCTGGTTGCCCGAGATCGAGATCGACTTCGACCGCTTCATCAGGCTGCGTGCCGCGGCTGAGGAGCTCATGCTGCGCCAGGGCGGACTGCCGCCAGACAGCGTGTTGGAGCTCTGGGACTTTGACGTCTTTGAGGATGGTGACAGCAGCTACGCGATCGTCATCAGCCAGCGCTCGCGCGCACCCAACTTGGCGGCCGTCCGCCAGATCTCGCTCGGCGCCTATAACTCGGGAGCGGACATCCCCATCTCGGGCGAACTGTGGGTGGATGATTTCCGGCTTACTGCTCCCGTGGACAACACGGGCGTGGTCAGCCGGCTCAACGTGGACATACGGGCGGCGGACTTCCTGAGTTTGAACTTCTCCTACTCGGGCGAGAACCCGTATTTCCGTCAGCTGGCGCAGAGCCCGAGTTTCCGCTCCGCCAAGCAGTACAGCATCGGCGGCCAGCTGCGGCTGGGGCGGATGCTACCGGGTTCGTGGGGGATGAATCTGCCCCTCACCCTGAGCTACTCCAGCTCGTCTTCGGAGCCTCTCCTGTTACCGCGCACCGACGTACCGGCGGAGCAGCTTCGCGGCCTGCGCAGGCCCAGCAACCGCGGCCTGAGCTTGGGTTTCGGAATCGACAGGCAGTCGCCGGTGGCGATACCGTTGGTGGGCTGGTTCATCGACAATTCGGCCTTGCGCTTCTCCTATGACCGGCGCACGAATCAGAATTCCAGGTCGAGCAGCGAGTCCGATGTGATCCGAGCGGGCTACTCGTTCCGGCATGACGTGGTGGACGTATCGCTGCCGCTCTTCCCGGGCCCGCTGGCCAAGCTGTTCTTCTTCCTGCCGGCTGCAGTGCGAGAGTCACGACTCCGCCTGACGCCGCAGTCCGTGCAGCTGAACGCCAGCTATGTGGACGCCGAGACTGAGACTCGACGGTTCGAGCAGATCATCGAGCTGCCTTCGGACACGGCGGCCGTGCCGATTCGCATGTTGGATCAGCAGCTGCAGACGAACGCCACGGTGAACCTGGAGCCTCTGACCTCGCTGACCGGGCGGGTGACCTTCAACCAGACCCGGGAACTGGTGCCCACCGCGGAGTTGGTGCAGGGTCAGGCCGCGCGGCGCGTGATCGAGGCGGAGCGCTCCAAGCTGGCGGGACTGGACCTGGGCTGGGAGACGGCGCGTGTGCTGAACGTGAACTGGACGTACCGGCCGGACCTGGCGGCCTGGCTGACACCGCAGGCATCGTTCGACACGCGGTTCCGGTTCGACCGGGGGCCCTCCTTCGTCGCCGAGCAGGAGGCTGACACGGTGTTGACGCGGGATTTCGACGGCTCACGCAGCCTTCGCCTCTCGGCGAGCCTGAACCCGCTGGCCCTGTTACAGGATGCGTTCGGCGCGAACCCGTCGGGCCTGGTTGGCGTGCTGTCCGGGCTGCTGGGCAGTCTGGATCTGATCAGCGGGACCTACACCAACTCGCTGGGCTCCTCTTATCAGCGTCGCACGGCCAGCCCGGACCTGGCATATCATCTGGGGCTGGCAAGCTGGAACGGTTTCAGGGTGCAGGACGGTGACACCACCAGCCGCTTGATCGACAACGTTGGGACCTCGCTCTCCTCGGGGTTGAGGTTGCCGCTGGGTGCCAATCTCAACGTGGACTTTTCGCAGAGCAAGATCCTCAGCTGGACGCCGATCAGCCGATCGAGGAACCGCAACACGTCGTGGCCCCGCCTGACGATCAACTGGGCGCGGCTGCCGCTGCCGAGTTTCCTGGATCGCTGGGTCCGGAGCCTGGGGTTGCGCACCGGCTACACTTTGCGCACGACACGGAGCGAGGTACTGGGCGCCGACCAGGCCCGGGAGAGCGAGACCAGGTCGATTCCCTTGAGCGTGGATCTGGCGCTGACGACGGATTGGTCGCTCAACTTCAACCTCACGATGACCGACGGGGAGAGACGCGATCCGACCGGTACCACGTTGAGCGATCAGGCGAACCACTCGATCCAGGTGTCGGGTCGTATCCCGGCGCTGGCCGAGAGCGGAATGTTCGCTAACCCGTTGCGGACTGTGGTGCGATTCTCTCAGGACAGCCGCGAGGAATGTCGGCAGCTGGGTGGCGCGCTAGAGCCGCCTGAGCCAGCGGGCCTCGGGTCCGAGTGCGAGCCGTTCACCGATCTGCGGATTCGGCGAGTCGATGTTACGATTGGGGCTGATATGCGGCCGTTCATCCTCGGGTTGCAGGGATTCTGGCGTGACACGCAGAGCGAGCTCGGACAGCGACCCGGCTCGACGCAGCTCGAGATCTCCGTGTTCGGCCAGTTCCTGCTAGAGACGGGGGAGATACGTTGAGCGAGAGAGCGGTTTCTTGGGGTCGGGCAGGGTGGGTCGTGACCCTGGCCACGGCCATCGCGAGCGCTGCCTGTGGCGGCGCTGACCGTGAGGTCGAGCGGGGCCCGGCTGCATCTGCGGCGACCACGCAGCCGCGCTTCGACGGCGCGGCGGCGTACGAGCTGGTGGTGCGTCAGGTCGCCTTCGGACCACGTGTCCCCGGGACACGTGGTCACCGGGCCATGGCGAGCTGGATGGAGGAGTACCTGTCGGAGCGAGCCGATACGCTGATCCTCCAACGCTTCAGCCACGTGACGCTCGCCGGGGACACGCTGCCGCTTGTGAACTTCCTGGCGCGCTTTCGACCCTCGGCGCCGCCGCCGCTGCTGCTGCTCGCGCACTGGGACACCAGGCCGATCTCGGACCAGGCAGCGCGGCCGGAGGACCGTGAGAAGCCGGTTCCCGGCGCGAACGATGGCGCATCGGGCACGGCCATCCTATTAGAGCTGGCTGATATGCTGCGGCAGGTACCGCCGCCGCGCGGCGTGGATGTGTTGCTGGTGGACGGTGAGGACTACGGCGACTTCGCCGTCGGCCACGACGTGTTCATGGGTTCCCGCTATTTCGCCAGCCACCTGCCGGAGGGCTACGCTCCCGAGTATGGCGTGCTGCTGGATATGGTGGGCGATCGCGACCTCGACGTCTACGTAGAGGGGAACTCCAACGAGCTGGCCCCGGAGGTCGTGGATCGCGTCTGGAGCGTGGCCCAACGGCTCGGGTTCTCCGATATCTTCCACCGGCGGGTGGGCCACACCATCAACGATGACCACATACCGCTGAACGAGGCCGGCATTCCCACCATCAACGTGATCGACTTCGACTTCCCCTACTGGCACACGCCGGAGGACACACCCGACAAGGTCTCGGCCTCCAGCCTGGGCGTCGTCGGCGCCGTCGTGACCCGGCTCGTCTATCGCGGCCGCTGAAGCGGCGGGCGGCTTGACGATCTGTTGAGCGCTGCCCTGATGTTGGGAAGCGCGCTGCGGAGGTCGTGGCGTGGGGGAGGAGGTTGCGCGGGCTCCCTTGAGGTTGACGGAAGGTGAAACGCGAGCCCTGTTGGCCAGCTCGCTGCTCGTACTGCTGGCCGCGCTGAGCCGCGTTCTCTTGCAGCCGCCGGCGGCGGAGGTGCACGCCTCCGGGCTGGGCGAGGCGGGGGATGTGGATTCGGCGCTGGCGGTGGCGGAGTCGGCGTACACGGTGCAGCGGCGCCGCGCAGCACCGCCGGCCCGCGGCGAGCGAATCGACCCGAACACAGCCAACGAGGCGGAGCTGGATCGGCTGCCGGGAGTCGGGCCTGCCCTGGCGCGAGCGATTGTGGACAGCCGTCGGGAGGGGGGAGCGTTCCGGAACCTGGGGGATCTGGAACGGGTGCCGGGTCTGGGGAGTAATAGAATCAGGCGCCTGGCGCCCTACCTGGCCCTGCCGGTGGCGGCGGCCAGAGGGATGCCAGGCTCTGGGTACGGCGAGGAGAGCGGTCTTGGCCCGCGGGGGCCGGGGCGGCTGAACCTGAACCGTGCCAGCCTCGAGGAGCTGGAGGCTCTGCCGGGGATCGGCCCGGCACGTGCGCGGGCGATCGCCCGCTGGCGACGTGAGCACGGCGCCTTCGAGGTCGTGGAGGATCTGTTGGAGGTGCCGGGGATCGGGCCGGCGACGCTGGAGCAGCTGAGACCCCTGGTCGTCGTTGGACCTTGACACTTCCCGTAAAGTCCAACAGCTTTAGAACTTGCTGTACTCCCCCCGCCAGCGGGTTTCAGCTTGGCAACCTTACTCCGGTCGGCATGGCGACAGCCCGAACGAAATCCAGCGATCTGATTGGCGACCTGCTCGTCCGCGAAGGTCTGATCACCGAGGATCAGCTGAAGGCGGCGCTCAACGAGCAGCGGGCCAACGGCCATCGTCTCGGCTACACGCTGGTGGCGATGGGTGTGGTGTCCGAGACTGATCTGACGCGAGTGCTCGCCCGCAAGTACCGGGTGAAGGCAGTGGATCTGTCACGGATCGACCACATCGATGGTCGCGTCATCAAGATGGTGAAGCCGGAGATCGCCGTGCGGCACCTAGTGCTGCCGCTGCGCCGGGTGGGCCGGACGCTGACCGTGGCGATGGCGAACCCCACCAACCTCGATGCGATCGACGAGCTGCGGTTCTCCACGGGCTATGACATCGAGCCAGTGGTTGCCGGCGAATATTCGCTGCGCAAGGCTGTGGAGAAGCACTACGAGATGGGCACCGAGGATGGGCTGCAGGACATCCTCAAGCAATTCGATGACGAGGACATCGAGGTCGTGGAGGGCAGCGACATCGAAGACGAGATGTCCGTGACCGCCCTGCAGGCTCAGGTCGAAGAGGCGCCCGTCGTCAAGCTGATCAACGGGATACTGACCAGCGCCGTGCAGAAGGGCGCCAGCGATATCCACATCGAGCCCTACGAGAGGGAGGTTCGGATCCGCTTCCGCGTCGACGGTGCGCTGCGCGAGATCATGCGGCCACCGCTGAGGATGAAGGCCGCGCTCACCAGCCGCGTGAAGATCCTCGCCGACCTCAACATTGCGGAGCGCCGCATACCGCAGGACGGCCGCATCAAGATGCGGATGGGCAAGCGGGTGATCGACTTCCGTGTGTCGACGCTGCCAGGCCTGTTCGGTGAGAAGATCGTCCTCCGTATCCTGGACAAGTCGAATCTCCAGCTCGACCTGGAGAAGTTCGGCATGGAGTCCCAGGCGGAGGAGGCGTTCGTGGGCGCGATCCGCAACCCGTACGGGATGGTGCTGGTCACCGGGCCCACGGGTTCGGGTAAAACGACCACGCTGTACGCGGCACTGCTGAAGATCAACACAGAGGATGTGAACATCATGACCGCGGAGGATCCGGTAGAGTACAACCTCCGCGGCATCAACCAGACGCAGGTGCGGCCGGAGATCGGCCTGACGTTCGCTGCGGCGCTGAGAGCCTTCCTGCGCCAGGACCCGAACATCATTCTGGTCGGTGAGATCCGTGACCTGGAAACGGCCGGTATCGCCATCAAGGCGGCGCTGACCGGGCACCTCGTGCTCTCGACCCTGCACACGAACGACGCCGCATCTACGATCACCCGACTGATGGATATCGGGGTGGAGCCGTTCAACGTGGCGTCGGCAGTCAACCTGGTGACAGCGCAGCGGCTGGTGCGCAGGATCTGCACCAACTGTAGGGTCGAGACCAGCTACGATCCGGATGTGCTGGACGCGGCCATGATCCCGCGCGAGAAGGCCGCGGAGCTCAAGTTCTACAAGGGCGAGGGTTGCGAGCACTGTGATGGGACAGGGTACCGGGGGCGGCAGGGCCTCTACGAGGTGATGCCCATAACCGCTACGATCCGCCGGATGATCGTGCAGGGCGAGAGCGCCGACACCATGAAGGAGCAGGCGATTGCGGACGGCATGCTGACCCTGCGCGACGACGGCCTGGTCAAAGTGAATCGCGGCGTCACGACGCTCGAAGAGGTGCTGAAGGAGACAGCGGCCTGAGCTTCACGGACAACTCGGCGGGTATCGGCAAACCCGGGCCTCCCGCCGTTCCGGCACATTTTCCCCTGCCGTGAGTATCATAGCCTCTGGACACGAGCCGGCCGCCAGCGTGTAGGACTTTGGCTGGCTGGGTAGTGCGAAGCGTCGAAGTAGGCAAGAACCGGGAGAGCCTCTGCGGGAGGCAATCGTAGCGGGTACGAGTGCAATGGTCACATTGAGCGTACGAGCGCTGCTCGAGGAGATGATCGAGCGGCAGGCGTCCGACCTGCACCTGACGGCAGGCGAGCGCCCGAAGCTGCGGGTCGACGGGGAGCTGGCCAGTTCGAACATCGACCAGGTGCTCATGCCCAAAGATACGCTGCAGCTGACGTACTCGATCTTGACCGAGAGCCAGAAGAAACGGTTCGAGCAGGAGGACGAGCTCGACTTCTCCTTCGGGATACAAAACCTGGCGCGGTTCCGGGGTAACGCCTATCGGCAGCGAGGTTGCGTGGCGCTGGCGATTCGGCTGATCCCGTTCAACATCATGGGGTTCGAGGAGCTTGGGCTGCCTCCAATCCTCAAGAGGCTGTCGGAGCGCCCGCGTGGCCTGGTGCTGGTTACGGGGCCGACGGGCTCGGGGAAGTCGACGACGCTCGCCGCGATGGTGGACCACATCAACAAGACGCGCAGAGGTCACATCATCACGATCGAGGAGCCGATCGAGTTCATCCACCGGCACCAGGGCTGCATGATCAATCAGCGGGAGGTCGGTAGCGATACACAAAGCTTCGCCAACGCTCTGAAGTACGCGCTGCGGCAGGATCCCGACGTGCTGTTGATCGGCGAGATGCGGGATCTCGAGACTGTCGCGATGACCCTTACCGCGGCCGAGACCGGCCACCTGTGTCTGGCGACGTTGCACACGAACTCGGCGGCCGAGAGCATCAACCGTATCATCGACGTCTTTCCCTCGCACCAGCAGTCACAGGTGCGCGCGCAGCTGTCGTTCGTGCTCGAGGGGGTCATCACACAGACCCTGCTGCCGAAGACGAGGGGGCGCGGTCGTGTTGTGGCGTGCGAGATCATGATCGCGACGCCGGCGATTCGCTCCGTGATTCGTGACAACAAAGTGCAGCAGATCTATGGGCTTATGCAGGCCGGCAAGAAACACGGGATGCAGACGCTCAACGATGCCTTGTATCAGTTGTATCTTACGGGTGAGATCAAGCTCGAGGAGGCTTTGAAGCGCTCAGCCGACCCGAACGAGCTCCTACGCTTGGCAGGAGAGCCCGTCCCGGCGTAGTTTAGGCGTAATTATTCTTGACAGAGCCGCGGTCGCCCGGTGGCGCCCGGCAACAGTAACGAGGCGGGGAGCAAGAGATGCCCATCTTCATTTACAGCGCCAAGACGGTAGCGGGGGACATACAGACCGGTAACGTC
>Ga0209636_10002520_pt1 | contig 18673 bp, 15 predicted proteins | sample DeeMarSWOR152_54_FD_187464 | JGI IMG/M metagenome (GOLD analysis project Ga0209636, IMG submission 187464) | Marine sediment microbial communities from White Oak River estuary, North Carolina - WOR-1-52-54 (SPAdes) (version 2) | ecosystem: Environmental > Aquatic > Marine > Intertidal zone >... | reverse complement strand
CTTGAGAAGATGCCACTGCCTTAACCGCTTCTGACTCAAGGTTAGTTTGTCTCCCATAATGGGGACATTTTACCTTGGCAGTTAAAGGGGACATAATCGCTAGGCTAACACAGTGTTCCGACAAATAATTGACAAGCTGGAAATTTCTGATATATTTAATCTTTTGACTGCTTGATGAGGGGAGGGAGAACATGGATGGCCGGCATCAGGGTTAGGGAGAATGAATCCTTTGAGAATGCCCTTAGGCGGTTTAAGAAGCAATGCGAGAAGACGGGTATCATCTCCGAGATCAGGAAGAGGGAGCACTATGAGAAGCCAAGCGTCAAGCGGAAGAGGAAAGCATTGGCTGCAAGGAAGAGGGCGTTGAAAAGGATGAGGAAGATGATCGATAGAGGATAACGCCTCATGTCATTGGAAGAGCGACTGGAAGAGGAGATGAAATCCGCCCTCAGAGCGGGAGATAAGCTGCGGCTGTCGGTTATACGGATGGCCCGTGCATCGCTGAAGAATAAGGAGATCGAGGACAGGAAGAAGCTGGACGATGGCGCTATTATCAAGGTTATAGGCGGCTTAGTGAAGAAAGGTGAGGAATCGCTGGCCCATTTTCAACAGGGCAATCGACCAGATCTCATCGAAAAACAGGAAAAGGAGCTGGAAATTCTCCGGTCCTTTCTCCCTCAACAGCTCTCCAGGGACGAAATCCTTACGTTAGTGGATGAAGCGATAAAGGAGACCAATGCCCTCGACATGAAGGATCTGGGCAAGGCCATGAAGGCGCTTATGCCGAGGATTGCGGGACGAGCCGATGGGAGGGCAGTTCAGCAAATAGTTAGGGAGAAACTCTCCCGTTAATGAGACACCTACCCCCAGTTCGGGGATTTGACATACATCGCACCTGCCTCTTTTGATCTTTTCAACATAAAGCTGCTCAATGGATAATCAACCTTTCAAGGCCCTTGAGTATGATCAGATCCTGGAGCTCCTCAAGGAATTCGCCACTTCATCTCTCGGAAAAGCGCTCTGTCAGGGCCTCAAGCCTCAAAGAAAGCTATCTTGGATAAAGAAGCGGTTGGGCGAGGTAGATGAGCTAAAGGGTATTATGGAGGCTTACGGGGATATTCCCTTGATGGGGATCAAGGACGTCCGAAGGGCCATAGTGAGGGCTAGAATCGAAGGGGCTGTCCTGAGCACCGAGGAGATACTCGACATAGCGGGGAATCTGAGGGTTTGCCATGGATTGAAATCCTCTTTCAGGAAGGTGAAAGGGGATTTTCCCCTGGTGGGTGATTTGATCTCCCGGTTATCCGACCTCAGGGGACTCGAGTCGGAGATTGCTCGGACAATCGATGGACAGGGCAAGATACCCGACGATGCCAGCGAGAGTTTGCGGCAAATCAGATCCGATATCGCCGGCTACCGAAAGACGATCAAAAGGGCCCTGGAAAAGATGATGAAGCGGGAAGATCTCCAAGGCCTCTTCCAGGAAAAATTGATAACCGTTCGTAATGGAAGATACGTCTTGCCCATCAAATCCGAGTTCAAAAACCAGATGGAGGGCATTGTACACGATCATTCTCACAGTAAGATGACCATCTTCCTTGAGCCTCTGGAGGTCGTTGACCATAATAATGAACTCAGCCTGTTGCTGGAAGACGAGAGGCAGGAGGAGAGGCGGATACTCTCCGAGTTGACTCAGCACATAGGGGTATTTCACCAGGAGCTCCTGCGGGATTTAGAGGTACTTGGGGAAATCGACCTTCTCTACGCCAAGGTTAAACTGAGCCAGGAATTGCACGGGGTCAATCTGCTCGTCAACAGAAATGGAGTAGTCCGGCTTTTGGAGGCTCGGCATCCATTGCTTTACATGAAGGAGGGGGATCACACCGTTCCCATTGATGTCCATCTGAATGGGTATTCTAGAGCCTTGATTATCAGCGGGGCAAATGCCGGGGGAAAGACCGTTGCCCTGAAGACCCTCGGTCTTTTGTCCCTCATGGTGCAGTCTGGAATGCACATTCCCGCCAAAGAGGGAAGCGAAATTCCCCTCTACAACTCCGTATTTGCCGATATCGGGGACGAGCAGAATATTCAGGAGAATCTGAGCACTTTTTCCGCACATATCCTCTCCCTGACCCGTATTCTGGAGAAATCGGACCACTTGTCCCTTGTCCTTCTCGATGAGTTGGGTGTCGGAACTAACTCAAAGGAGGGCTCTGCTCTCGCCATAGGGGTATTGGATTATCTCATCGAGAAGGAGGCCACAGTAGTAGTAACCACCCACTTAGATGAGCTCAAGGCGTACGGCTACCTCAATAAAGGGGCGATCAATGTATCCGTTGCCTTCGACTCCGAAACCCTGGAACCCAAGTATGAGCTGATTTATGGGGATTCAGGTTCGAGCAACGCCTTTTTGGTTGCAGCGAAATTGGGTTTCCCCATGACAGTTCTCGATTTGGCCGCAAAGTACCTCGCCGACCAGGGAGGCGGATCCTCCCGATTGGTTTGCGATATCGAGGGGTTGAAGGGGGATTTGAGGAAAGAGCGGGAGGAGATAGGGGTCCTCAAGGAAGAGATCCAGGGGCATCGAGATCGCCTCCGCCAATTGGTCGGACGAATCAGGGAAAGGAGACAAGAGATCCTGGAGGAAGTCCAGGAGCGGGGAAGGGCTATCCTACAACAGACCGAGATAGAGTTGAAACGGATCGCCGAAGATGCTCGGAAGAACGGATACCGCGAGACAAGTATGCCCATGGCGGATTTGAAGAAGGCGCGAGAGCGCTTTTTTGTCCAATTCAGGAACAGGAACAGAAAAGGGGGAGGTGTAGCGGGATTGAGCGTTGGGGACTGGGTAAGGGTGTTGAGCCTGAACAGGGTGGGGGTTGTTGCCAAGGTATACGGCGACTCGGAGAGAGCGGATGTTCAGGTCGAAAGCCTGAAGGTGAACCTTCCCATTCGGGACCTGGAGAGAACCGCACCCCAATTCGCGGGGGATAGCGCGAGAAAAGGGAGGGTGATGTGCGAACCCTCGCCTGAGAAGACTGTTCTATTGGAGATCAACGTCGTTGGCCTCACCGTCGAGGAGGCGCTTCCCGTCCTGGACAAATTCATCGATGATGCTATATTGGGGAAGCTGGAGAAAGTGGATATTATCCACGGCAGAGGGACGGGGAGATTACGTGAGGCCATCGGGGAACACTTGAAACACCATCGAGCTGTGAAGCGATTCGGGCCCAAGGATCTCATGAGGGCGGGGGTAACCGTTGTGGAGTTTTGGTGAGCGTGGCAGGCCTTTACATGAGTAAGGTTTCGTGGGGAGGTCAATTTGGAGGAATATATCCCCGATGAGGTAATAGCGGAGATCAGAAGCAAGGCCGATATCGTCGAAGTCATCTCCGAGTATCTCCCCTTGAAGAAGGCCGGAAGGAATTACAGGGCCCTCTGTCCCTTTCATTCCGAGAAGACCCCTTCCTTTATGGTCAGCAGCGCTAAGCAAGTCTTCCATTGCTTCGGATGTGGGAAAGGCGGAGATATCTTCGGATTCGTCATGAAGTCCGAAAACGTCTCCTTCCCCCAGGCGGTTAAGGTGCTGGCGAGGAAATTCGGCGTGCCCATCCCCCAGAGAAGGGTTTCCCCGTCCGACAAAAGGGAGATTGAGAGGAAAGAGGAGTTGTACAAGATTAGCCATGTGGCCATGGGCTACTATCGTGATCTTTTGTTCAGTCGAGATGGAATCGAGGCCCGCGATTATCTGAGGAAAAGGGGGATAGGAAAGGAGGTGATTGAAGAACACCGATTGGGATATGCCCTCGATGGCTGGAATGGCTTGGTCAACTATCTTGCCAGAAAGGGAGTTCCCCTGAAGCGAGCCGAGGAGCTGGGCCTCGTCATCGCCAGGAAGACGGAGGGATGGTACGATCACTTCAGGGGAAGGATTATGTTTCCCATTTTCGATGTGGCCGGAAAAGTCGTGGGCTTTGGAGGCAGGGCTTTAGATGAAAATGCAACGAAGTACCTCAATTCCCAGGAGTCCGCGATATTCAACAAGGGGCGGAGCGTTTATGGATTGCATATAGCAAAGGGTTTCATTCGAGAAAGGGGATTGGCCTTGATCGTCGAGGGGTACATGGATCTATTGACATTACACCAATTCGGGTTTAAACATGCCGTTGCGACCATGGGAACAGCGGTGACCGAAAACCAGGTCCGCATGTTGAAACGATTCGCGGGTCGTTTCATTACCTGTTTCGATTCCGATGCATCCGGGACTGCAGCCACCATTCGGGCTATTCCCTTGTTCTTGGATGAGGGGATTTCATGCGGCGTGATCCGGCTTCCCGTAAAGCACGATCCCGATAGCTTCCTTCAAGGGGGACACAGGGAGGAGTTCCAAGAGATGCATTCTCAGGCAGTTCCCATCGTCAACTTCTTCATTGACGAGGTCCTTTCCAGATCCGATTTGGCCTCGGCTGATGGCAAGGCTAAGGCTGTAGATGAGATTATCTCCATGGTTGAGAGGATCAAAAACCGGATCATTCGTGAATCTTATATCAAAACGGTGAGTGAGAGACTGGCCTTGAGGGAGGAAGTGATCCTTGATGCGATGAGGAGCACTCCGCGGGAAGGAGGAGGAAGGAGAGAGGAGCTGAAGCAGGTAATCCAGAAGAAGATGTATCCGAAAACCGAGGAAACCATACTGCAGATCATGCTCCATTTTGCTCATCTGATCCCCAAAATCGCAGAGGACGGAGTGCTCGAGGATTTCGAGAATGAAAAATTGAAGATAGCAGCAAAGACGCTCAAGGAGACATACCTTCAGAAGGGTGCTCTGGCGATCTCGGATATTCTCGCTTATCTTCAAGATGACGAGCTGAGGAGTAAAATTTCCGAATGGGTCTTCCTGGATGAGGCATTTGAAGAGGCTTCCCTTCAGAAGACCCTGAGGGATTGTTTCTGTAAGATTAAGATGCGTAAGCTCAAGAGGGATGAAGAGGCCCTCTTGAGGAGGATAAAGGAGGTTGAAAAGGAGGATCGACAAAGTCTGCTCGGCGAACTTCTCGCAGAGAGACAGCATTTGCTGGCGCGGGAACGGGATTGGATGGAGATTTACAAGAACTGAGATTCCCGAACCAATACTTTCCCACGTTGAATTTCTCAAGGGGAGATGTTCCAATGGGCAAGGGAGGAAAATCCAACGGATTTGAACGTCTGATTTCCCTCGGAAAGGAGAGGGGATTTCTGACTTTCGATGAACTGAACGATCATTTGCCCCAAGACATGACCTCATCAGACCGGATCGATGAAGTAATGTCGATGTTCGACGAGATGGATATCGAGGTGGTCGATGAAGCCCTGAAGCTGACCGAGGACCAGGAGGTCGATAAGGTAGATGAAGAGAATGAGGTCGAGTCGTTGGACCTTTACTCATACGGGAGAACCAGTGATCCCGTCAGAATGTATTTGCGGGAGATGGGCTCGGTATCGCTCCTCACGAGGGATGGGGAAGTGGAGATCGCCAAGAGGATAGAGGAGGGGAAACGGGAGATTCTCGAGGTTGTCCTCAACTGTCCTCGAACGGTGAGTGAGGTCATTGGGCTTGGAAAGGATTTGGAGGAAGGGAAGATAGGGATCAAGGAGATCACTCGCAACATTGACGAGGATGAGGTCAATAGTGCGGAAGAGGAGCTTCAACGCAAGAGGGTTTTGGGGTTAATTGAGCGGATAATCCAGGTCGATAAGGAGATCAAGGGGTTGCAAGGCCAATTACCGGAAGCCGACAAGGATGAGGATCAGAAGGAAAAGACATTACAAGGGATCGAGGAGCGGAAGAGGGAACTGACTGAGACCCTGAAGGCGGTTAACCTCAGGTGGAAACAGTTGAATAGGATCATCCAAAAACTGAAGAATTTGGTGGCAAGTATCGAGAAGGCGGAAAGGAAACTGGCCAAGGGTTGCAAGGCGAAAGGGCTTTCCGTTGAGGGTGCCAAGAAATACGTGACAATGCTGAGAAGGGGGGTAATCGGAGGGGATGAGTTTTGGGGAGAAACAGGCCTGCAAGAAGGGGATTTCCTGGAAATCGAGAGGCTGATGAAAAATGCCCAGAAAAAGGTCAGCCGCGCCGAAATGGAGTCGGGTCTTTCCGCCGATACGCTCAAAGGGGCGGTGAGAACCGTTGGAGCGGGGGAGGAGAATACCTATGAGGCCAAGAGCGAACTGGTGAAGGCAAATTTGAGATTAGTAGTGAGCATCGCTAAGAAGTATACGAACCGAGGCCTTCAGTTCTTGGATCTGATCCAAGAGGGAAATATTGGGTTGATGAAAGCCGTGGACAAATTCGAATATCAACGCGGATACAAATTCAGCACGTATGCCACGTGGTGGATTCGTCAGGCCATAACCCGTGCCATAGCCGATCAGGCCAGGACAATTCGTATCCCGGTACACATGATCGAGACCATCAACAAACTCATTCGTACGTCGCGATATTTGGTGCAGGAGATTGGGAGGGAGCCTACGCCCGAGGAGATTGCCCAGAGGATGGATATGCCTCTGGATAGGGTCAGAAAGGTCTTGAAAATAGCCAAGGAACCGATATCCTTGGAGACCCCTATTGGGGAGGAAGAGGACAGCCACCTTGGGGACTTCATTGAGGATAAGCAGGTGATTTCGCCGGCGGAAGCGGTGATCAACGTGAATCTTTCCGAGCAGACGAAGAAAGTCCTCACCACTTTGACTCCGAGGGAAGAGAAGGTCTTGAGGATGCGGTTCGGCATCGGCGAAAAATATGACCATACGTTAGAGGAAGTAGGGCAAGACTTCGATGTCACCAGGGAGAGGATTCGGCAGATCGAAGCAAAGGCCTTGAGGAAACTTCGTCATCCCAGTCGGAGCAAACGCCTAAAAGGCTTCATCGAATATTAGACATCTCTGAAAAACTCGAAAAACGAGCTCTGAGCGCGAACTCAAGCAGTCCCGCAGTGCTACGGTCATGCGGTGTTGCAGTCGGAAAGGGGAAAGAGAGTCGGAGGCTGGAGGTTTGAGGGTGAAGGCGGAAGATGAAATGCCAGAGTTCAAAACCCAAATGGCAAATGACGGGGTCAGAAACACGAGCCCGAGCACGAAATACACGGACACGTTTCACGAGCACGGACAACGGACACGGACCCGCAACACGAACTCTGAGCGAAGGGGAATTTGGGCAACAGACCAAAAAGCACTGAAGTGAAGGGATAAGGGTCTTCTCCGGCATGAAAAAATATTTTTGAGCAGCAAAGAGCGAGTTTTTCAGAGATCTTATAGTAAGCAGCTTGACAGGCCAGAGGAATTGTCTATATTATTGAAATGATTTGAGATGAAGGAGGGCCCATAGCTCAGCTGGAAGAGCCACCGGCTCATAACCGGTAGGTCCCTGGTTCGAACCCAGGTGGGCCCATCTAACGGACAAGGGGACATGGAGTGGTTGTAATAAAGGGATGCCTGGGGCTCACAGGGGATAGGGCCGTTCGCGGAGCCACGGGAGTGCACCAATGATGGTGCACTTTTTTTTGGGCAGAGAGGGGACATTTTGGGGGTTTTTCCTTGAACGAGCAGCTTCAATTACTGAGAAAATTGCAAGAGGTCGATCTAGAGATCAAGGCCATTGAGGCCGATAAACAACACTATCCCATGGAGATAAATAACTTGGACGAGGAACTGACCTCGGCAAGAGAGGTGTTCAAGGAAAGGGGGGAGAAAATCGAGCTTTTGGAGAAGGAACGCAGGCAGAAAGAAGGGGATTTGGAACTGGAACAGGAGAGGATGAAGAGGGCGCAGTCGAAGCTTTACGAAGTCAAAACCAACAAGGAATACCAGGCCCTGCTCGCCGAAATAGAGGCATTGAAGGAAATTAACAGCCAACGGGAAATAGAAATTCTGGAAATAATGGATGAGATTGACGAGTTGAAGAGGGAATACGCGAGAATGAAAAAGGAATTGCTCGAGACGGAGCAGAAGATCGGGGCTGAGAAAAAACTGCTTGAGGAGAACCTTGGGAAGATGGACGGCGTATTGGCGAGTAAGAAGAGGAAACGGACACTGGTGGCCAAAAAGCTCTCTCCCGAACTGATGGCACTTTATCGGACGCTGAAGGAGAAAAGGCGGACGGCAGTAGTTCCCGCGAGATACGGAGCGTGTCAGGGATGCAACATGAAAATCCCCCCCCAGATGTTCAACGAAGTCCAAAAAAGCCAGGACATCATCGTCTGTCCCAGCTGTAATCGAATCCTCTATTGGGAGGATAAGATCGACTACCGATGAGCTGGGGGCTCGGGGAATTGGATGAAAGCTCGGGGAGATCTTTTGAAACTCTATGTCGACGGGGCTTCCAGGGGGAATCCAGGGGACGCAGGGGCCGGCTTTTACCTCGTCGACGAAGAGGGAAATGAGCTTCTCAAGGGGATGCGCTTTCTGGGGAGAATGACCAATAACGCCGCCGAATACCATGCCCTCATTCTGGGGCTTCAGGGGGTATTGGGGATGGGGGGAACCTCGGTCGAGATTTACACTGATTCGGAGCTGGTTGCAAAGCAGATGAAGGGCATATATACTGTGAGGGATAAACGGTTGAGGAAGTTACACGGAAAAGCCGTTGCGCTCTTGGACAAGCTCCATAGATATAATGTGATCCCCATTAGGAGGGAGGAAAACAGCACGGCCGACCGTTTGGCCAACGAGGCCATTGATGGTCGAAGGAAAAGGAGGGTGAAGTAAGCAAGGTGGTCGCTCCTCCGGTTCCGCGGAGGGGAGGAAAGTCCGAACTCCACAGGGCAGGGTGGTCGCTAACGGCGACTCGGGGTGACCCGAAGGAAAGTGCCACAGAAAGGAAACCGCCTCCCACGGAACGGTGGGAGGTAAGGGTGAAAAGGTGAGGTAAGAGCTCACCAGTACCCCGGGTGACCGGGGTAGCTCGGTAAACCCCACCCGGAGCAAGACCAAATAGGGGAGGGTTCAGATGAGAGGTAGGGGATCGGCGGGGGAACATTTCCCCCCCCTGAGGTCGCCTTCTCGCGCCTGAAAATGGTGGTCCGCCAGAGCCTCCCGGGTAGGTCGCTTGAGCCGTTCAGCAATGGGCGGCCCAGATGAATGATCACCGCCCCGTGGGGAGTGATCCCCGCGGGGGACAGAATTCGGCTTACTGCTTACTCCAGCCCTCTGCTTCCCTTCGGAAGAATGAAGGTCCGTAAACGCCACGGGCATTCTCCCGTGTGTTCTGGTAACCGTGTTTATGCCTGTGCCTCCGCTTCAATCGTTTTCCTCCCCGTGCCCCGAGCCTTGGCGTGAAAAGCCACCTGTGCACCCTCCATCTTTGCTACCACATGATCTCCCTCGTGAATGCTTCCTTTCAGCATCGCCTTGGCTATCGGCGTCTCAAGCTCTCTCTGAATGGCCCGCTTCAAGGGTCGAGCTCCGTAGACGGGGTCATAGCCAACCTGGGCCAGGTGCTTTTTCACCTTGTCAACCATCTCCAGGGTGATCCCTTTTTCCTCAAGCCTATCCTTCAAACGATTAACCTGAATTTCGACGATAGCCTCCAACTGTTTTTCGGTGAGGGCCCTGAAGACCATGATTTCGTCAACCCGGTTGAGAAACTCCGGACGAAAGTGGTGCCGAAGGGCCTCCAGAACATTTCCCTTCATCGTTTCGTAGGATTTCTCACCGCTTCCCATATCGAGGATGAAATGACTCCCGATATTGGAGGTCATGATCACCACGGTGTTCTTGAAATCAACGGTTCTACCATGGGAATCGGTAAGCCTGCCATCATCGAGGATTTGAAGGAGGACGTTGAAGACGTCGTGATGGGCCTTCTCCAACTCATCGAAAAGGATCACGGAAAAGGGCTTCCTCCGTATTGCCTCGGTGAGCTGACCCCCCTCCTCATAGCCGACATACCCCGGGGGCGCGCCGATGAGGCGGGCAACGGTGTGCTTTTCCATGTACTCTGACATATCGATCCGTACCATGGCCTGTTCGTCGTCAAAGAGGCATTCGGCAAGAGCTCGGGCCAATTCGGTTTTGCCTACCCCCGTGGGACCCAAGAAGATGAAGCTCCCAATGGGGCGATTTGGGTCCTTGATGCCTGAGCGGGCGCGAAGTATCGCATCGCTCACCATTTGGACCGCTTCGTCCTGACCCACTACGCGTCTGTGGATTTCATCCTCCAGTTTGAGGAGTTTTTCCCTCTCTCCTTCCATGAGCTTGCTAACCGGAATCCCAGCCCAACGGCTTACCACCGCGGCAATATCCTCATCGTCGACCTCCTCTTTGAGCAACGGCTTCTGCCCTCTCCTCCCCTCAAGGGCGGCCTCTTGCTCTTTCAACTTCTGCTCGAGGCCGACCAGCTTTCCGTACCTCAATTCGGCCGCACGGTTCAGGTCATACTCCCTTTCGGCCTGCTCCATCTGAATCTTCACCTGCTCGATCTCCTTCTTAAGGGATCGGATAGTGGAGATGGTCTGTTTCTCTATTTCCCACTGGGCCTTGAGGGAATCGGCCTGGGCCTTGAGATCGGCCAGTTCTTTCTCCAGCTTTTGCAGCCTCTCCCTGGAAGGGGCGTCCTTTTCCTTTTTCAGGGCCTCTCGCTCGATCTCGAGCTGCATTACCCTTCGGGTAATCTCGTCAAGCTCCGAGGGCATGCTGTCGATTTCCGTTCTGAGCTTTGCCGCGGCTTCATCCACCAGGTCGATGGCCTTATCGGGTAAGAATCGGTCGGAGATGTACCGGTTGCTCAGGGCGGCGGCGGCCACCAGGGCCGAGTCCTTGATGCGAACGCCGTGGTGTACCTCGTAGCGCTCCTTCAACCCGCGCAGAATGGAGATGGTCTCGGCAACATCGGGCTGGTCGACGAGCACCGTCTGGAATCTGCGCTCCAGGGCCTTATCCTTCTCCACGTGCTTTCGATATTCGTTCAGCGTAGTAGCCCCAATGCAGTGGAGTTCCCCCCTAGCCAGCATGGGCTTCAGGATGTTGCTGGCATCCATGGCCCCCTCGGCAGCTCCAGCGCCGACTACCGTGTGGAGCTCGTCGATGAAGAGAATAATCTGGCCCTCCGCCTCCTGGATCTCCTTGAGAACCGCCTTCAGCCTCTCCTCAAACTCACCACGGTACTTGGCCCCGGCGATCAAGGCCCCCATGTCCAGGGCAATGAGGCGGCGGTTCTTGAGGCCCTCGGGAACATCCCCCCTGATCATCCTGAGGGCCAACCCCTCAACGATGGCCGTTTTCCCCACACCGGGATCCCCAATGAGAACGGGATTGTTCTTGGTCCTCCGAGAAAGTATTTGGATTACCCGTCGGATCTCTTCGTCCCTGCCGATGACGGGATCGAGCTTTCCTTGGGCGGCCATCTGGGTTAGGTCACGGCCATAGCGTTCCAGGGGCTGATAGGTTTCCTCGGGAGTTTGACTGGTCACGCGCTGGTGGCCACGAATTGATGCGAGGGCCTTCATGAGATTGTCTCGGGTGACGCCAGCACGGGAGAGGATATGCCCCGCTGGGCTCGAGGCCCCTTCCCCCACCATGGCCATGAGAAGGTGTTCTACGCTGACATAGTCGTCTTTCAGATTGCCCGCTTCCCTTTCTGCCGAATCCAGGATGCGGCTCACGCTCTGGCTCATATACATTTGGCCCGCCCCGGCCCCCGAGACCTTGGGGAGGCCTGCAAGGTGATTTTCAACGGAGCTCCTCAACTCGTGAACGGGAATGTTCATGGCGGTCAGGATCTTGGGAACAAGCCCATCCCGCTGTTCCAGAAGCGCAAGGAGTAAATGCTCCGGATCGATCTGCTGATGACTGTATCGTGCACTGATCATCTGGGAGGATTGCAAGGCCTCCTGGGTTTTTTCGGTCATTCTGTTGACATTCATACCATTTCCCCCTGTACTATACCATGCAAAGTGAGTAAAGGTCCCTGGAAAATTCGCTATTCACTGCTCAGAAATATTTTTTCGTGCCGGAGAAGACCCTTATCCCTTCGTTTCAATACTTCCCGGGCTGTTTGCCCACAACCCATTCCGCTCACCGAAAATAATTTTTGACCATTCTAACGCTCGCTTCACTGCAAATCCAAAACTCGCCCCTCGGGCTCAGATAATTGGATTTGCGGCCGTTTCGCTTCACTGAGAATGGTTACCAAAAATTCTTTATTGTTCGCTCCAGGGATATGGGCAACACCCCGTTCCAAAGTGGACCTACACTCAAAATGTAATCATCGAGATGGCTATTTCAAGTTTATTGGGCCTGGAGTTTCCAGAGAACGCCATTGCCCCTTCGCTTCAGTGCTGTTCGGTCTGTTGCCCAAATTCCCCCTTGCTCACTGAAAAGAATCTTGGACCATTCTAACGTTCGCTTCACTGAAAACCCAAAACTCGCCCTACGGGCTCAGACAATTGGATTTGCGACCGTTCCGCTTCACTAAGAATGGTTAGCCAAAATTCTTTAATGTTCGCTCCAGGGAACCCGGGCAACGACCCCTTCCCACGTGGTGTAATCAATTGGGGGGTTACATCATCCAACCGCCCGTCGCCTCGATGGTCGCACCGGTGATGTAGCTCGATTCATCGGAGGCCAGAAAGGCCACTACATTGGCGATCTCCTCTGGCCTTGCTATTCTCCTCAGGGGCGTGGCTTCAATGATCATCTTCTTGTATTTCTCCGGCATCTCTCTGATGGTAGGCGTATCCGTTAACCCCGGGAGGACGGCGTTAACGTTGATATTGTTCTTACCCAGTTCCCTGGCAATGCTCTTGGTCAAGCCAATTATTCCCGCCTTTGCTGCGCTGTAGCTGATGGCGGCGATCCCCCCGGATTTGCCATAAATTGAGGAGATATTGATAATCTTTCCATAGCTTCTCCCGATCATCGTGGGGGCCAAGGCCTGAATGCAATTCAATGTGCCCTTGAGATGGACGTCTAGCACGGCTTGCCAGTCCGGTTCCGTCACTTTCAGGAGGGTTGCCCCCCTGTCGAATCCAGCGTTGTTGACGAGGATATCCACCCAACCGAAGAAGGCAAGCACCTCTTGGCATACCCTTTGGACCCGTTCCCTGTTTGCCACATCGATGGCAAAAACCTTACACCTTCTTCCCAGGGACTGGCACCCTTGACCCGTCTCCGCACAGGTGCCTTCATTGATGTCGAATAGGGCAAGATCGGCACCTTCTGCGGCAAATGTGAGGGCTATAGATTTGCCTATTCCCTGACCTGCCCCCGTGACAAGGGCAACTTTTCCCTTGAGCCTCATGGGAATCCCTCCCTGATCATCGATCCCCATACGTCTCGAGAGGTTCAAGCTCTCCCAAAGCGGTGTACCTAGGGTATCATCTTCAGCAATTTTTCTCAATATTTGCAAGGACATTTGCGTCACGGTCGCCTCGATTTAGCTTGCTTTTTGAAAGAAAATTTTCTATCATGGGGGTTAATTTCTGCAGGGGACACATTCTACCCTTCACGGCCTATGGAGAGCTCCGAGGCAGGGATGAAAAGGAGCCTTATTCTCGTCGTTACTATTGTTGGATCCTTCCTGTTCAGCGACGTTGCTATTTCAAAGGAGGCCTCTATTGAAGGCCTGATCATAGAGCTCAATGGGCAGATGGAGGTGAGTTTCTCCGTAACCAATTGCTGCACGGGAAAGCTGGAAGAGGCTATCCAAAGCGGTGTTCCCACAACGTTTACATTCCGGATGAAATTATATCTTGTGAGGAGCTTGTGGCCCGATAAGAAGATGGTCTCTCTTACGTTTAAACACAGCATCAAATATGACAACATAGCAAAGGAATATCAGTTCCATTTTGAGGAAACCAATAACAGGCTCTCCGTCGAGGATTTCGAAAAGGCTAAGGAGATAATGGCTAAGGTAAATGGGATAAAGCTCTTGCCGACGAATCGGCTCCAAAAAGGGCGAAAATATTACCTCGATGTCAAGGCGGAACTCGATCCCGTTCGGTTACCCTTCGGCCTGGAAAATATCTTCTTCTTCCTCTCAATTTGGGATGTGGAAACCGATTGGCTTAGGTACGAATTCACCTACTAGGTTTTTTTAACACGGCAAGCCATTCAGTGGGGAAAAGGTATGGCAGATCTCTACGGGGAAAAGGAGTCCAGGAAGCGGAGAAATGAATTCTACATCATCGTGATTATCTCCCTGCTCATCGTCACCTTTACCTATTTTGAGATGCGGCTCCCCCAGGTAGGCGAAGGAGTTCCCATCGCCCATAACATCATCATCTTCAGCCTGATCAACCTCAATATTATCCTCTTGCTCCTGCTCATCTTCTTGGTCATCCGAAATCTGGTCAAATTGATTTTCGAGAGGAAACAGCGGATCCTGGGCGCGAAACTCAGGACTAAATTGGTGGGGGCTTTCGTCAGCCTTTCCCTGGTTCCAACCCTCTTGCTGTTTCTCGTGTCCGTTGGATTTATTACCCATAGCATGGACAAATGGTTCAGCGACCAAGTGGATCATTCCTTACAGGGATCCCTGGAAGTTGCCCAAACGTATTACCGCGATTTCGCTAACAACGCCATCTATTACGGGAGGCAGATCAGCCGAAGTATCTCTCACCGGGATCTGGTTGATGCAAAGAAGATCGATGCGCTGAAGAAACTGATGGAGCGCAAGAGAATCGAATACAACTTGGGGATTATCGAGATTGTTTCCAAGGACCTGAAACAGGTTGCCAGGGTCACCGATGCGGAAATCCCGGACAATCCAATTCCCGAGCCCAACAGGGAGATCCTCGAGGAGAGCTTCAAGGGAAAGGAGGTCTCAAAGACACGAGTCCTGGGAAGTGGCGAGCTCATCACGGGCGTCGTTCCCATCTTTGCATCCCCCTCTGGAAAGGGGGAAGTCATCGGGGCTGTTGTCGCCAACTTCTATGTCCCCAAGAGCCTGGGGGCCAAAATGGTGGAGATTTCCAAGGCCTTCAGGGACTACAAGCACTTAAAAATCCTCAGGAAACCTATCAAAACGTGGTATCTCATGGCCCTGTTGATGGTCACCTTGCTGATTATCTTCTCGGCAACGTGGTTTGGATTCTATCTGGCCAAGGGGATAACGATTCCCATTCAACGATTGGCGGAGGGAACGGAGAAGGTGGCCAGCGGCGATCTCGATTTCCACATTGATGTCGCGGCTAAGGATGAAATTGGAAAGCTGGTCAACTCGTTCAACAAGATGACCCATGACCTCAAGGTGAGCAAGGATCAGTTGGAGGAAACCAATATCGACCTGGAGCGGCGAAAGGAGTACATCGAGGTTATTCTCAAGAGCATTGCCGCAGGGGTAATCTCCATCGATAAGGAAGGCAATATCAGCACCATCAACAAATCGGCAGAGCAGATGCTGGGAATCGAGGCGGATAAGGTCTTGGGAAGAAGGTATCGGGAAGTGTTGGATCCCCAATATCGGGAGGTTGCCAAGCAGTGGATTCAGGAGATCAACTCAACCCGGAAGGATACCATTGAAAAGCAGGTTACCGTCGAATCCAAAGGGCAAAATCTCACGCTGTTGACGCACATTACGGTCTTGAGAAGTGAGACGGGGAGCTTTATGGGAATCGTGGCCGTCTTCGATGATATGACCCAGTTGGTTAAGGCCCAGAGAGTTGCCGCGTGGCGAGAGGTTGCCCGGAGAATTGCTCATGAAATCAAAAACCCCTTGACTCCCATTCAACTTTCCGCTCAGCGGTTGAGAAAGCGATATGGAGACAAGCTGAGGGGGGACGGGGCTGTTTTCGATGAATGCACCACAATGATCATGAAACAGACCGACGAACTCAAGGAGCTGGTTAACGAGTTCTCCAATTTCGCGAGGATGCCGGCGGCAAAGCCCGCTCCCAATAATCTGGGCGAGATCATCAGCGAGGTTTTGCTCCTTTTCAAGCAGGCGCATAAGGATATCATATTCAAACACGTCTCGACCAATGGAATTCCCACCATAAACTTGGATCGGGATCAAATAAAGCGGGTAATGATCAACCTCTTCCAGAATGCCGTATCGGCGATTGAGAGCAGCGGCAATGGAGGAGAGGTGACGGTGAGGACCGAGTACAATGATGAGCTTCAAATGGTCACCATCGAGGTGAGCGATACGGGGTGCGGTATACCGGAGGAGGCTAAGGCGAGGTTGTTCGAGCCCTACTTTTCGACGAAGAAGTCCGGAACGGGCCTGGGCCTTGCCATTGTCAATACCATCATATCCGACCACAATGGATATATACGGGTAAAGGATAACCAGCCCAGGGGGACCAAATTCATTATCGAATTGCCCGTGAGGGTTTAACCGAGATCCATTCGGATAGACCTAAATCCTTAAAAAATCAAATAGATAGGATGCTTTTTGTGTGCTATAATTAAGAAGTAGGGCTTTTGAGCGTAGCGGCATGCTCGATGGGGGTCAACGGAGACGATGATGTTGGAAGAGGCAGGCGTTGTTCTGCGAGTTGAAGGGGAATTGGCCATAGTTAAGACCAAGAGGAGCACCATGTGTGATGGGTGTCATTCCGGGAGCGTCTGCAGGGCTTTGGGAGGAGGCTCGGATATGGAGGTGGCGGCGAGAAACGAGGCAGGCGCCAAGGTGGGCGATGAAGTGAGGGTGACCGTTGCTTCCAAGACCTTTCTGAAGGCCTCTTTTTTGGCTTATATGGTGCCAGTGGCGGCCTTGATCATCGGGGCTCTGTTGGGAAGTACGATGGGCCGTACTCTCTCCTCACGGGTAAGCTCAGATCTATTCGCAGTGGTCTTCGGGCTTGCGCTCTTCTTGCTGAGCTTCCTGCTGATGAGGGTATGGGTGAAAAGGCCCGGAGCGGACGGACAGTACTGCCCGGTAATTTCGGAGATCCTCCATGGAGAAGCTTATCTGCACCAATAAAAGAGCCCGCCGCGATTACTCTATTGACGAAACCTATGAGGCGGGTATGATGTTGATGGGTACGGAGGTTAAGGCCTTGAGACAGGGGAAGGCCAACCTGAAGGATAGTTACGCCCGCATCAAGGACGGGGAAATCTTTCTGGTAGATAGCCACGTCAGCCACTACAGTCATGGCAATCAGTTCAACCACGATCCCGACCGAACCAGGAAGCTGCTGATGCATAAGAGGGAAATCAGGAAGCTCTACGGCAAAACCAGGGAAAAGGGATTTACCCTCGTGCCCTTGAGGATGTATTTCAAGGACGGGAAGGCCAAGGTGGAAATCGGGCTCGCCAAGGGCAAGAAGCTTTACGACAAACGGGATGATCTCAAGAGAAAGGCCATGGAAAGGGAGATCGAGAGGAGCTTCAAGGGGAAGAGGATAAGGCGAGGTTAGTAACGGAAGGTAAGAATATCAAATGTCAAAGCTCAAATGCCAAATGTCAAAAAATCCAGCAACGAAAAATGAATTACGATTCAGGAACACGGACACGAACTCTGAGCGGGATGGGTTTTGGGCAATAGGCCCTGAAGAGTTAAGAATTATGAATTAAGAGGGAGGAGGTAAGATCACGATTATAGAGAAGAAAGGGGGGCGAAAAGGGTTCGACGGAGGTAATTGAGGCTGGAATGGCATGCCGAGGTCCTATCTGCTCGTTAAACAGATGGGAACTTAAATAACCGGAACCAACTACGGTTATGCCTACGCCTAATTAAGGCGTAGCGTCCCTCCGGTTTTCTCCTGTGGAACCGAAAGGGATGTCATCTCAACAGGATAGTCTTTCCCCCGATGCTTATAAGGGGAGGGGCGAAACTTCATAAGCTAGCACCCCGAGGATCCTGCCCGCGGGAGCTTTGAGGTGTGAACCTCAATACACGGGATAAACATGTAGAAGTTCCAGAGGAATGCCTTCGGACGCGGGTTCGATTCCCGCCGCCTCCACCAATAACATCAAAGGGTTAGACATATAAGCTAACCCTTTTTCCTTTGCTTCATAGGCTTGCCTGGCACTCGCCTTGGGACCGTTATGAGAAAGCTCAATCCTCAGTACGTTGAAGCCGTCAAACCTGTGGTCAACCGATCCCCCTTTTTCGTGCTCCTGGGCATGTCCCTTCGCGATGTGGGCCTGGGATACTCCATCCTCGAGATCGATGTGCAGAAAAAACACATCCAGCCCTTTGGGGCAGTTCATGGAGGAGTCTTTGCGTCAATAATCGACGCCGCCGCTTTCTGGGCAGTCTATTCCGAGGTAGATGAGAATGTGGGAATGACGACGGTGGACCTGAAGGTCAACTACCTGGCCCCCGCGCGAGGTGGGAAGCTAATTGCCAGAGGTCGCCGGATTAAGCTTGGCAAGAGGCTTGCCCTGGGCGAGGCTGAGGTCATCAGCCAAGAAGATACACTGCTAGCCCATGGAACCTCCACCATGATAATCCTTCCGAGCCTCAAGGCATCGCTTGAAGGCTCCCTGCCCCCGAAGTTTATTGAAGGCGAGTGAGGTTTTGTGGCTTGCCAAAGGTGCAAGGTTTCATTTAGAAGAATTCCGTGATCCAGAGACAAAGGAGCATCTTTATGTGGGAATGGCCGAACCGATGGTTCGAGTCAAATTTGGGTTTGCACGGTCCTCTGAGATGTACCAAGACGGATGATCGGTCAGTTCACGGATAAAATCCTTCACCATATCATCCAAGCTGTATTTTATTTTCCAGTTCCATTCCCGAACTGCGGGG